>Ga0310786_10001837_pt1 | contig 33747 bp, 42 predicted proteins | sample AusTroGonzalo_MG_FD_203881 | JGI IMG/M metagenome (GOLD analysis project Ga0310786, IMG submission 203881) | Bovine rumen microbial communities from tropical cattle in Woodstock, Queensland, Australia - Gonzalo_03 (v2) (version 2) | ecosystem: Host-associated > Mammals > Digestive system >... | reverse complement strand
CCTGTTCAAAAAGACCACCCAAGTTTTCCTGCACCTTCCGTTTAATTTTACCATGAAGGAAATCTGCCATAAAGCGCGAATTGAACGGACCTGGAGAATTCACCTCGCTTTCATAGAAAGGAATCCAATGACAAAGACCGTTCTCTTCATGTACGTTATTATTAAAGAGCGACCAAATTAAACAATCCACCTGAAACTCTAAATCACCAGCCCATGAATCCTTTGGAACAAGAAACTGATCACGATCATTCAACCATGTCGGAGCGATAATCTTTCGAACTCCGACCGAAACGGCACAGGCCAAAAGATTATTCCTTGTTACAAATAAACCCCGCGGTTGACTATTCGTCGGACTCGGCTTTTCGGTAAAATACAAAATATTCGTATGCTGAAAATCATTTCGAGTCGCACCTTCAAGCCACCCGACGGCATTGTCCGTACGATCTCTGAACTGTCCCATCCAAATACTCAAATACTCATCCTTCCTCGGTATGTATATCTTTTTTTGTCCAACAAAAACACTGTCTTTATCATACACGTCCGCGATACAAAGATTTGACAAAACCTCATTGCTATCGGTGTTGAAAATCTGAAACGCTATCGGGAATTGTCCATCCACATTATCAAACGTAAAAGCAGGAACCACAAATAGAGAACGTAAACTTACCTTGAAGCATTTCCTAAAAGCAAAAAAATCAGAACCTTGTAACAACTTCAGAGTCGAAAACTCAGCCAAAAAACATCCGTTCAACTCGAAATAAATACGGGCAGTAAATTGGCCGAACAATTCCCTGTTAGCAACGGACAAATCATCCAAGTACATATCATGAACGACGGAATCCGAAATCCTTCCACTACTCGTAGTAACGTCCTTATATGGACCATTGATATAAACCAGAAGCTTCTTCCTTTTCTCCGGATCCGCAATAATCTTCCGCAAACTTTCAGGAATCTTCTTGCAATTCGTTAAATCGCTTACAACGCTGCCGTTTTCCTCCCGGTAACCATCATTAAGGAAATCGAACTGGAAAACATTGTCCTTAACAAGATTCAAACGGCCACCATCAATAGCATCATGCATAATCTTCACATCAGAATCATCCAACGTGCTCGCATATACGTTGTATTTATTGGAAAGGCCACGGAGAAGATTCCCTGTGCCAGCCGCGCAATCCCACACATAATACTCCTCCTGCCAGTCCTCGCCAAGAACCCTGGAAATATATTCCTGGGAAAGACGAACCCATTGTTCCGGCGTATAATAAGAACCTTTGACCTCCCGAATATCCTGCGGCACCAACAGATCCGCCCGCTCCAAGATATATCGCTGATACACCGCCTTCGGTGGACGCTCATAACGGTTCCAGAACTGATTATATGCAACCTGATCATCCTTAAAGCCGAACTCTCGGAAAGCATCGTCAAAGATGCCCCCAAAGTCAACTTTAACGGCCACCTTATACTTTGTACGCTCTAATACGACCTTAAGATTTTCCTTAATACTCAGTCCATCCTTCGACATAAGATCGGCGAGAAAGAAATCGCGGTCCATAACTCCAGCAGCCTTCATCGTTTGCCAATCCACGGCAATCGAATCCTTCACAGATTTCACCCAGTCATAGTACACAAAGGTAAAATTATTCTTTGTCACCGGCTGCTTGCGGACGTCCTTACGTCCCTCCTTGAAATTCTTCCTAATGAACGACCGGATCAGCTTCTCATCATAAGCGAACTTATAAATCTGGACGTCGTTCACTAAATCATCGTGCAATAACGCATATAGTTCCCGGAATTCCTTCGTGGAATGGTCGGACGGAGTGGCGTTCCAGTTGAAGTCCGTCTTCGAAAAAATATGCATCACCTTGTTATATTCAACGAAGGCAATCTTCTCCGCATCGGCGGCCCCCAAAAAATACGGCGGCATCTCGTATTCATAGATACGTGCCTTTCCAATCGTAAGAATGAGCTGGATAAAGCTCTCAATGATATCCTTACGTTTACCCTGCTTGGTTTCCGCCCATAGAAAACATGTCGGCAGCACACCAGGTTGAGGCGTAGAGCGGACCACAAGATCAATCTTGCCAATTACCCGCGTCCAATCATAATCCGCGAAATACCTTGCCTTGAGAACATTCTTAGTCTCATCTTCCTGAATACTTTCTTTCTTTGCCATACTACCTGCTGTGTTTATCTGTCTTTCCATCATTATTAAGTCTCTCCCTCCTTTCCATCGCCTCACAATAACACTCATATACCGCCGGATCGCCCGTCTCAATGGATGCGAACATCTGCCGCATCACCTCGCCGTTGGACATATCCCGACCGTAGGTCAGCCTATATGCCGCCGCCCAGTCCTTAAATTCCTCGATGACTTCCTCCGGAAGCCTGAGATTGCCGTATTTTACTTTTTCTTTCATTTGCTACAAATGTAACAATTTTTTTCAAAAGAAAAACAGTCAACTGCAAAATCTGGTTGGAAACCTCAAAACATACCACCCCGGCGGCACACATGTCCACAACCCTCAAAAACACCTCCACCCGCCTCCCGCAACCCTGGACACATATTTTCCAACCTGATTTTGCAACCAAACACCTTTTTCTCTTTTCTACGACACTCAAGAAATCCAACCACCTCCTCCAAGAAACCCTTCTCTGTTTTGCGCTTGCAAAGGCGGCGGCGCAAGCGCCTGCCGTCCGGGATGAATCCAGCAGGCTTCGCCCGCAGCATTCCCCCGGCAAACCTTTGCCTTGGTATTGCCGTTCCGTGACATCTGCCTTGTGTTCGTAAGAACGCGGGCCACCACGGTGTCCCGCACGTTCCCGAACACCGCGGCAAGATACGGAACGGCGCGCAAAACACGCCCATATCCATACTCTTACCATTACACTTTTTACATTTTACATTTTTACTTTTTACCATGTATTCCAACTACATCCGCGCCGCCATCCGCCAGGAGAAAGCCGACGCCAAGCTCTTCGACTCCGTAGGGCTCACCTGGCTCGCCCGCATCGCCGAACGCAAGGCCTCCCGCCTGTCGGCATCCCTGCGCCGCAAAACAGCCACATCCACGTCCAACTCCCGCCGGATTACGGCGTAAACACCCAAGATATGATCAAGCATTACACTGGAAACATCGCACCCGAACAGAGGACGGTCTTCGTCTTCGGCTCCAACCCCGAGGGCCGGCACGGCGCTGGCGCCGCCAAGATCGCACGCCTGTATTTCGGCGCCATCTACGGCTGCGGCGAAGGCCTGCAGGGCAACGCCTACGCGCTCCCGACCAAGGACCTGCGCGTCACCGCAAACCGCGGCCTGCGCAGCATCTCCCCCGGAGCCATCGTCTCCTCCATCCAGAAGCTGTACGCCTGCGCCCGGCGCAACCCCAACCTCGACTTCAAGATCGCCTACCGGAACACCGACAAGGTCTCCCTGAACGGCTATTCCGGCTTCGAGATGATCGACATGTTCCTGAAGGCCGGCCCCATCCCGGAGAACATCTGGATCTCCCAGGAGTGGTTCGACACCGGCCTCTTCGACAACCAGTAAACTCACCTGTCATGAAACACCGAAACGTACAACCCAAGGACATCAAGACCCTCCGCCAGCTCGCCCAGTCCTACGGAGGGGTCATGTCCACCTCCTGCCGGGCGACGTTCATCGTCGCCTCCAAGAACAGGCGCGAAGCCCTCTACGAGAACGCCCGCAACATCGGCGCCGGCGTCAGCCGGGAAGAGAACCTCCTCGTCCACGGCATGGCCGTCAAACGCATCGAAATCTGCATCGCAAGCTAAAATACACCGTCGTCACGATTAAACCACCTTCCCTTATGACAAAGATTTACGTCGGTGCCTGGGACATGCTCCCCGAAGGGCCCGTCCCCCGCGCCGAATGGCTCGAAGCCGCCACCGAATCACAGATCGAAGCCGAGATCGCCCGCCAGCAGTCCCTCCTCCCTTCCCCGTCGAATCCGGCCAGGGATGACATGGACTCCTACCGCAAGGAACGCCTCATGGGCGTCTTCTCCCCCGAGGAGTTCTGCGCAACGTTCAACAACGACCTGCACGGCGCCTTCAACACCAAGGACTACTTCGTGAAGATGTACCAGGACGGGAAGACCTACGTCGCCACGCTCATCGAGCGGTGCGGCGAGACGGTCTCCGTCCGCGCCACGCTTTCGGCCGCCTCACCCGCGAAGCTCGCCACCGACACCGTCCGCTTCCTGGACAACGAATACGAAGGCGAAGACAGCCCGCACGCGCTCTACGACCCCAACGACATCCTCACGGAATGCCTCAAGGGAAACGCACACGTCGAGCCGCTTTCCATCGAATTCAAAGGCGAAGCGGAACTCGGCCACGAACTCCTGCTGTCCGTGACGGTCATCAACGCCACGCATCCCACTCCCGCCCAGCTGTTCAGAACCCTCGCGAAGAAGATCCCCTGGCATACCTTCGGGATGAACGAGCGGGACGAGAGCCTGCGCCAGCCCCTCTTCGGGGACCTCGTGGATTACCTCCGCGACGAACTCGGCGGCCCCAAGGACTTCGTCCTGGCGTACATGCTCCTCGGCGAGCGGGCCTCAAAACCCGAGATACTCTGGGACGGACTGCCGTCCTTCGAAGGGTTCAACGAACTCCTCAAGACTGTCAACGGCATCCTTGAGAAGAACGGCAAACGATGCAAACTCTCCCGCACCGGCTTCTCCCAGAACCACGGACGCCCGAGGTTCGAACTCGTCTGCACCGACGAGGAAGGCGAAATCACAGGCATCCACACCCTCGACGCCTTCGAGTGCCTCCGCTATGCGGAGAGCATCCTCGAGGAAGAGAAAGGGATTCTCCCCTTCTGAACCATACCCGTCAAACCAGAAATAACGAAACCCAATGAGCAAGAATAAAAAAGTCAAGACACCCTTCACCGGCGTCGACCTCTCCGGCATCAACACCTCCATGGAACTCGATTCCGGGCAGGAGCTCGCCCGCCTCTATGACGGCGACCTGTGCACCACCCTCAAAGTAGTGGGCGACGTGCGCGTAATCTACAAGGACGAGATCTACAAGGCTCCGAGCCAGTTCCCGGAAGAACTCATGAAGCTCTTCCACGACGGGAAAGCCGACAGCAAGCACGGCGTCGAGATCGCCTTCAACAACTGGTTCGAAGTCTTCGTCTGGAAAGTCGGGAAAGACGACAAAGGCAACGAAACGCTCGACTTCGCCGGGCTCTGCGACGTCGTCGAAGCCGAAGGAAATACCCCGGACGAGATCCGCGGTCTGCTCGCCGACTGCATCAAGGAATGCCGCGCCGCCATCGCCGAGCAGGAGGCCGAGAAAGCCGAACAGGAACTCTTCGTCGTCACGGAGACCGTCCAGGACTACAAGGGCGCTTGCACCAACTGTTACGGTGTGTCCAAGAACCTCGAACGCGCTTTGAGCATCATGCGGGAGAGCATCGCCAAACGCTTCGCATGCGAGGAACGCTTCTCCGACGAAGAAGACCCCGAGAAGGCGATGTCCACTTTTATCGACGGGTACTTCACCAACCCCGAGAAGACCGGCTGGCGCTACTTTGACGGGGACACTGAGTACACTTTCGAAATCCACAAGACCAAACTGAGCTGAAACCATGTCAAACACCTGCATGAACACCATCAGGATCGAAGGCCCGGAGAAGGACCTACTCGCCCTGAAAGACCATATCAACGCCGTCCGCAAGGACGAGAAAGCCAAGCACTACCGCAACCTCTACCTCCTGCTGCTGCGGCTCGGCTATCCCAAGTCCGAAGCGGAGGAGTTCGACATCCGTGAAGACTTCACCGGCGGCGACGCCGAGATCGAGAACGGCATCCTGAAACTCGACACGGAAAGCGCATGGCGCTTCCAGTCCAGCGGCTGGGAAGCCGTCAGGAAAAAGTTCCCCGCGGTGAGCGTCTACTACCTCGCCGAGGAGCTCGGAAACTGCGTCTTCGAAACCAACGACACCGCCCGCCGCCACTTCCCCTACAAGTACTGCCTGGACTGGTGGGACGAACGGGAAGGAGACGGCGAGACGGAGTACTTCAACGACGACTGCTCCCTCATCGAGTACGTCCATGACCACTTCGACTCCACGGTGGGGACCTTCGAACAGGCAGAGAAAGCCCTTCAAGCCTTCGGCGAAAAAGACAACTTAGCCAACCTCACCGAAATCCACCACAACACCGAATACGAACTCCTCCCCTAAACCTCCCCTTCCTCCAAAACTATGGCAAACAAAGACAACAACCAGCTCCTGCTCGTCATCAAATACTACGAGAAATTTACCCTCCCCGTCCCCGGTGAACACGACCGCTGGCCCCGCTGGGGCATCGTCAAGGTCAACCCCGACGGGAAGATTCACCTCAAAGTCGTCGAACGCTCCAAGGCACGAGAAGTCATCCGCAACAACGGCCTGGTCGAAACCCATGCCATCGACACCTTCGGGAAGGTCTTCGACACCCCGGACAAGGCCTTCCAGAAGCGCTACGCCGGCATCACCGTCCCCTACGACATCGCCAACCGCCAGTAAGCACACCACAAAAAAACTTATCATGAACTACGCTACCAAGGCCTCCCGCAACCTTCCCGTCAAACCCGTATAACCACCAGAAACATGAGACACATCACAGTCACCACCGTCCTTCGCAACGCCGTCGGGGACTACACCAACAACGGCTTCTCCTCGGTGAGGGCCCGGCCCGTCCTTGTGCTCGACGTTCCCTACAAGAAAGTAGTCCTCTCCGACGGCACCACCTACTACGGCGAACCCGACCAGGTCGCCATCCGCCAGTACTGCCACAAGAAGAAGCTCGACGAGCGCAACGTCCTCTTCCTGGACGAGCGTCCAAACAACGACATCTACCCGCCAATCTGCCGCCCGCTGGACGAGGTCTTCAACCCCAGCCGTCCCGGCAAGAAAGTCGGCCCGATGGCCGGCGGGAACTACCTGGAGTACCGCGATCCGGAAAAGGAATGGAAAACCTTCGTGTACTCCATCCACGACAGGTACGAGACCCAGGAAGAATACGACACCCTCTCAAGATAAAAAACACCGACATGCAAAAAACTTATAAGGCTACCGGCATCATCTACGACACCGACGGCGTCGCCGTCAACGACCTCCCCGACACGCTCACCGTCACAGCCGAGAACGGAGACGGCGTCGCCGACGCCATCTCCGATTGCACCGGCTGGTGCGTGAAATCCATCGACACCATCGAGCTGGTCATCCCCACCTCCGAAGAACTCTTCGAGGAATTAAACCAGGTACACACCAAGGCGGAGAACGCCTTGAGTGACCTGCTCAACAAGCGCGGCGTAACCTCCATCAACGTCAAGACCTATACGGAAAACGACATCGTCGACGCATGTATCTTCGACAAGGAGGACAAGAACGGCTACGGGGCGCACATCAGCATCGACACCATCCGCAAGGACAAGAAACACGGCTGGATGGCCGACTGCGTGGACGAAGACGAAGACACCTGGGGAACCCTAGACCTCGACAGCCGCGACTTCGACGCCGAAGACCTCCTTTTCATCCTCAAGACCGTTGAGGATATCTTCCAGCATGCCGACGACGAGTGTCACGGCAAAGTCCTCGCCGCCGGGGAGGATTTTGATGACCTCCAGGAAAGCGAATAAAATCCACTCTGCCATGTCCACACGATCCAACATCACCGTCGTCCTCCGCAAGGAAGACCTCGGCAAGAGACTCGCCTTCAACCATGCCTTGATCAAGCACCCCTTCGTGGTGCCGGAGAAGAACGCCGAATATTACCGGAACACCTTCCTTTACAAGGACATGCCGTCCTTCACGGTACCCGGCATCCTCACCCCCAAGAAAAAAAGCACGGCGCTCACCTCCTACTGCCAGAGCGACGGCTACCTCGAAGGCGTCGGGAAGACCCTGCTGGAAGACTTCCCGGACTACGGCTCCGCCCTCAACCTCGTACTACTTGGCGACACGGAAAGCATCTGCACCGCCAACGACACCACCCAACCCGGCAATCACTATAAGCAGGGAGTGCTGCCCTCGCCCAAACGCCACCCCGGCCGCTTCCCGAACGTCCATCCCAGCGACAACGACCCTGAGAACGACATGGGCGGCGCCTTCCATTACCTCTTCGAACATGACCGCTGGTGGGTGCGCACGAAAGACGTGAACACGTATTTCCGCGACATCATGGCCGACCACAAGGATATCTCCATCCCCCTCTTCCCCGCAGAGAACGGCTGGACGGACCTAAAAGAAGCCCTCGACCGCTACAAAGAACACTGCGACCGCTACGTGGTCTTCGCCGACAGCGAGAGTAAGGTGAACTTCCGCGCCACATTCATAGACCACGAGGATGCCGACCCCTGGGCCAGCACCGTGGTGCACCAGCACGACGGCAAGCCGTACCGCGTCATCGCCCACCTGGACAACGCCGAAGGGACGACACTCTCGACCTACGAGAACCACCCCAACCCCTGCGACGCGAACTTCCCCCTGAAGCTCGTCTACATCACCCCGGAGAAAAACCACCGTCCCTCACGCACAGTGACGCTCGACGATGGCGGCGGGCAGGGCTACGACCGCAAGACCGCCGGAGAGAAACTCCTGGAGCTACTCGGGAAAATCAACACCACCCGATACACCAACTGGAACGAAGCGCGGATGCACGCGGCCGACAAAGACTACCTCGCCAAAGTCCTTCCCGACCGCCAGTTGCACCCCCTGCTGCAAGTGCCCGCCGTGGATTACTTCGGGTTCGTCACCTATACGCTCGTCCCCCTGTCCGAAAAAACCGAAGACCTCAAAATCGAGACTTACCTGAACGACCACAAGGCGGACTTCTCCGAGGTCAACGAAAGCCCCGAAGGCACCATCGTCATACCCATCAGCTGGGGCGACTGGAAACACTCCCACGGCTACCTCGACTACCTGATGGGGCAACTCGGCTACAAATGCATCAACGAAAAGATCACCGAAGAGGACGGCTCGGACTGCTACAGCGCCGACCACTACTACCAGTACAACCCATCTCCCAAGAACTGACACCATGCTACACATCCGCAACTGCAAGGTGCTCCGCCCCGCGGACTTCCCCGACTGCACCGGCGGCGGCATCACCGCCCGCAACACCCATGTAGAGGTACTCATCGACGTCCCCTACAAGAAAACCTACGTCAACAGCACCATCTACTACGACAGACCCGACGAGGCCGCCATCCGTAAGTACTGCCACACGAAGAACATCGACGACAGCAAGGTACTCATCCTGTGCGACAAGTTCAACAACTCCGTCTATACCCCCTACCTCAAGCCACTGGATGCCGTCTGGGGGGAAAGGGACGGTCAGAAACTCGTCGGCCCCTGCGCCGGCGGCAACTACGTCTCCGTGGAGCAGAACGAACCCGGCGGCTGGAAGGAAGACGTCTACCGTGTCCATGACCGCTACGACACCGAGACCGCCTGGGCCGCACTGTCAATCTAGAGAAACGATAAACACATACCGACAATGTATACCTTCTCCTTCGACCACTGCCACGTCTTCGCCGCATACAACGTCTTCTGCAACGGCTGGGGCGTAATCGCCACGAAGCTCGACGCAAACGGCAAAAAGGACCACAACGTCAAGGCCATCTACTCCATCCACGACGCCATCAAAGACGAAAACCTCCGCAACGAATGTCCTGACTTCAACAAAACCGACTACAAGACATTCTACACGACGCTGCGCAACACCATTGCCGAAATCCTCTCCAGCAAGCCCATCTGGTACGGCCACAACGACGACGAATGCCTTCAGGAGACATGCCAGGATATCACCGTCCTCTGCTACCCGACCCTTCAGGAAAGAAACGAAGACTCCCGCAACAACCTCGACACCATCCGCGGATGGGCCAAGGAATTCCACGACTGGTGGTGGAGCCTCTCCTTCGAAGAGCGCGAAGAGCGCGACTACATGCTCGCCGTCGAGGATTTCTCCGAAAAGAAACTCGCAGACGCAAGCCACTCCCCCCTGCGGACCCGGACTGACAAACAGCCGCCGATCACCGCTCCGGACACCTTCCGCAGCCACAACGCAATCAAACTCACTGGCAAGGTCACGGACGTGCAGTACATCAACAGGGCCGGCGTAGACGTATGCCTGGCCACCGTCCAGACCTCCACCCGCTTCCTGCGCCTGAACGGCAGCCCCCTCGTGCAGAACTCCTGGCTCCCCGTCCACCTCTGGCAGAACCACCTCGACATCCCCGTCCACAAGATCCAGCCGGGGAACATCCTCCGCGTCGAAGGGGAATTCAAGAACACGAAAGTGCATACCTGGGACGGCGACAAGAAACTCGTCGGCGTCTTCGCCGCCAAAGCGGAAGTGCTCTCCAAGGACGGCACACTCGTCTACGAAGAATCCCCCGTGGAATACGGGAAACCCTATCGCCTCGAATAACCGAAAACGCCCAACACTCCCCCCCCCTTCTCATCTGAAACGATGAAGGGACGAACGAAACCAAGACATCATTCCAACATTTTTCATAAACCCTTAACACACACATCAACACCATGAAAACCAAATTCCCCCTCGCACTCATCCTCGCTCCCCTCGCCTTCCTCTTCATCCTCTTCGGATTCCATCAGCTCAGCGGATACGCCGAAAGGCAGGAGACCAAGGAACGCGTTGAAGCCGTCAACGACTGGATCGTCAAGAACCACAGCGAACTGATTTCCATTTCCATCAAGGAAGAAAAATTTGCCAATCTCCCCTATAACGTCGGAGAACCCCACCAGTGGCAGCACTACGACATCACCTACCGCGACTCCGCCCGAACCGCCATCAGCGCCGAAGACAACGCCCTGCACTACGGACAGGCCGCAGTCAAAACCCAGCAGCAGGCAGACTCCCTCCTCAAGCACAACCCCAAGGCCGCGAAACAGGCACAACAGAACGCCGCGGAACTGAAAGCCCAGGAAATCAACGCCTACATCGCTTACTACGAAACCCTCAAGCACATCCACCAGCTCTCCACCCAAGAAGAGCCAAACATGCGGCTTGTCACCTTCGAACGCTGCTATTCCACGGAAGACAGAAACACCAGAGAACAGCACGTGCTGACGGTATTCTTCAAGCACGTCGCCGAAATCCATGAGGTGGTACTGGACGCGGACGACAACGAAGAGGAGCAACGCCTGCGCGACACCATCGACAACGCCCTGCAGACCGACATCGAACAGATCGACAACTACATAGCCCTCCTGCGGGAGCAGCTGTAACACACCCACCAACATGAACAACACCCTCACCATACGGCAAGACTGGAGCAACGACGGTTACCTCCGCATCAGCGGGGACAGGACCCTGCGCCGCTACAGCGAACTGCGCCAGCAGCAATACGAAATCCCCGCAAGGGACTACGGCGTCTTCTATGCCTTCTCCAAAGAACAGTTCCACGAGGGGTGTGAAGACCTCATCCGCCGGGGCCTCATCCGCCGGGGCGAGAAGGTCGAAAGCTTCGGCGCCGGCGCCTACGGCACCGCCGACGGAATGCGGCGCCTGCTCGACACCATCGAAGGCATCAACCGCCAGATCGCCCACGAGTGCGACCCTCTGGAGGTCTACGCCTACGAGTACGACAACCACGAGTGCCACCTGGACGCCGACGGCGACCAGAAAGCCGTGGAACTGGTAGTGAAAATCTTCGGCAAGCGACGCGCCGAAAAGGCCCTCCAGGGCAAGCGCATCCGTCCTTTCTACGCCATCTCCTGACGAGCAGGGCATGGCCACACCGCCTTCCGGTTCCGCGACCGCTCCGGCCGGGTGTCGGCAGAAAAAAACCCACGGGGTGAACCCCTGTGGGTTTTTTCTTTTGCCGACCCGTCCTCCACGGCCGCCCGGGTGCAATAAATGCCTGCGTGTTTCTCTTGGAACGCCGTCCATCACTGCGTGCTTTACGGCATTCCGGAAACACTTGGCAATTTAACACCCGGTACGGAACCGGACAACACTCAAAACCTCACAGTCATGCCCAAGAACCTCATCACCCTCACCGAGCAGTTCGGCGGACACTTCACCGGCGCCGGACGCAGCGACTTCATCCTCTCCGACCCCAAGCGTATCCAGACGCTCATGTCCTGCGCCGCCAGCATGGGTGCCCGCGCAACCACCATCGACGAGAAGACCATCGGCCACAAGCACCTCGCCCGCATCACCGTCGTATTTGCTTCCTAGCCACACACTCTCTTCCCTTTCTACTTACATCCAGACACCCATTCCACCATTATGCAGCCGCTTTACATAGCCACCATCATTGACAAGAGCGAATCAGCGACCTTCTTCTCCACCCTCGCCGACTTCAATCCCGAAGAACTCATCAAGAATGTCGATTCATTCCTCGCCTCCGAAGACAAAACCCGCAACCTTCAGCTCTCCTACGACAGGGACGCCCTCCTTCAGGAGATCCGCAACGGCGGCTCTCTCGACACACCCTTCGTCATCACCCACGACGAACCCGGAGAGTTCCTCATCTGCTGCAAGATTTGCGACAGTCTCGACAACCCCCTGGTCTCCTCCGCCAGACAGCTCAACACGGAAATCCCCTGGCACCGCTTCGGCGACGGAGAGCCGACACCCTCCTGCCGCCAGTACGTCTTCGGCGACCTGATGGACTGGATCCGTGACACCACCGGCAACAAGGACGTCAACCTCGCTTACATGCTCCTCGGCAAACGGGCCGCCGAACTGCACTGGGACGGCAAGGAATGCGACGCCCCCTACAAGGGCACCCTCCATATCGCTTTTCTTGGCGAGAGAATCGGGGCTAAAATCACCACCTTCGAATGCATGGCCTCCGGCAGCGCCCACGACACCACCCGACGCATCTGCGAGCTGCTCGCCACCAAGGAGAAACAACAGGGGATCACCATCCTCTACGACCCCGATACCATCGACAAGGAATTCCGCAAGCCGAACATCACCGAAAAGGAACCCCTCGTCCTCCCCATCGCCTCACCGAATCCCGACGCCCCCTTAGAAGAAAAGGGCCACGACTTCTGGCTCACCACCTATCAGTTCGAAGACATACCCGAAGAAATCTTCAACAAATACATGCGCGTACAAGAGTTGTGTCCCATCCGCCTTGACGCCGAAGAAATCAATAACCCCCAACAGGCCTTCAACCGCTTCTATGAGACCATCTACAATACGATGAAAGCTCCCGACCGGCACATCCTTGACCTCGCCTCCATCGGACACAAGGCCATCGAACTCGGATGGAACTGCCTTCCCAGCCCCGACAAGGCCGCCGACATCATCCGCAAAGTGAACGCCATCCTCACCAAGAACGGAAAGAGATGCGCACTCGGCCTCCCCACGTGGACCCCGCAGGGACGCATGGATGTAGAACTCACGGAATACGACGAAGACGGAACCATCAAGGACATGCGCGTGCTGTCCGACATGGCGTTCCTCCGCTACGCAGAAAGCATCCTCGAAGAAGAGAAAGGCATACTGCCCCTCTGATCACCCAACGCCAAAAACCATAAGAACATGCCCAACCTCGAAGAGATCCTCCAGCGATACTTCCGCTGCAACAAGCCCTTCCTCAAGACCCCCAAGAAAATCAACGGCGGCGAAGACACCGAATACTTCACCCGCCGCGGCGGAAAAGCCTACGGCCAGCTCGTGGCCCTCATCGAAGAGCTGGAAGCCATCGGCGTCATCAACGACGCTGCCGGCGCAATCGAGCACCTCGACACCATCGTGCGTTCCGAATACTAACATCCAAACATCACCACAAGGCCATGAAAGAACCCTACAAAGAAGTAAGATGCGACCATAACAACGACGAAGGCTTCTGGACCGTCGACGCATGGAAGACCACCGACAACAACGAAAGCGGAAAGGTCGTCGCCGTCATCGAACAGAACAGCGGCAACGTCTTCTACATCGACCCCGCCGCGCGCCACTCACTGCTCGCCCAGGAAGTCATCAGGGACAAAATCTACGATATACGCCTGGCCGGACTGGAAGGCGACCCCACAGAATCCTCCCCGGCGAAACGCCTGTTCACCGTCGGCGAAGCCGTCTGGTGGGACGATGACCACCTGTCCGGCTGGGGCACCGTCACCGACGTCCACCAGACCCCCGTCGGCGGGAAATTCCTCGCCGGCCCCGACGAAATCATCCTCATCCGCAAGGCCGACGGCTACGGCGAAATCGAAACCACCGCAGACCGCGTCTACCAGATCGTCAACAACCGTCTCTACAACGGCAAAGCCATGGTCTGGGACCACGCTGGCGACATCTACCCCCTGTACTGCCCCGAGCTCAACGAGAGCATCGACGCCGACCAACTCGACGAAGAGCAGGATTACGAAGTGGACATCTTCATCCTCGGCTACGGAGAGGAAACCAAACAGACCATTACCGTCAGCGCACATACGCAGGCCGAGGCCGAACACACCGCCGTGAAAGAGAACTCCGGCTGGGGTGTACTCGACTCCCGCCCGCTCAACGAAGACCTCAACGTCAAGCTCAACAAACTCCTCTGCGGCAAGAGCATCGACGATGCGCCCGATCTCCTCGCCCAGTTCGGAGAGGTCTCCTTTGTCGACGAGAAGATCGACGATGGCTCCGACGACGAAGGTGACGACTACGTCATGATGCGCTCCTACAACGTCGGTAAACACTACGTACGCATCTACTACGGCGACAACTCCCGCACCATCGGCTGCGTCGAAGTGGACGAAAACGAATAAAACACACCACCATGAACAACAAGACCACCATCCTCGCCATCACCAAGATCCCGCCGCACCCCGCCGGTGAACCCATGACGCTCAGCACCTCCATCGTCACACTCCCAGAACCCTACAAGGCCAAGCAACACCTCGAAGCACTGTTCGCCGCCGAGAAGGCCCTGCTCGCACAACAAATGAACACCCAGCCCGAAGACATCCCCTTCTTCCCGACGGAAAACACCTACAGACAACGTATCATTGATCAGGAATGCGGCGAACAACGCTTTAATGTTCTCGGAACAAGATTTCACGTCGCCTGGAAAACCCTGCCGGCCAGCTACAGCGTCTCCGACGACGAGTTCTTCCAGTGCCTCGACGCGTACACGAACGCCTGCCGCGGCGCCACGGACTTCAAGACCATGGCACAACGCATCAGCGAGAACATGCACCGCTACTGCCAGAACGAACTCTGGAAATTCATCAAGGCCCTCATCCGCGCCTTCGCGCAGGGCCGCTACGACGATCGCAACAAGATCGCCCACAACCAGGCCGGCGACATCCTCGAATTCATGGAAGCCAACGACATCGCCTGACAGACATGACACGAGCAGTAAACATCTTCGGCAAAAACGCCGCGCTGGCCTTCGTCGAGAAGAACGCCCCCGACAACCGCAAGGAATGCCTGTACGCCGCCATCCGCGCCGCCACGGTCTCCGACCTTGACGGGCAGCTCTCGGAGCACATGCTGACCATCCCCGGCTTCTGCGTCGCGGACGTGCTCTACACCCTCCACATCAAGGAATCCGGGAACATCTACATCGCCAACACCAGATACGCCGTCAAGGTCCTCGCCACCACGGAGCTCTACTGCCTGACACGCATGGAAGACCGGCGGATCGCTGCGGTGCCGCACTTCGGCGACATGGAGAAATTCTTCCCCGTCAGCTACCAGGCGGTGCTCAACACGCAGACGCTCCCCACGATCCCGTTGCAGATCACACAGCAGAGCCTGCGCTACGCCCTCCGCCAGGCGCAGGCCATCAGGGGAGACCTCCGAGAATACATCGACGAACGATACCTGCGTAACGCCGCCATGTACGATGCGCTGCGCGCCCGATACACGAACGTCATCAAAGATGAAAGCCCCGAAGGATGGATCCAAACCATCAGCCTCACGGACGGCCCCATCAGTTACATCATCAAGAGCGACAACGAAACAGGCGAATTCCAGATCAGCTTCTACACCGTCGATCACGCCAACGATGTCAAGGAACTCCTCAATAAGAAACCCCTCAACCAGTAAACGAAGAAAATGAAGAACAAAACCTATAAAGAAAAAATCCGTCAGCTCAACGGACAGGTCCTTCAGGACATCACCGACACCGCCCGCGCCGCGGGCCAATTCCAGTTCATCTACGACCCCGACGCACCCGCGATGAATACCTGCCTGCGCTTCTACAACGGCAGCAAGTACCCCGAGAAGCTCGCCGTAGAGTCCATGTACATCAACGATGACGATATGCTGGAATTCTTCACGGAAGACGGCCGCCGCTTCACCGTCGACAAGATGCACTCCGCCGACGTCAGCGTCCTCAACAAAGGCGTGGAGATGGTCGAGGAGTGCGACACCCCCGCGAAATTCGTCTCCCTGCTAAACAAACTCCAGAACTTCCCCATCGTCCTGCACTCGATCATGGACCGCCGCGGCTGGTACGACCTCACCGACGAAGACGGCAACGAGAACAATATCTGCTGGTGCCCCGCAGAGAAGACCCTCATCACCGAGGATGCCGACGGAAAAGCCATCACACGGAAGAAAAGCAACTACAGCTCCCTCGAAATGGACTGGCACCATGCCGAAGAATGGTTCCACCAGAGCGACTTTGTGACCATGGAGCGCATCAGCGGCCTCAAGCAGTTCGACTTCAGCGACGAAGACGGCTCCCAGGACTTCGTGGATGCCGTGGAGAACTGGTGGGCCACACTCGGCAAAACAGAGAAAATACGAATCTGGAACGAAAACAAATAATCACCATGCAGCACATCGTCTACCTACACGCAGACTACGACTTCTCGGATATGACCTTCACCGACCTCGAACGCGAGGCCGGCAGAGACCCCAAAGCGTTCCTCGAACGAGCCAAGAAAGACCCCGAAATGACGGTCTATCACAAGATGTTCAAATTCGTCTCGGACTTCAACGACGAGAAGATCTCCGACCAGGGCTACCTCATCGCCGTCGACGACAGGATGTCTCCCGTGGACGTCGACCTCGAGAAGATCCTCAAGGTGGTCCGCCAGCACGGCGTCCCCGCCCCTGACAACAAGAAAGCCAGAATCCTGTACATCGCCCCCAGGGATTTCTACACCATGGAGGACGATCCCTTCGAGCTCGTCAAAGAGACCCTCGGCTACGACCCCATCGACATGCCCGTGATGGACAAAGACGGCTACTACTGCTCCGCATACTTCATCGCCATCGAGGCCATGCCCAACAACACCCTGCGCTTCATGCTCAAGAACGAATCCGACACCTTCTGGGTCGGACAGTTCGGCGTGTACGCAGAATACGTCCAGATCCTCCGCAACGTGGTCTGCGATATCCTCGGCGAGGAGCAGTACGCCTGGCTGAAAGGACACAACAAGAAACGCTGACGCCAACCTCCCGGACACCATGAGAAAGAAATACTACCTCTACGCCGGATACTACGAACTCTGGATCTCCGACCGCATCCTCCGGCGTCCCTTCATCCTCCTTTCCACGCACTTCTCCTTCGGTGCGGCCTACGACGCCGCAGAGCGCTATGACGCGGACGCCTGCAAGTGCTACGACACCTCCATCCGCAAGGATGCCGAGGCCCACTTCGAATACGCGGGCAGCGACGCAATCCGCCAGATGCCGTTCTTCGACGGCTCCGCCTACAGCATCGAGCGCGGGCTGACGGACTACACCCTCGACAACGCCCGCATCTGCCCCGACTACCAGCCCACGCCCCAGTGCCTGACGGATTACATCAACCTCCTGCACGTCAAGGGCGGCCTCCCCCTGCGGCGCTCCCGCCGCCTGTGCGCACAGAAGACCTACCGCCAGCTCGGCGACCTCGTCAGCCGATACATACACACCTGAAGCCATGGCAAGCAAACAGGAAACCGGCATCGGCTCCCAGTACAAGGAGTTCGCCCAGGCCTGCAAGCAGGCCGAGAAAGACCTGAAGATCGAGAAATACTGCCGCATCGACATCGAACGGCGGCCGGACGGACAGGAACCCGAAACGCTATACACCTACGACCTCCCCGTCAGCATGATGTGGGAATACATGTGGGTCATCGAATGGCGCACGGCACGCTTCATCTGCAAATACCCGCGCGACCACGTCCAAAAGACCTTCGCCTTCTACGACAAAACCTCCGGCCTCGACACAGGATACGGCTCCACGCTGAGCAAGTACGTCGCCGCGAAAGCCCTGAAGACCAAGTACGAAAACGCGCTGCAAGCTTATCTGAACTCCCAGAAGGACATGCTCTTCTTCGACCCCGACAACGACCCCGTGGCCATCAAAGGCAGGGAGAAGATCGCCAAGGCCGAAGAGAGAATCCGGGAGCTACTCCAGACCCTTGAAACCGAAAAAGCCAAACTCACACAATCATGCTCTTAGAAACCGCCTGCCAGACCGTGCGCGAGCACGGAGCAGGCACCTACCGCATCTGCTCCCGTGACGGCAGGAGCACCACGCGCCGGCTCTTCTGCAACCCCGGCACCACCCTCCTCTGCGAGTTCCTCCCCAGGAAGCGCCGCACGGGGACGCCCATCTCCCCGGCGGAGATCAGCCTCTGGGACACCCTCGCGAAGGTGAAGACCTCCTCCCGGACGCAGTCCTCGTTCGACATCTTCCGTCATAACTTCGTGCTCATCGAGCGCTACACCACCTCCAGCGGCCTGTGGCCCTCGAAATGCGCCTCCGCGAAACGATTCCTCGCCAACCCCACGAGCGAACTGCGGGCGTTCTACGACCACCTCACGATAGACCTCGAGAAGAGACACAAGGACTGGACGGCGTGGTACCAAAAAAGCGAAAAGGAAGCCGTGCGCCTCGGCGCCGACGCCTTCAGCATCGACGAACTCTGCTCCCTGTGCCGCCGCGGCGGCATCAAGAACATCCCCTACCCGCACAAAGAACACGACACCGCGTACATGGCCGCCGCCATCCGCAAGATGATCGAGCAAAAGTCCCCCCACAGCGGCATGCCCCTCGAGCAAAGCTACGAAAGGCTCTCGTGGAGAGGACCCCGCTACGACCATGACGCCCGCGTGCGCTGGGATAACAGCAGCGACGAGCCCCGCGGCTGGTACGACGAAGAGTACCACGGCTGCGGGAACGGATACTACTGGATCATGCTTGACGCCAGCCACGCGATGTTTGTAGAAAAAGACTAACACACCATGCCCAAACTCAAAGACATCTTCATCATCATCAGAAATAACGACGAAACCCTCGAAATTAAGTAACCCTTCGAGAAGAATTACTACACCCCTACGAATACAAAGAACGGCACCCCCATGCCACAAGACTCCGTCCTCACCATACCCATCCCCGACGTCCTCGCCGCCCTGGGCAAGAGCATCCCGGACACCCCCGCACTGCAGGAACACGCCCGCAAGGGAATGTACCTCTCCCCCTTCGTGCCGGAGAAGACCCCGTCGTTCCACTGGATCAACAACAAGGGCCAGAACTGCTGGCACTGCTTCGCCACGGGGCAGGGCGGCGGCGTACTCGACCTCGTGATGCTCGTGCGCCGATGCTCCAAGCAGGAGGCCATCGCCTTCCTCGAGGAGCACCGAGGGATGCGGGCCCCTGCCGCCGTCCACTGGCCGGCGACGGAAGGAACCGGCGACGAAGGGAAGATCATCATCGACGGCTACTCACTCCTGCGCCAGCGGCGCCTGCTCGACTACGGGCGGAGCCGAGCCATCCCAGACGACCTGCTGGGCAGCTACCTCTGCCAGGTGCGCTACCACTACGCCGACCGCCCTGACAAGCACTACACCTCCCTGGGCTGCTCGAACATCAAGAACGGCTTCACGCTGATTATCTGCACCAAGGACCGTCATCTCAAGCGCTGCACGAGCTGCGCCCCGACATTCATCAACCAGGAAGGCTTCTTCGACATCAAGCCCACCAGCGATAGCGTCCTCGTCACCGAGGGCATCTGGGACGCCCTCTCATGGATGACCATCAACCGCGACTACGCCGTTCCGCTGCTCTCCGACATCGTCATCCTCAACTCCCTGTCCACAACCCGGGAGGGCGGCGACGCCGACCGATACATCCGCGCCCACAGCAAGATCCTGCTCATGCTCGACCATGACAAGACCTCACGGGCCGGAGAGAAAAAGACCCGCGAGCTGATGGAACGCTACCGCAACGCAGGCCTCGAGGTCAACGACGCCTCCACCCTCTACAAGGAATACAAGGACCTCAACGACTACCTCCAGAACAAAAAACACGACAACAAACCATGACACTCCTCCAAGAAACCTACATGCAGATGTCGCAGAACAGCGTCCTCTGGCTCCTCATCAGCGGCATCCTGATGATGCTTTTCGCCATCCTTACCATCAAGAGGACCATCAAGAAAGATATTCACCCCATCGTCCCGCTGCTCCTCGCCATCCTGTCCATCTCGATTCTCGGCGCCGCCTTCCGCGTCCACAAGGACCTCCTCGCCACCCCCGGCTACGCCCGCTTCCGGGCGGAAAAAGCCATCCGCAGACAGAACGACCGCCGCAGACGCAACGAACACACCTACCGGGAGCTCATCCGGAAAGTCCGTCACGAAACGGATTCCGTGAAGACGGCGATGCTCTCCGCACAGCCCGACACCCTCACACAAACCGACAGCAACCATGTCCGATAAACCCGCCGTCAACCCCGAAGTACACGTCAATCCCTACACGCAGGCGGTGAAGGAACACCAGCCCGCCGTCGGGGACGTCTACATCGAGAAGAACCCCAGCTACAACGGCTTCGAGGTCATCCGCCTCACGGCGCGCATCGAACAGAACGGAAGCATCCAGTGGGCCTTCGACAAGGCCATCGGCCGCTATACCGACCAAGAGTCGATCTCCGAGGGAACCCTGCGCACCTACTACCGGCCCCTGCTCGGAGACCAGAACACCATCCTCAAGGCCGGACAGCTCATCGCCGACGGACAGCTCGACGCCGCCAAGCAGCTGCTCGGTGTCGGGGACAACTACCAGCCCCCCTCCGAAAGCGAAGCCCTCCAGCGGTCCGACTCGAAGACCTACATCGGAATCATGCTCGACCTCGCGGAGAGCAAACAGAACGCCCTCGAAGAAGCCAAGCTCTACGCCGAGGCGATCATCGAATCGAAGAAATACGAGCTCCAACAGCGCCTCCACGAGATGGAAGCCATCCTCAAGGACATGGACGACAAGGTCAACAACCTAGTCAAGATCATCACCGTGCTGAACCTCTACACCGGCAAGACCGTGGACGTCCACCTCATCACCGACGGAGACGGCGCCGACCCGGCAGAACCCCTGTCCCTGCGGCAGCGGATCCTCTACATGGACGAGGAGCTGTGCGCCGAACTCGACCACGAGACCGACTACCTCGACATCCCTCTCTTCTTCGACGCCCTGAAGGACCCCGCCTTCCGCGACACCATCGTACCGGAAGCACGCTGCGCCGTCGCCGTGAAACCCAAGCACCGTGAGATGGGATACCGCTCCGGCGACCCCTTTTACGACGCTGCACGCGACAAGTGGAACCGCCACACCTACATCATCCTGCGCAACGGCGAGAAGATCTGGTGGCTCGAGTCCGACGACCTTGAGGTCTGGGACAGCACCTTCCCGCACGCGGACTTCGAGGAGAGCTACCAGAAGAAAATCGCCGACCCGTCTACATTCGGCAAGGAACAGCTCACCAGGGAACACGACGCCGTCCGCTACCGCACCACCAAGTACATGGTGTTCCTGCAGGGCCTCATCGACGGACAGGACATCCTCGGGCCGTTCAGCATCCACCCCAACCTCATGAAAGGCGAAGGCATCGCCCTAGTCACCGATGACGAGAGCCTGCTGGGTACCGGCCGCAAGCCCTGGAACGACTTCCGCAAGGAGAAAAACGCACTCATCCGGCGCGGCACCCGCATCCTCTACGACGGCGGCAAGATCCTGCGCGACGGCACCAAGAAATGGAACGCCGGCGGCGAACCCGCGAAGTACTACATCCACGAGTCCTCGATCCCCGACGCGCCCGCACCGGGCATCTACCATGCCGACAGCTACCAGAACGTCGTGAGCTACGACCACGGCAAGCCCGTGACCGGCACCGCGGACTACTTCGTCTTCCGGTACCTCCCCGGCGACACCATCTGGAAACGCGGATACTACGGCTACGACGAAGCCAACCGCAAGAACAAGGTCGCATGGAAGTACGAGAGCCGCCACGTGATCAACTACGACGCCGTCAGCTCCGAGGAGCTGACGGGCTACCTCTCCGACAGAACACTCCGCCAAGACTTCCGCGACATGATGCCGCTGCTGAAACGGGCCCTGCTCGAGAAGCGCGACGAGGAACGCCTGGAGAATTCCTTCCGCGAGCTCGTCAAGAACACCCTCCTCCAGCAGAGCGGCCACGCACTCGACACGGAGCTGCTCAACGAAGCCATCCGCTGGTGGAAGGGGAAGGTCATCTACTCCCGCCCCCTAAGCACCGACGACGCAAAAGCATTCCGGATGATATCCACCTACTGCAAGCAACACATGTCCACTACGGAAGACCGAAAATGACATTTTCGTTTCAATCCGTTGAATATATGATTCAATTTAAGTACATTTGCGTTTAATCATCAACCAATAATCAATTCACAAAACTGTAAACCATGATCAAGAAATTCATCCTTCCCCTCCTCGCGGTCCTGCTGACCGCCTCCGTGCTCCTCTTCGCCCAGGACAAACCCAAAGCCAACTACGCCCCCGGGCGCGAACAGCTCGCAGAGAAGACCTTCCGTGAGCTGGTGCCCATGATCGGCGGCATCAGCGCCCTCGCACTCGCCGGCGACCTCGAAGACTGCATGAAGGCCATCGCCGACTACCCCGACCTCAAGACCGCCGTCTACGAGAACATCATCTTCGACTTCTGCAACATCGCCGACTCCCTGAAGACCGACGAAAACCGACGAGCCGAAAGCCTTGCGGGCATCTCCTACTTCACCCTCAAGAACAACGATGATTGGAACGCCCTCGGCGAGAGATACGTCGCCGCCCGCCTCCAACTCGAAGCCGACGCCAAAGCAAGATAAGCCCCCCACACACGACAACAACGCAGAAGACCCCGCCGCACAGCGACGGGGCCCTCTGTTCTAAAGACCACACACTCCCATCATGAAACTCTTCCTCCTCATCTGCATCAACGAGTGCTTCTCCCCCGCCGGCAAACCCCTTCTCTTCCCCGACAAGGACAGCGCCGTCCAGGCCTTGAATACCGACCTCAAAAACAACGCCCAAACCCTCGAGGACGAAGGCATGGAATGCTCCACGTCCTTCTACGGCGAGACCCGCGCCGAACTCCGCTACGGCTCCGAGTACTCCCACAACTGGATCGTCACCGACATCGACATCCCCCTCGACCTTCCCGTCAGCACGAAACTCGAGATCTCCAAGGAACTCATCAGCAGCATCCCCGACAGCAACTACTGGCCCTTCCGCAGCCCTGCACCCTGCACCACCGAATGCCGGGTCAAGGATGCCATCAGAAAAGCGATCAGCGCCCTCGGCGATGCCTCCGGCGCCCACCACGACCTCTACGGCAACGGGAAGCGCAACGAGAACAAATCCCCCCGCAGCATCATCTGCGAACACAAATAACCCAAACAAAAGAACGATACTACCATGGCAAAATACAAAGTCAACGTCACGGTCACGGAAACCTACACCAAATCATTCATCGTCAAGGCCCGCAGCAAGAAAGAGGCGGAAAGCAAACTGGAGGAAAAGTGGAACGAAGGGCTCTACGAAGCCACCACCGACTGCATCGACGAACAGAACATCGACTATTCCTGCGCCGGCAAGGCAACCGAACAGGACATCAAAGAATGCGACGCCCTTGACGATCACATCGACGAGGACGAAGAATACTTATAGACCACATCCTGTCATACGTCAACAACACAAGACCATGAACCTCTATCCGAATATCTCCAACAAGGAGCTCCCGACGCTGCTGCGCTGCAGCCACGAGCAGAACGGCGGCGACATGCGCAAAACCGCCCACGACATCGAAAGCATCGATATCATGCTCGGCGTGATGAAGGCCAGGACCCTGATCAACTCCCGCGACCGGAAGGCCTCCTCCCGGTGGACGAGGGGCCGGGGACTGCACAAAATCATCGAAAAAGTCCTCCTCCGGGACAAAAAACAATAACACACACACCAACACCACAAGCACCATGTCACTCTTCGATAAGGAATTCTACCCCACCCCCCAGGCGATCATCCACAAGATGACCGCCCCCTACGCACAGTCCCTCGCGACACGCACCGTCCTCGAACCCTCGGCCGGCAACGGCGCCATCCTCGACGCCCTGAGCAGCGGCGTGCCCTACGACTTCGAAAACAAACGCGGCGAGAAAATAAGACTTGAAGGCAAGGCCTCCAGGATCTATTGTATCGAGAAGGATCCCGAGCTGCGCCTTATCCTTCAACAGAAAGGATACCGCGTCATCTCCGACGACTTCCTCACATTCACGCCAGAACACCGCTTCGACCTGATTCTGATGAACCCGCCCTTCTCACATGGGGCGGAGCACCTGCTCCACGCGTGGGAGATCCTCCGCAGCGGTGATATCGCCTGCCTGCTCAATGCCGAAACGCTACGCAACCCCTGCACGGCCAAACGCCGCCAGCTCGCCGCGATCATCGCCGAACACGGAAGCGTAGAAGAACTCGGCCGCTGCTTCGCCGGCTCCGACCACGACACCGATGTCGAAGTCGCCCTGGTGCGGCTCCATAAGGAGGCCGCGGGCGAGAGCGAATTTACGGTGGACTTCGGCGGCTTCGAACAGGAGAAGACCCCGAACTTCGCAGACCTGTCCGCCTCCGGCAACCAGGTCGCCGTCAGCAACGCGCTCGACGCCTACCTGCGTTCCTACCAGATGACCAAGCTGTGCGCCGTGGATTTCATCAAGAGCTTCCGCCGCTTCGCGTTCTACGCAAAGACGTTCCTCAACGGAGATATGTCCCACTACGACCAATTCGACAACTCCGGCAGTATCTTCACTGCAATCATCAAAGACCTCGGGGAGGACGCTACCGAACACGGCTGCGCCATCGCGTATGACAACTTCCTCGACTACATCAAGGACAAAGCCTGGCGGCAGATCATCTCCCAGATAGGCCTCGACAAGTACATGACCTCAACGATGCAGCAGACGATGCAGGATTTCCGCGACGCGCAGGGTTCAATGGAACTCAACAAGGCCAATATAATGGCTCTGTTCCAGATGCTGATGGGAAACCTCGGCAACATCATGAACAGGTGCGTCTCGGACGTCTATGACCTCTTCACGAGCTATTACAAGGGCAACACCTCCTGCGAGGAAGGCTGGAAGACCAACAAGCGCTACAAAGCGAACCGGAAGGTCATCATCCCTAACTGCGCAGATGCTGGATTCATGCCGCAGCGTTACGGGTATGAAGAGTTCTTCCGTACAAGCATATACCGCTCTCTCAGCGACATCGACAAGGCGATGTGCTGGCTTACCGGACAGAACTACGAGAAGCTCGACAACAATCCCTGCCGCAGCTTCACCGGACCGTCGGCAGAACAGGCATCAAGAATGACCATCTCGGCGGCAATCGAAAGCATCCGCGTCGGCGACCAGAACTGGCACGACTCGGCTTTCTTCCGCGTCAAGGCGTTCAAGAAGGGAACCGTGCATATCGAATTTAAGGACGAGGCCCTCTGGACGAAGTTCAACGTCACCGTCAACAAGGAGAAGAACCTCATCGGAGACGATCTCTCCTAGCAAACCCATTCACTATGACTGAATACCAGAAAATCGAAAACGAACTGCTCCGACTCGGCTGGACCGCCCAGCAGGGGAAGGGCGACCACATTAAGTTCCGCAAGGAAGGCGTCGCGAAGATCCTCACCGTGCCGCGCAGCATCGCCGCCCAGGGACGCGCCCTGGACAACACCCTTGCCAAGATCCGGCAAATGGAACCCGCCTTCACGCTCGGCCGACCAGCCACCGGCAAGGACGCCGCCGCCACGGACCTCACCCAAGAGCAGGTCGACGGCGCAACGCTGCCGCCCGGCACCCCGCCATGGATGTACCCCGGCGCATCCGTGCGCTGGACGAACCCCGAAGGACGCAACTGGGCGCTGCTCAACGACCCGGGAGCGCTGATGAACCAACGCTACATCGCCCAGATAATCACCCGCAGCGACCGCCCCGACCCCAACGTCACCATCCAGGACGCCAACTGCGCACACGATCCCTTCACGGTACCCGCCGCCGAACTCGACACCTGGAAGACCGAAGACTGCTCCGAATGCGGGAAGACCCTCCCGGAGAATGTCATGCTCCACAAGAACGACGGCACGCCCATCTGCCAGCAGTGCCTGTCCGCGCTCGCCAAGGCCGCCGAGAAGAAGACGCTCACCCCCGAAAGCAACTCCCCCTACAGCAACAGGGAGTACGCGGCCCTCAAGCAAGCGCAGGACCGCATACATCTGCTCAGCGAGAAATACAACGGCGTCAAGCTCGGCGACATACCCGACAAAGAACGCAACGAAATATACCAGGAATACAAGAAGATCATCGACAAGCTCCCCAGCAAGATGCGCAAGGAAATGATCGACTCCCACCCCGAGCTCGCCGTCATCTTCAACGACTCCCCGCGCACCTTTACCCCCTACGAATGCTGGAAACGGTTCCTCACATCCGTCATCCAACAGGCGACCTCGCCGCTGTCGGACCAAGAAGCGAAAGCGTTCGCGAAACGCATCTACACCTGCTCGTACTCCAACACCAGGACGCTGCGGGACAAGAACAGCGGCATGGACGTCCCCGTCATCGACATCACCGTCAAGAGCGAGGACATCTTCGCATTCATCTGGGCATACCAGGACACGGCCTTCAAGCACTTCCGCCACCTCTACGCTGCCGATGACCTCTGGTGCATCGCCATCCAGCGCCCCGGCGGCGAAGGACGGCAGTACATTGTCAACAACTACCAGACAAGCAACGACGTCAAACACGAAGAACCCTCGCCGCTCGACATCGTCACCAGACTCGTACTCGACAAGGAAACCGACGACGTCCTCAGCAGAACCACCCAGGACTCCACGCTCCCCTGCTACCTCTCCGCACAGGAGGCCATCGAAGACTGGGCACGCGAGGTCACCGGCCTCAAGAAAGAAGACGACAACGTCACAAAAAGCCCCTTCGTCATCGACGGCTACCGGGCCGTGCGACAAAAGGACATCCCCGACTTCAAGGAAGCGCCCTCGTACTTCACCTTCAACATCCTCTACGACAACGTCAACTATCCGGCCGACAAGTTCCAACAGCTGTGCAGCGCCCTCAACGACGCCAAAACCTCCACATTCCCCTTCCCCGTCCTGCTCCATATCACGACAATGAAGGAATCCGCGTCGAACCAAACACAACGTTCGCTGCTCCCCCCGGATTTCGGAAAGGAGTTCGACGAGACCGTCCCGGAAACCAAGGAACGTGAGGACTACGGCTGCAAGCCCGGCCAGACGCTGCTGCGATTCATCCAGAACGACCGCAACAACATCACCATCGGCTGGGCAAAACAATATGACGACTCCTACATAAGAGATTACGGGGACAAACTGGAAGCGGCATTCGAAAAGATGCTCTCCGAAAACGCCCTGCCCACCATCGCCCTCAGGCAAGTTATCTACAGGTTGTTCCATTCGAAAAACCCGCCTCAAATCGTCAGGGCCTTGCAGGATTGGCTCGGTCTCAAAGGATACGGATGTGACATCGGGAACACCCTCCTGTCCGTCAGCATCGAACAGGGGAAAACCGGCGGTCTAGCATACGTCATCCATACCCTGGCCGATGCACACCCTGAGGAGAATGAGAACTGCATGCAACAGCTCAGAAACTTCTTCTACACATACCTCCACAATAAGATGGAAAACGAAAACGTCGTCCAGACCAGCCTCTGGGACGTCATCGAATACGTCAATGAGAAAGGCGAAAGCCGCAACGACAAACCCACCGAAAACAACGACAACGACATGGCAAACGAAAACATCAACCTCGACACCACCAACCCCGCCTCCAGCAACGAGGCCGCCGGCAAACTCACCACCCGGGAGTTCCTCAAGGAACTCAAAGAACGCGGCGTGACCTTCCAGGGACTCGAAGTCCCCGTCACCGTCCGGCGCAGCGTCAACCTCGACGAAATCTGATAAATTCGTTTGTGGTGTTTGCTTGCGTTCATAAATGATGCGCGGGCGTGCGGGCGGCATCCCAAGGGATTCCGGCCCCTTGCGGGGGTCCCTTCGGGATGTTGCCTGGCCGCCGGCGGGCGCTTGGTCGGGGCCGCTCCTCACGGATTCGCGGTCCGGATGAGCCTGTCAAGCGAAAGAACATCCCGCACGTCCCAACAAAACGGGAACACACAACACCACAAAACAACACAACCGATCTTCCAATCCTTCAGCAGACGACTGAAACTCCTTACCCAAAACGAACACTGAACGCTCCAGAAGCCCGAAAAGCTTCAGTAGGTTTCAGTCGACAACAAGGAAAGTCTCAAAGTCTCACCGGGAGCATCACCGGAAGGCACGCGGAAAGAGAAAGATCAGAAAAGCTGCAGACGCCGGTGCGGAAACATGAACGTCCGCACCGGGAGCTGAGGGGATGGATCATCATAACCTCAAAACACCGATCTGGAAGCTGAGATGATGGCGTCATGCAGCGTAGCTCACCGGCCCTGCCGGGCCGGCCGCCGCATGCACCATTCACCCGGAAGCCCGGAACAGAAAGACACAGGGCGAGAGCGTGAGGGCCACCTCCGAATTCCTCGGCGGTTTCCTGGTTGCAATGTTACGAGCCCCGGGGACCCCCGCCCTGCAAGGGCTTCGTGAAGTCCGCGGGAAATTCCGGGGACCCCCACCCCAAATTTTCCCCGGCGGACCCCTTGCGGCTACCCCGGCCGGCTCGGGTAACGCAACCGTAAACGCTCCGGGAATCCGGAAGGCACCAGCCTACAGGATAAAATTCCCATGGCCCTCAACGGGAAAGGCGTCGACGCGACGTCGACGCACTCCAGGGGAGAAGTTCCGAGCCCCTCTCAACAGGACAACGTGAACGATCTGTTCCGCAGAACGCAACCGCGGCGCGTCCCCCCTACGGGACGCGCCGTGTTCTGTGGTCACCAGACACCTTCACAGGATTTCCACCATCACATTTCCTCCAATCACAGGAATTCAAAGACATCCCAACGCCCTCCGGGCCGCACAGGGACGGAAACCCCGGATGCGAAGGTATGGAGCCTTTCCGCTTTGCTTCAAAATCTTTTTGGGTATCCCCCTGCGGCGGAGCCTCCGCAAAAAGATTTCCCGGGCTGCGCAACGCTCCGCCCTTGAAGCGCTCCAAGGTTCCCTGAACCCTGCACCGGGGTTCATCCCAGCGGCCGAAGGGCCGACGGAAAGCCTTTCACAGGCTACGCCACAGGGATGTCCCTTGAGTTGAACAATAACAACTTTTAACCTTATTCCTTTTCAGTTCCACTTCTAAATCATTACCACTATGGCAAAGCAGAAGAACTACAACAACTACGCCGAGGTCGTCGGCAACGCCGCGAAGATTTCCGTCTCCGAGAAGACGGGTGAGATGCGCTTCTCCATCGCGACCCATCACAAGTACACCCGCAAGAACGGCGAGGCCGCCGAGGAGACGCACTTCATCCGCGTGATGGTGCGCCCGGGCCGCAAGTACGCCGACCAGAGCGTGGTCGAGAAGGGCTGCTTCCTGCGCGTCATCGGCCACCTGGAGGACAACTCCTACAAGACCGAGGACGGCACCTGGAAGGGCGGCCTCGAGCTCTGCGCCGACAAGATCGTCGTCCTGTCCAAGAAGGAGGCCGATGAGGCCACCAACACCCCGGAAGACGAAGCCCCGACGGAGTAACCTCCCACGGCAGACAGTCATCTCGCAACGAACACACGACCCCGAGGGCGCTACCGCGCCCAAAGTGGCACGTGACTGCAAGCGAAAGCATGTACCGACGCTGACCAACCGCAAGCGATAACGGACGGGCCCCCAACGGGGAACCCGCCCGTTTCGCATAACAACCCCAACAACCAACACCATCATGCGTTTCACCATCAACCCCAAGCGCTTCCTCGCCCTGCTCGCCGTCCTGCTGCGGGCCGTCCCGAAGAAGCCCCTCGACCCGAACCTCGGCAACATACGCCTGACCATGCAGAAGGGCAAGCTCAACGCCGAGGTCACCGACGGCGACATCTTCCTGCTGACCGTCGTGGACACCACCGACGCCGACGCCAAGAGCGACGGCGACATCCTCGTGCCGGCGCAGCTCCTGAAGGACCTGCTCACCTCCGTGAACCCCGACGACACGCTGGAGATCAGCACCGAAGGCGAGAGCCTGCTCGTCGCCTGGTCGAACGGCAACGCCCGCCTGCCGTGGTTCGACGCCACCCCGTGGCCGCAGCGCAAGGCCCCCGACAAAGGCTCAGCCACCATCAAGGAACTGCCACTGGACAGCGAGCAGCTCGTCAAGGTGTTCCAGAAGACCCTGCCGGCGACGCTCGACGAGCCCGACAAGCCCGCCCTCGACGCCATCCTGCTCGACCTCGGCACCGAGAAGAGCACGGCCGTCTCCTCCAACATGAGGATCCTCGTCTGCTACCCGCTGGAAGCCACCGTCCCCGACCCCGTGCAGCTGCTGCTGCCCGCCGACGCCGCGACGATGCTCGTCCCCATCATGCAACGCGCCCAGAAGGACGCCCCGAAGGATGACAAAGGCAACAGCGGCACCGTGAACGCCACCGTCACCGCCGACGAGCTCCGCACGGAGGTCTCCTGCGGAACGTTCCTGCTCACCTGCAGCGCCGTCCGCTCGAAATTCCCGGACTACAGGAAAATCTTCCCGCAGCCGGGGCAGGCGCCCCTGCTGATCGACCGCGACGAGTTCCTCTCCTCCCTGAAGCGCACCGCGTCGACCATCAACGGCGGCGGCAGCGCCATCGTCCTCGACCTGTGCGGCAACTCGCTGCGCACCACGATGACCGACCCCCTGGCCGGCGCCGTGATCCACGAGAGCCTGTCGCTGGTGAACTACGGCGGCGACGACCTCCAGATCGCCTTCAACGCCAAACAGATCGTCACCCTGCTGGACATGTTCGACAGCGGCGAGCTGTGCCTCCACTTCGACGGACCGCGGAAAGCCGTCCTCGTCACCCCCGGCGAGGGTAACAACGACCTCCTTTCCGCGATCATCATGCCCGTCCAGGTGCCCCAGAACGACAAGAAGTAAGGCACTCCGGATGCGGAACCCCCTCCCCCGGGGCACCACACGCTCCGGGGGCGCTACGGAGAGGTGGCCGAGCGGCCGAAGGCACCGGTCTCGAAAACCGGAGGACACCCCACGGCGTCCCGCGGGTTCGAATCCCGCCCTCTCCGCAACCAACAGCTTGGATAGCGCAGTCCGGTCAGCGCAGCGGTTCTGTACTCCGCAGGTCCAGGGTTCGAATCCCTGTCCAAGCTCCTCCATCCCAAAGATTTGAACGTGAAACGCTTTTCCCGGGGCGGCCAGTCGGCCGCCCCATTTTTTTTTGCTGCTCCACCCACGCGCCATCCGGGCCTTCCGGCCCGACCGGACCCCTCCGGGAACCCTCACGGGCGGGCACCGGGCCCGCAGTGCAGCGGGCTCCCTCCGGGGCACCGTCCTCGCGGCGCCGCCGCTTCGGTGGCGCTCCCCACACGCACTCCGGGCTTGCTCCAAGGGTTTGCCTGCCGGAGGCAGTTTGCCGTCTTGGAGCGCCCGGCCCGGGCGGTAATCCGCCTCCACTTTCGCTCCGCGAAACCAACGGCGAAAATACCGCCCGGAGGCACCGCGAACAAAAAAAAATAACAGTTTCACTTCAAATCATACACAACACCATGAGCAAAAGAATCATCTCCGTAAGCTACAAGGACGACACGCCGGCATTCTTCTCAGAGCAATTCTTCGAAGACTACCGCCGGGGATTCAGAACCCTCTGCGGACGGAACGGAACCTGGACGGTGAGCCTCAGGCCCGAAGACGTCCATTGCCTGGTCTTCTGGACCAAGAACTGCAGCGACCACTTCCTGCAGCACCTGGACGAACTCAGAAGCCCGTTCTACGTCCAGTGGACCATCACGGGCTACGGCCGCGACCTCGAGCCGAACCTCCCCGACAAGCAGACCGTCATGGACCGCTTCAAGGCGCTCTCGAACAGGATCGGCGCGAGCCGCACCATCTGGCGCTACGACCCCATCGTCATCACGCCCGCCTACGGCGTGCAGTGGCACCGCGAACGCTTCGAGCAGATGGCCTCCTACCTCGAAGGCTACACGAACACCTGCGTCATATCATTCTTCGACACCTACGCGAAGATCAACGCCGAATGCCGCCAGACAGGCATGAGACCGCCGACCCTGAGCGAAATCGACACCATCTGCGCCGCCATCGCCGAGAGCGCACAGCGCCACGGCATGACGGTCCAGACCTGCGCGGAACGCAAGTACGACCTCCGCCGCTTCGGCATACACGAAGGCGCCTGCATCGACGGCAACTACATCGAACGAGAATTCGGGATCCAGCTCCCCCAGGCCGTCAAGAGCCCCGGCTCTTTCCGGCCATGCCTGTGCATCCTGAACACCGACATCGGCTCATACCACAGATGCAAGCACGGCTGCAAGTACTGCTACGCCAAGTAACCGCACGGAGCCCCCGCACCCCGCTGTCCGCGTCAAGGGTTTGCCTGCCGGAGGCAGTTTGCCGTCTTGACGCGGGCGGGCCGGCTCCAATATTGCCGTTGAATTCGTCAACGACGAATCCCGCCGGCAAAGATAGGGCCGGAGCCCACACACCAACGATACACTAACAAAATCCACCCATGAAACACCAGTTCCAATACCCCGTCACGCTCACCTTCTTCTGCACCAACTGCGCAATACCGGTCGAATTCGACGTCGAACTCGAGGACCTGAACAGATGGGACAGACGCGAGGACCATGTACAGAACATCTTCCCCTACCTCACCCCCGCACAACGGGAGATGTTCCTCTCCGGCATCTGCGAAGAATGCTTCGACAGAATGTTCAAAACACAATAACCATAAAGCCATGAAACCCTACCACATCCGCTTCAGCGAGAAGGACTTCCTTCACGCCAACCGCCGGGCCGCACGCCAGGAAGACATCGACGAGCACGGAAAGCCGACGGCATTCCGCAGCGCCAAGCACGCCACCATGAAGCAATACAACCGCCAGAAGGAACGCCGCGAAGCGTTCAGCAACTACGACTATTGATCAAATACGAAACATAATACCCTACACCATGAAAATGTACTCCTTCAACCCCTCCTACGGAGGAACCATCCAGATCTTCCCCGTCAAATGCGAGTATCAGAAAGGCGGTGCGCTCGCCGTGCTGATGTACGAACACTGCGATGACGAGAACGGCGTCTATGACGAATGCTACTGCGACGTCACCGTGAACATCCCCGACGCGTGCCTGCCCTCCCCCGAGACCGATGCGTTCATCGATACGAACAACAGCCCCTGGCTGAAAAAGTTCCTGAAGGAAAACGGAATCGCCAAACCCCTCGGCTTCAACGCATACAGCGGCTTCTGCGAGTATCCCGCCTACCGCTTCGACCTCAGCAAGCTCTCCGAACTCAGCGACCTCCAATAAACACCCGACAGCCATGTTAAACATCATC
>Ga0310786_10001836_pt1 | contig 33756 bp, 24 predicted proteins | sample AusTroGonzalo_MG_FD_203881 | JGI IMG/M metagenome (GOLD analysis project Ga0310786, IMG submission 203881) | Bovine rumen microbial communities from tropical cattle in Woodstock, Queensland, Australia - Gonzalo_03 (v2) (version 2) | ecosystem: Host-associated > Mammals > Digestive system >... | reverse complement strand
TGTTCACCGTGTCGATAATCATGGCTTTTAGAACCGGCTTGTTCTGCTCGTCTTCCCTTCGGATTCCTATGATATATCTGCCGTCAAAGTTATCGCCTATACCAAGCTCGCTGGGGAAAATCTCTTTATGCTGATTGTGTCCCAGCTCGTTCACCAAATCGGTTATATTATCCGGGTCCTTCAGGTATTCTTCTGTCTTTTGCTGCAAATAAATAAGGGTGTTTGCGCGATTGATGTTCTCAATGTCCGCCCTACGATCGGCTACATGCTTATATAAAAGCGGGGTAAAGGTCGCTATCATGCCCAAGACGATTATCGCCTCTAAGATCATAGAGCCCTTTTGCGGGGCCTTTTCCGAAAAAGGTTCCCCTTCTCCCCTTATGCAGTTTTCCAAATCGTAAGCTTCCATCTTCAGACCACCTCTCATCGCAAACACTCCTTATCTTCACAAAGTTTTTCTAGAAGTAATCCGCAAAAACCAAACAGGAGTATTCCATCCGGCCTTTACGGACGGACGTTAAGAAACCGCACTAGAAGAAAAACGGCTCAGCTTATTAAAGACTTAGCCATATTCGCTGACATCCGCCCCATGAACAAGGCAGGTGCCACAATCAAATTAAAATCGCTTTGTGAACGACTTTAATTTTAGAACCTTCTAGAACGGGTTTCTTAAGCCCTAAGCTCGCATTGCTGCTCGCCTGGGTTTAATATTGAACACAAATTAATATTTATGCAATAAAAAACAGCCGAGGCAATCGCCTCGGACCGTTCTTACTTCTTTACAAAAATGATTGTTATTCCGAGCCCTTTATCTCGGCAATCTCCTCTTTTATTTTAAGCTTTTGCTTCTTGAGTTCGGATATTTTGGTTTGATCGGGAAGGGGCCTTGCGCTTTCCTCTTCCAGAGCCACATCCAATGCGGCGTGTTTTGCTTCCAATGCTTCTAAATGCTTCTCTATGCTCATCGTAACCTCCTTATTCTGTTTCACCTTATCTTAAGATAACACAATATAATATATAGAGCCACCACTTTCGGATTTAAAGATGCCAAGGGAAAATAAAATTGCTTGATTATGTAGTTCTCTTATTTTATGGCTTACATAAATTTTGGAATTGTTGAAAAGGACCGCAAATGTCAATTTATATATTTCTTTCTTTGTGCATAGCTTTCGGTTATTTGCTGGGCTCTGTGCCTTTCGGGCTGGTTATTACAAAGGCCGCGGGGCTGGGAGATATTCGCAAAATCGGCTCGGGCAACATAGGCGCGACCAATGTGTTAAGGACGGGGCATAAGGGGCTGGCACTGCTTACTTTACTGTGTGACGGCGGTAAAGCGGCAATTGCTGCTTTGCTTGCAATGTGGCTTGCTCCTTCGGCTTTCGCCTCTATAGCTGGATTGACGGCAGGCACGGCAGCGGTAATCGGTCACAACTTCCCCATTTGGCTTAATTTCAAAGGAGGGAAAGGCATCGCCGCTTCCTTCGGTATGGTTTTTGTCACCGCACCCATGGTCGGAGTGCTGGCAGGCCTTACTTGGCTGCTGGTTGCCTTTACCACGCGTTACTCGTCGCTTTCGGCTTTGATTGCGTTCACCCTCACTCCTATTTACGCGCTGATTTTTGCCACGCCCGAAGCGGTTTGCTTCTTTGCCTTTTTGGGACTTTTGTCGCTGATAATGCATAAAGAGAACGTAGGTCGCCTTGCCCGTGGTGAAGAAAGCAAAATCGGGCAAAAAGGGAAAACCAAGGAAAGCAAAAAATAAGGATAGGATTCCCCGATAATGGCAGCAACTAACACCGACAGCAAACTGGATTACCTTCGCCTTATCCGCAGCGAAAATGTGGGGCCTGTCACTTTTTACATGCTGCTTAAATATTTCGGCTCGGCAAAAGAAGCCCTCGCCCATATTAACGATTTTGCCAAAAGAGGCGGCAGAACCAAGCCGATAAAGCTCTATCCCGAATCCGAAGCACAAAAGGAAATGGACGGGATATTGGCTCTAGGTGCGGACATTATCGCTTTTAACGAGGACGATTATCCCTACCTTTTAAAGCAAATACCTGATACTCCGCCGCTTTTAACCGTGCTGGGACATAAGCACCTTTTGCATAAGGAAGCGGTCTCCATAGTCGGCACTCGCGATGCCTCGTTAAACGGACGCAATATGGCAAAAAAGCTGGGCGAGGAACTAGCCTCTCACGGCTATACCGTCGTCTCGGGCATGGCTCTTGGCATTGATGCTGCCGCCCATGAAGGAGCTCTTGCAGCCACCGACTCGGCAGGAACCATAGCTGTTTTGGGAACAGGAATTGATGTGGTTTACCCCTCACAGAATCAATCTCTTTACGACAGAATTAAGGAGGCCGGCCTGCTGATATCCGAGTTTCCGCTAAAAACCAAAGCAAACCCGGTCAACTTTCCCCGCCGCAATCGCCTTATTTCAGGCTTATCGAAGGGAATTGTGGTGGTAGAGGCACGCATAAAATCCGGCTCGCTTATCACTGCTCGTATGGCGCTTGAACAAAATCGCGAAGTTATGGCAATTCCCGGCAGCCCCTTGGACCCAAGATGCGGCGGCACAAATCACTTGATTAAGCAAGGGGCGACTCTGATTGAAGTCCCTTCGGACGTTATCAGAACCTTAGAGGACCTGCCCGCAATGCAAGAAGATATTTTCTCCGACGATTTCGACTACGAAAACTTCACTCCCGAGGCTTTCTCCGAGGACGAACTGGACAACGCTCGCAAAAGTGTGCTCAGCCTTTTGGGCAACGGAGCGGTCGCTATTGATGACCTAATCCGCCAAAGCGGCGCCACTGCCTCGCTTGTTTCCATCGTCCTTGTCGAGTTGGAATTGGCAGGCAGAATCGAACGCTTACCGGGGAATCATGTTAATTTATTGCTTGAATGGCAAAACTGACAAAATAGAATAAGACGCAATAACGCAAAGGGAAGCAAAGGAAAATGGAAAACCTCGTAATAGTAGAATCCCCCGCCAAAGCCAAGACTATCAACAAATACTTGGGTAGCGACTACAAAGTTCTGGCAAGCTTCGGACATATCCGAGACCTTCCGCCGAAGGACGGCTCCGTTGATCCTGCTAACGACTTTGCTATGACTTGGTCCGTAAGCGAAGGCAGCGAAAAGCATATCAAAGAAATCGCCTCGGCTCTAAAAGATGCCAAAAACCTTATTCTCGCCAGCGACCCTGATAGAGAAGGAGAAGCCATAGCATGGCACGTCGTTGAAGAACTTGGTAAACGCGGCAAATTAAAAGGCAAGAATATCAAGCGCGTGACCTTTAACGAGATTACCAAAAACGCCGTCACCGCCGCTATTGCCAACCCCCGCGACATCGATTCGGAGCTCGTAAACGCATATCTTGCCCGCCGAGCCCTGGACTATTTGGTCGGTTTTTCCCTTTCGCCGGTATTGTGGCGCAAACTTCCGGGCAGCCGTTCGGCAGGGCGAGTCCAATCCGTCGCCCTTCGCCTTATTTGCGAGCGCGAAAACGAAATCGAGCAATTCAAAGCCGAAGAATACTGGACCATAAAAGGCACTTTCCAAACCGAGAAAAAAGCGGACTTTACCGCTCTTTTAACCACTTTGAACGGTAAGAAGGTGGAAAAGTTCACCCTCAATTCCGAAGAACTAGCAAACAAAGCCAAAGAGGAAATAGAAAGACACACTTTTTCGGTTTCCGATATTGATAAAAAGACAATATCCCGCAATCCCGCACCTCCTTTCACCACTTCAACTCTGCAGCAAGAGGCCTCACGCAAGCTGGGATTTTCAACCAAAAAGACCATGCAGATTGCTCAAGGGCTTTATGAAGGCATAGACATCGGCGGCGACACGGTGGGACTTATAACATATATGAGAACGGACGGCGTCGCCATGGCAAGTGAAGCCATAAACGCCGCGCGCGAACAAATTGCCAAGGACTATGGCAAGGACTACTTGCCCGACTCGCCGCGCTACTACAAAAACACGGTAAAGAACGCCCAAGAAGCGCACGAGGCAATCCGCCCCACCAATATGGCTCGCACTCCCGAATCCGTTGCGAAATATCTGAACAAGGATCAATTAAAGCTCTATTCCATGATATACAAGCGCAGCATCGCCAGCCAAATGCAAAGCGCCAAGTTCGACAAAGTAAGTGTCACCCTTTCATCCGAGGACGACAAAATTGCCTTTAGAGCAAACGGAATGACCACTCTTTTTGACGGCTTCTTAAAAGTATATTTTGAGGATTTTGACGACCGCAAAGATGATGACGAAGACGATGAGAATCGCCACTTACCGCCTCTTTCTTTAAAAGAAAACACTACGCTTGAAAAAGCCCTGCCCGAGCAACATTTCACGCAAGCTCCCCCGCGCTATTCCGAAGCAAGCCTGGTAAAAAAGCTTGAAGAACTGGGCATCGGCAGACCTTCAACCTATGCCTCTATCATTTCAGTTTTGCAAGACAGACAATACGTTAAGCTTGTGGACAAGCGCTTTATCCCCGAGGACAGAGGGCGCATCGTCACCACCTTTTTGGAAAACTTCTTCTCGCCCTATGTTCAATACGATTTTACCGCCGACATGGAAGACAGCCTTGATAAAATATCCGAAGGCAAAGCAAAGTGGAAAAAGGTGCTTTCCGACTTTTGGACGAAGTTTGACGCCGATATCAAAGGCACGGAAAAGCTTACCGGCACTGAAGTCATCAACAAACTTGAAGAAGCTCTTGCCGCCCACATTTTCCCCACGCCCGAATCCAAAAAATGTCCTTTGTGTAAGGATGGCGAGCTGAACTTAAAGCTGGGCAAATATGGTGCTTTCATAGGCTGCTCAAACTACCCCGAATGCGACTACAAGCGCCCCATATCCGACTTTAAGGAAGGGCCGGAAGAAAACCAAGATCAAGACCTTGGGTTTGACCCCATAACCAGCGAGCCTGTCCTTTTGAAAAAAGGCCCTTACGGCTACTACATCCAAAGAGGAACCGTATCAAAAGGCAAAGACCAAGACGCAAAAAGCACGGGAAAGCGCGTATCCTTACCCAAAGGAATCACTCCGGCGTCCGTTGATCTTGACACCGCCCTTGCCTTGCTTTCCCTACCTAAAACTCTGGGCAACCACCCGACAAGCGGCGAGCAAATTGAAGTCGGCATTGGCAGATTCGGAGCTTATGTCAAAATGGGGAAAGTCTATAAATCCTTGACCAAGGACGACAACATCCTGACCATCACCCTTGACCGAGCCGTCCAGCTTTTAGCTTCCGCACCGCAGAAAACCACTAAAGACATCGGTGCACACCCTGAAACGGGGGAAGTTATTTCCATAGGCTCGGGACGCTTCGGCCCCTATGTCAAAATGGGTAAGGTTTACGCCTCTATCCCAAAAAGCATAGAAGGCGAACCGAGCCTTGACGAGGCAGTTGCTCTTTTAGAAGCAAAAGCCAAAAAGCCTGCCGCTACAAAGGCCAAAACTAAACCCAAAACCAAAGCAAAGGCAAAGAAAAAGTGAGCGAGAAAAAACGACCCTTACCGACTATGCAAGAAATAATTGACTTCCTGCAAAACAGCGAAGGCAAAGTCGGCAAGCGCCAAATCGCCAAAGCTTTTAAGATTAAAGGCGACGACCGCATAGCTTTAAAGAAAATGCTAAACGAGTTAAAGGAGGCAGGCACCTTCCCTCACAAATCCTCGCGCAGCTTCTTCGGCGGACTTTTACGCTCAAAACTAAATGCCGAGATTACCGGCTTTGACTCTTCGGGCGCCTTTATTGCTCGCCCCTTGGAATATAACGACGACCAGAGCACGCCCCAGATTATAATTCCGAAAAACGCCGACCACATAAGCCCTCCCATAAAAATTGGTGATATCGTAGTCGTAAAGCTCAAAAAAGCGGCAGGACACACCTATAACGGCGAGATAGTAAAACGCCTTTCCCACTCGCCCAACCGCATTGTCGGATTTTACCAAACAAAAGGCATGGGACTTGGCGGCATATTAACATCCGTTGACCGCCGCATAAGAGACAGGTTTTATGTCAGCAAACAAGATGGACTTAACGCCGAAAACGGTTCTATCGTCCTTGCCGATGTCATTTCCTTTAGAAAAGAGGACAAGGCAAAGATTATAAAGGTCCTTGCCAAATCCGATACACCCTTTGCCGCAACGATTATCTCGGCTTATCAACACAGCGTCCCGCTTGTATTTCCCGAAGCCGCCGTCAAAGAAGCAAATGCTATTAAATCCCCTACAATGGAAGGACGAGAGGACTTGCGCCCGCTCCCCCTAGTCACCATTGACGGCGAGGACGCAAAGGACTTTGACGACGCCGTTTGGGCAGAACCCGACCATGACAAAGCGAACCAAGGCGGCTGGCATCTTATTGTCGCCATATCCGACATAGCTTGGTTTGTAAGGCCTAACACTGCCCTTGATAAATCCGCAAGAGAGCGCGGCAATTCCGTCTACTTCCCCGACCGTGCCGTTCATATGCTCCCCGAGAACTTGCCGGTAAAGTTCGCCTCGCTTTTACCGGGGGAAGACCGTCCTGTCATCGCCTGCCATTTATGGATAGATCGCGCCGGACACCCTTTAAGAAAAAAGTTCACCAGAGCAATGATAAAATCCGCCGCCAGACTTAACTACCACGAAGTAGAAACCGTGCTAAACGGCGGGGAGCCGCCTTCATCTGCAAGCCCAAAAGTTGTGACTCAGTTAAAAGCATTAAAAGGGGCTTTTAATTCTTTGAAACTATACCGAGAGGAGCGCGGTTGTTTGAACATCGAAGGCAAAGAAACCCAAATCTCGCTAAACGATAAAGGGCAAATCACCGCCATAACCGAGCGCGAAGATTTGGAAAGCTATCAACTTATAGAGGAGTTTATGATAGCCGCCAATGTCGCTGCCGCCGAAACTTTGGAAGAGTTAAACCTTCCCGTCATGTACCGCGTCCACGACAAACCGAGCGAAGAAAAAATATCCTTGCTCAACGACTTTTTGGACTCTCTTAACATAGAACCCAAAATCCCTGCTAACCCCACGCCAAAGGATTTTAATGAGGTTCTTGCCGCCACGATTGACACCAAGAATCAAAATAGTGTCAACGAAATGGTGCTAAGAAGCCAATCCCCTGCAAGGTACAGCCCCGAGAACATCGGGCATTTTGGCTTAAGCTTAAAAAGCTACGCCCACTTTACCTCACCCATTCGCCGCTATGCGGACTTGCTTATCCACCGCGCTTTGATTGATGGATTAAGACTTGGCGAAGGCGGCTTTAGCGACGCCCCCGACATGGAAGAAATTGCCGACCATATCACCTTTACGGAAAAGCGCGCGGACGAAGCGGAGCGCGATGCCGAAAGCCGCTACATCGCACTTTATTTGCAAGATAAAATCGGCACCGTTTTAAAAGGCACCGTATCGGGACTTTCCCACGCAGGGCTTTTCATCCGCCTTATTGAAAGCAAAGGAGAAGGCTTCTGTCCCATGCACAATCTTCATTATGAATACTTCCTTTTTGACGAGGAAACGAACACTCTTGTCGGGCAAAACTCGGGCAAAACCTACCACCTGGGCGACCCCGTTATCGTAGAGCTTGAAGAAGCGAACCCCGTAACTGGCTCAATTATCTTATCCATGGCAAGCAGCGGTGGCAGTAGCGGTGGCAGCCGCATAAAATCACACTCTAGCACTTTCAAAGAACACTTTTTGGACAACTTTAAACCCGGCTCAAGGAGACACAGATGGTAAAAAAGCGCACTTTCCTGTTTACCCTTTGCACGCTTTTCCTCTTACCTTTTTGCGCACCTGCTCAGAACGCTGACAACGTTCAATTTTTACCCGTATCCGATTGGCAAAAAATGCAAGAAAAGCAAAACCCCTCGTCCATATTTGCCTCTGCCGTTTTCAAAGTTTTTTATGCCGCCTTTAAAGGAATAGATGAAAAATACATAAAGCCCGTTTCCTTCGCTGAACTCATAGTAAGCGGACTTAACCAGCTTGACTCGGTCGATTCTTCTTTAGTCACCACATTAAGCGGCAACAGCGTCGTAATCTCGCACGAAGGAAGCCTTATAAAGTCCATACCTTTTGAACCCAAATATAGCCCCGAAAAATGGGCAAAAACACTTACCTCGGCAATTTTAGTCATACGCGAAAAATCGCAAAAAATCGCCGTTCTTTCCCAAGAAGATTTATACAAAACAATCTTTGGCGGAATACTTGCGAAGCTAGATGAAAACTCCAAATATTTCTCGAAAGCCGATGCACTCGAGAAAAAAGCAAACCACCACGGCCTTGCGACTGCGGACGGTATTATCACCAAGAACAACACCGAATTTGCTTTTCTTGAAGAAAACATCGCCCTCATTACGATTAACAGCTTCGATTCCAATACCGAGGAAATTGTCACGAACATCCTTGGCAATCTTTACAAAGATACTAAAGGAATCGTCATTGATTTAAGTGGCTCTAACGGTGGTATTTTAAGCCAAGCCGCCGATGTTGCCGACCTTTTCTTGTCCCAAGGCACTTTGTTTAAAGTAAGGGGCAGAAATCCTGCCGCAAACAAAACTTATAAGGCAAGCAAGGAAATGCTTTATAAAGGTCCCGTTGCCATCATCATCGACCACAACACCAAATCTTCATCCGAAGTCTTTGCCATGGCGATGCAGGAAGGAAAGCGTGCCATCGTCATCGGAGAAACATCTTTTGGCAAAGGCACATCACAAACCCCGATAGCCCTGCCGAACGGCGGAGAAATTATGCTTTCTTGGGGTTATATTTATTCCGGAAAAGATGTGCCTCTGAACGATAAAGGAGTAGCTCCCGATATAGCGCTCACCGCCCCCACACCTGACATTTTACACAAAAAATCGTTAAACGAAGCGGTTAAATGGCTTGATGAGCCATAGCAAAAACATCTTCGAACATTGCTGTTGTAAGCCGCTTCGTGCTGGTGTTGTAGCGCGAGCAGTGATAGCTGTCGATAAGCACCACACCACCGCCTATTTCATGCCTACTCGCATGAGCAAACACAAAGTCACTTTGCCGCCTTCCCATCGCCATAAGCACTGCATTATGAGCGACCGTCCCCAGCGCAATAATCACTTTTAGATTAGGCATTGAAGCTATTTCACCTTTAAGCAAAGCATTACAGTTTTTTATCTCCGTACCTGTTACTTTATTTTCGGGAGGAACACACCTGACCGCATTAGCAATTCTGAGATTTTCCAGCACAATTCCGTCGTCAATTGCCGCTCTATACTCACCTTTTAAGAATCCGAACTTTTGCAAAGTGGCATAAAGCAAATCACCCGCATAATCCCCTGTAAAAGGTCGTCCCGTGCGGTTCGCACCTTTAAGCCCGGGAGCAAGCCCGACAACCAGCACTCGCCCGTCTTTATCCCCGAACGAAGGCACGGGAGCATTAAAAAACGAGGGATAAATCTCTCTGTTTTCCCTTATAAACGCTGCCAATCTGGGACATTTTTGACAATCACACATAAGTATTTTTGTACCTTTAAGTAAAAACTTACGCAACCGCTAATTATATTTTTAGAACAAAAACCTTGCTTTTTGATAAAAAATCATATAATTATGGGCGTTTCGGACAATAACAATTAAGAATAAGAGGAAATTATGGCCAGAGTAACCGTAGAAGATTGTGTAACAAAGGTACCAAACCGTTTTGAATTAGTCCTTCTTGCCAGCCAAAGGGCAAAGGAATTAGGTAGCGGTGCCGAACCTACTCTCCCTCGCGACAACGACAAAAACTCCGTTATCTCTTTAAGAGAGATTGAGGAAGGAACCGTTCCTGTTGAGAAAATAAAAGAAGATTTTATCTCCAGTATGCAAAAATATATCAAGGTGCAAGAAAACGCTAAGGAAGAGGCTGACATTGCTGAAGCCGAAGCCGAACTTGCCAACACTGCCGATGATTTTGCCTACTTAAGCGAAGCAGCACTTGCCTCCGAAGCGGACGAAATCTCCGCCGCGCCAGAGGAAGACGCAGACCTTTCTTGAAACGTCTTCCAGGGTTTAGGGAAAACCGGAGCTTCAAGAAATGCTTAGTGAATCTGAACTTGCGAGTAAAGTAAAAGCCTACGATAAAAATGCTGATGAAGCAGCTTTAAAACGCGCCTATGCCTTCGCAAGCAAGATGCACCTTAAGCAAAAACGCGAATCCGGCGAACCATACATAATCCACCCCATTAATGTCGCCGAGACATTAATCGACTACCACATGGATTCGACTTCTATCATCGCCGCCCTTTTGCACGACACGGTGGAAGACACATCTACTTCGCTTGAAGAAATCAGAAACGCCTTTGGGGAAGATGTTGCAAAGCTTGTCGACGGCGTTACCAAACTTACTCGCATAGAGTGGAACTCGGATAAAAGCAAACAGGCGGGGAACTTCCAAAAGTTGGTCCTTGCGATGTCCCAAGACATCCGCGTGCTTTTGATAAAACTCGCTGACCGCTTGCATAATATGCGCACCATTACCTCCGTCCATTCGGAAAGCAAACGCATCCGTATCGCCAAGGAGACCATGGAAATATACGTTCAGCTTGCCGAACGCCTTGGCCTTCATGCCCTAAAAACCGAAATGGAAGACATAGCGTTTAGGATTCTCCACCCTGATGTTTACGAATCGCTGTCCGTCAGACTTAACTTTTTGCGTGAGAATGCGGGCAACCTTATCCCCGACATTGTGGCTGACTTAAAAAAGGATATGAGCATTAACGGCATTAAAGCCGAAATCTCGGGCAGAGAAAAGACCCCCTATTCTATTTGGCGAAAAATGCAAAAGCAGAACATCACGTTTGAGGAGCTTTGCGATATTGTCGCCTTTCGCATAATCGTTGACACGGTAGGCGATTGCTATCAAGCACTCGGGGTAATCAATACCAAATATCCCATGATACCCGGGCGTTATAAGGACTATATCTCCACGCCGAAACCCAACGGTTACAGTTCCATTCACACTTCGGTCATCGGACCTAAAAACCGCCGTATTGAAATCCAAATCCGCACCAAAGAAATGCACGAAGTCGCCGAAAACGGCGTCGCCGCCCACTGGTCCTATAAGCAAGGCAGCTACGAGGGCAGCTCGCAATTTAAATGGCTGAGGGGACTTTTAGACATTATGGAACAGGCCTCCAGTCCCGAGGAGTTTTTGGATAACACCAAAATGGAAATGTATGCCGACCAAGTCTTTTGCTTCACGCCGAAAGGTGACCTGGTATCTTTGCCTACCAGCGCCACCGCTATAGACTTCGCATACGCCGTCCACTCCAGCGTCGGCAACCGTTGCATCGGAGTAAAGATAAACGGCAGGATAAAGCCTTTACGCACTGTGCTTGCCAACGGAGACCAAGTCGAAATCATCACCTCAAAAGTGCAAAACCCCTCGCCAGAATGGGAGCGCTTCGCAGTAACCGGAAAGGCACGAGCCGCCATTCGCCGCTTTATCCGCAACCAAAAGCGCGAGCAGTATCTTGAGCTTGGGCGGCAAATGATGCAAAAAGACCTAAAATCCGGTGGCAAGGATTATAACGAAAAAGACTATGTCCCCCTTCTCGGCAAATACAAAGTTGACACTGTTGAGGACTTAATCGCGGGCGTAGGCGAAGGTATTTATACTGCTCACGAAATTATCACTCAGATTCATCCCGATATGAAATCGACGATGAGCAGCATTATGGAAAGCTTTAAAAAGCGCACCACCCGCATAAAGAAAAAACCGGCGGCTCGCATTCAGATAAAAGGACTTATTCCCAACATGGCAATATATTTTGCAGGATGTTGCCACCCCGTCCCCGGCGATAGAATTGTCGGCATTATCACCACCGGCAAAGGCGTAACCGTCCACAATCTCTCCTGCAAAACTCTGGAAAAGTTCGCTGCCGAACCCGAACGCTGGATTGACATTGATTGGAACGACGACCTAACGCAAGCGGAAACTGATAACGAAGAAAAAACCTATACCGCTCGCCTTAATATTGTTCTTTTAGATAAACCCGGAGCACTCGGACTTTTATCCACCACCGTTGCCAAAGCAAAAAGCAATATCAGCAACTTAAACACCGTCAACCGCTCTTTCGGCTTCTTGGAAATGCTAGCTGACTTAGATGTTAAAAACGCCGAGCATTTAGAAAATGTTATTGATATGCTCCGCACCTGCCCTGTAATAAATTCGGTGAAACGCATATGATAATCGGTATAGGTAATGATTATGTTGATGTAAGGCGCATTGAGAGTGCTTTAGAGCGCTTTGGCTCTACCTTCGTAAATCGCATTTTCACAAAAAAGGAACAAGAGAAAGCCGCATCCCGAAGTGGCTCATCAAAGCATAAAGCCGCAACTTATGCCAAACGTTGGGCAGCAAAAGAAGCCTTTTCCAAAGCCTTGGGAACGGGCATGCGCGGTATCAGTTGGCAAGACATTGAAATCACCAATCTTGAATCCGGTAAACCCGTTATCACCGTTTTCGGATCTGCAAAAACAAAACTTGCCGAACTCACCCCAAAGGATAAAGTCGTTTCCATAAATGTCACCCTTACCGATGATTATCCCAAGGCCAGCGCCGTAGTCATTATTTCCGCCGACTAAAGTAACCGAATTCTTAATTGCTAAGTTGTGCTTTGCTTGTTATACTTTGCGCTAAATCTTACTTTTATAAAGGCGAACGAATGAAAAACTTATCTTTTAGTACTGTTGTTGGAACGCTTGTTTTACTTTCCGGATGTACATATAACGACATCTACGAACCGTGGTTTGATGAAGACAAACCCCTTTACGAGGAAGATTTAAGACCTTCGTTTATGAAAGAAGATGCACCTGTCGAAGCACCTGTAAAGGACGAAACCGCCACGGAACAAAAGCCCGTCGCACCCGCGGCTACACCCTCTGCAACCCCTACCACCGCAATCGACAATGATAACGACGATGAACCTCAGCTTGAATTGATTGACACGACCTTGCCGAAAACTAAAGGTCAAGACGCTGACGCCGACAATATAATCACCACTCGCGAAGAGAAATATGTTGAGATTCCTTTAATGGTGATAAGTGAAAGCGCGCCTTCCTTCCCCTTAAAGCAACCTCAGATTTTAAGCTCGTCCGTATCTTTCCTTTCTGCGCACATTCCCTATGCCAAAGGCTCGTCTAAGCTGGACGCAAAGGACATGGCAAACATCAAAGAAACTATAGCCATCTGCGAAGAATACGGCTGTATTTTAAAGGTAATTCCTTACGCCTCTGAACAAAACCGCGATCCTCAAATGCTGTCCGATAAGCGTGTCCAAGTAATCAAAAACACACTTACCAAAAACGGCATTGACGAAGAGCGTATTAACATTGAACCGATGCGATCCACGGGCGACTACGCGGAAATATATGTAGAATACTAGTATGGCAGAGCTGTTTGAAGAACATACCAAATCTTTAAACTCCCTAAGCTGGAAAATAAAACCGTGTGATGATGACGAAATATCCGCCATTGCTTTGGCCGAGGACATCCCCGAAATTGTTGCTCGCCTTATGGTCGCAAGAGGAATAACCAAAGCCACCGCGCACGACTTTCTATATGCCACATTAAAGAGCAATCTTCCTGACCCTGACATTTTAAAGGACTGCAAAAAGGCCGCAGAAAAAGTTGCTTCTTTTATCAAAGCTAAAAAGACCATAGGCATTTTCGGGGACTATGATGTTGACGGTGCTACCTCGACCTCTCTGCTTTACCTTTTCTTCAAAGCATTAGGAGTAAAATGCCTTTTCCATATTCCCGAAAGAAGCGAAGGCTACGGCCCCAACACTCCTGCACTTGATAAATTGCTGGAGGACGGAGCTGATTTAATCATCACCGTTGATTGCGGCACATCGGCGGACGAGTCTTTAAATCGTATCGGTAAAAAAGGCATATCCGTTATCGTCATTGACCACCACGAACCCGATCCCGCACACGCACCCGAAGTATTTGCTCTGATAAATCCCAAGCGTATGGATGAAAGCATTACCCACCCCTGCCGCAAAATGGCAGCGGTCGGAGTCGCATTTATGTTCATAATATCGTTAAACCGCACTTTGCGCGAAATGGGCTTTTACGAAAACAAACCCGAACCTAACTTAAGCAAATGGCTGGACATAGTCGCTCTTGGCACCGTATGCGATGTCGTAGATTTAAACGGCGTCAACCGCCTGCTGGTTAAAAGCGGACAAAAGGTGCTCGCGATGCGAACCAACATCGGATTACGCGCCTTGGTCGACGCGGCAGGCATTAAAGAGCCTCCCTCCGTGTATCATATGGGCTTTGTCCTAGGCCCCAGAATAAATGCCGGCGGACGCATAGGCTCTTCCGAACTTGGTACAAAACTCCTCACCACCACCAACGAGGACGAAGCCAAAGATATCGCGCTTAAGCTGTGTGAATTAAACACCGAGCGCCAACAAATGGAGGCGTATGTCCTAACCGAAGCAATAGAACAAATCGAAAGAAATCCCGAGCCCTCTCCCATAGCCTTTGCCTTTGGCAAAAGCTGGCACGCCGGAGTAATCGGTATCGTTGCCGGCAGATTAAAGGAGCGCTACCACCTGCCCGCCTTTGTGATTGGCTATGACGAAACCGATCCCGAACTTGCTCACGGTTCATGCCGCTCTATTCACGGAGTCGATATCGGCAGCACGATTATGGATGCCTTGGCACACGGCATAATTACAAAGGGTGGCGGACACACTATGGCGGCCGGCTTCTCTCTTACGATAGAAAACATTGACAAGGCAAAGGAGTTTTTCACCAACCATATTTTATCTCAAATCAACCGCCAAGATACGCTTCTTGAATCAATACTTGAGGTTGACGGACTGTTGGATATAGGAGCGCTAGAAAACGGCTTGATAGACAAGTTATCCCTGCTTGAACCTTATGGCGAAGGCAACCCCGAACCTATTTTTGCCATAAAGAATGTAAACCTTTTTTTCCTTGGCATAAGAGGACAAGGACACATTGCTTGTAACATTTCCTCACTCAGCGGCAAAACCGTAAAAGGCATTGCTTTTCGCGCTGCCGACACCTTGCTTGGCAAAAGCATAATGGAATCCCGCGGAGAGCCCTTCCACATTGCCGGACGCCTTCGCGCAAATGAATGGCAAGGACGTAAATCGGTAGAATTTACCATTATTGACGCTATACGTGCTTGACAAGCAAATAATGATTAACTACTTTACTCCAAGCTACTATATATGGGGGATAATAAGTAATGGAAAAATTGCTTTTCATTGTCGATATGCAAAGTGACTTTTTGCTGCCCGACGGAAAGCTTACCGTCTTCAAAAACGACCCCACCGAATCATCTCTTTTCATTGAAAAAGTGCAAACTTTCTTGAACGCTGTCACTCCTGATATGTTTGACAAGATAGTCACGACTTTTGATACTCACTACGCGGAAAACTACTCCTCGACCATCGAGTCTGATGAGTTCGTCGGGCATTGTTTTTTCGGTACCGAGGGCTGGAAGAGTCCCTTAATTTTTCCCGCCGACATCCCGACCGAAGAGCTTTACAAGCACGGCTTTAACATTTGGAACGAAAGCAATTACAAATTACTGTCCGCCGATTGTAAGGGAAAGCACATTTTCCTTATGGGCATCGCAACTGACTACTGTGTCAAGTACGCCATGGAAGGCTTTTTGCAAAAAGGTGCAAAAGTCACGGTATTCTCGGACATGGTACACGAAATTTCTACCCCCCTTAACACCCTTTTAGCTGATACGAAATATACACCGTACAGGGACAAAGGGCTGCTTGAAGACACAACGACTATGACTTTTTTGAGAACTTTCAACCCAACTTTAGAAAAAGCGAAAAAATGACGATCCTTACTTTTACCAAACTCTCTCCCGACGAAGTCCATCAAAAACGTGAAGAATACCTGCAAATAAGACCGCTCTACATCCAGCATCTAGCCCAGTCCGGCAAACTGGATTGGCTTCCTCCTAAAGAGCTTTCTCAGGCAAAGGAAAAAGGGGAATTTCGCATAGCCAGTATATCTATTCACCACCTAGTCCCTTTATCCATGGGCGGAACGAATGATTTTACCAACATGATGCCGCTGCCCTACTGGTCACACAATCGCATTCATTTTGAATATGACCAGCTGACCAGAAATTTACAGGTAGGCGAAAGCATACAAGTTGAAGATCTGTCAGAGAGATACAAAAACCACCGGTTTATTTACATAAAAAGCAAAAAAGCAAAGAAAGGACCGCCTTTTGTTTTTACTATACCGCAGAACTCCTCCGTAACCGAAAGTTCCGAGTTCAATAACTTATCCAAGCAACCCAACGGCGACAATCTGTTATATTTATCGCCTAAAAACCGCAATACTCCGCTAAGCGAGGACGACCTTTACATTGATGCCGAAACTATTGCTTCAGCATTTTGGTTTGACAGCCACGGCAATATAAGACTTAAAAGCAATCCCGAATATACCAAGGGAGCGGTTGCCGAAATGCAACGCATCGGCATAGACGTTAATAAATTTTATGCAATGAGAGGCGATAAGCACCGCTCGCCTTATTTCTTCTTAAAAACTAACAACGAAGAAAAGAAAATTATTCAAAGAATACAAAAAACTCTTTTGCGCACCCGATCCGACGAGATATTTGAAGAAGTTTTAAACTATTTCATGATTGACGGTGATTACTCGCTTGTTTTGAAAAAGCAGGTAAATGTCAACGAAACAAGAGATGTTCTTGAAACTCTGAGCTCGCTCGGTTTTACGGGTGAGCGCGTAGGCAAGCGTTTTATACCAAAAGACGAATCCAGCCTTGACCTTGTGAAAAACATTTACGAATTTGCCACTGCAACCGGCAGAATGCAAAAGAGACTTCCTTTGTCCGCCTTGACGATAAAAGCACTTACCGTCACCGACAAAGCCGAAACCTTTACTTTGTAAGATTTATAAATGGCGACCCTAATGGGAGTCGAACCCATGTTACCGCCGTGAAAGGGCGATGTCCTAGGCCTCTAGACGATAGGGTCATCAAAGGCTTCTTCATACGAAGGAGTGCATAATTACATTAAAAGCAACCTTTTCGCAAGTAATTTTTTATAAATACGGCTTTTTTCTGTCAAATCGGCAGCGCGAGCGGCATTTGTTCACGCTTAAAAGCCATCTTTTTGTATCGCTCAAAGACCCAATCCACAATGTCTTTCCCGAACTTCTCCTCTAGCTTTGCCTTGCCAAGTCCGCTGTCCCTACTTTTTAAAATAGCATCTAAAACATCATAAGGAGGAAGGACATCCTGATCCTTCTGCCCCAGCGCCAACTCTGCACTCGGCGCGCGAGAAAGCACTTCATCGGGGAAAACCTTGCCCTGCTCGTTACGCCATTTTGCCAAAGCATACACATCGGTTTTATACACATTCCCGATTGGTTCAAGCCCGCCGCAAGTATCACCGTAAAGGGTGCAATACCCCATATCAGCTTCGGACTTATTTCCGCACGCCAGCACCAACGCCCCGAACTGATTGGAAAAAGTCATCAAAGTAAGCCCTCTGATTCTGGCTTGTAAGTTTTCACCCGCCACTTGATTAAGCGAAAGATTTTGGAACAATCCGTAAAACTCACCTTTAGCCTTTTCCAGTAAAGGCTCTATGGAAAACTCTTGATAACCAAAGGACAAAGTCTTTGCCATCTTCCGCGTTATATCAAGGCTTAACGAGGAAGTATTGTTGCTCGGCATAGTAATACAATTGACCTTATCCGCACCCAAAGCATCAACCGCCAGCACCGCCACTACCGCCGAATCAATCCCGCCGGAAAGTCCCATAACCACCTTGTCGAAACCGTTCTTTTGGCAATAATCACCAAGCCCTGCGACTAATTTCTCCCATAGCTTTTGCATTTTTATTCCTCTAATTCAAAGCGTTAAAACAAACCACCGACCATGCGGGAGCGGTATATTTCTCATACACATCACCACCGAAGCCACCATCTTTATTCTTAGCCGTATCAAAAACCAAACGCCAAGTTTTCCACCTGCCTTTAGCATCGGGGAGCACCGGTAATTTCCATTCAATCTCGGCATCGTAAGCGTTAAAAATAACAAACAGAGCGGCATTTTCACCCATAATACTACATGATATCGACCTTGAAAAATCCTCTGACCAATTTTCAAAACTAAGCTCTTTTGCATCAGGACGAAAAGCCTTAAATTCACCTTTATCAAAGATATTATTTTCCTTTCTAAAGTGAATCAAAGCAGACATAAATTTCCAAAAATCCTGCGCTTTTTCATCTCTGTTCCAAGAAAGCCAAGAAAGCTCATTATCTTGACAATAAGTATTATTATTCCCGTTTTTGGTTCGCGCCATTTCATCACCGTAAAGAATCATGGGCGTGCCTCCGGAAAGCATTAATGTCGCCATCAAAGACCGCATTCTTTGCTTACGTAAAGAACGAATAGCTTCATTGTCGGTTTCACCTTCGACCCCGGTATTCCAGCTCCAGTTATTATTAGCGCCGTCGTGATTGTTTTCCCCGTTAGCTAAATTGCGCTTGTGTTCATAGCTCACCAAGTCATAAAGGCAAAAACCGTCGTGAGCGGTTACAAAATTGATGCTGCAATATCTAGGCTTGTTTTTGAAGATATCTTGAGAACCCGAGATACGTCTTGCAAACTCGACAATCATACCTTTATCGCCGCGCCAAAATTTTCTTACCGCATCTCTATATCTATCATTCCACTCGGCAAATTGAGAAGGGAACCATCCGAGCCTATATCCGTCGGGACCCAAATCCCAAGGCTCCGCAATCAGCTTTAATTTTTGCAAAGACTTATTTTCGGCGATTGCTTTTAAGAACTTTGCGTCCTTTGTGACATACCTTTCTCCGCGACAAAGTTCGGTTGCTAAATCAAACCTGAATCCGTCAACATGCATTTCATCAGCCCAGTAAGAAAGCGCATCCATAACCAGCTTTACAACCGCATCATCATTAAGGTTAAAGCTGGCACCGCACCCCGTATCATCAATATAATTCATCGGATTTTGAGGATCCGGCTTATAATAAGTTTCGTTATCAAGCCCCTTATATCCGAGCGTAGGTCCATAAGCATTCCCCTCAGTAGAATGATTAAAAACAACGTCCAAAATCACCTCTAAGCCTTCTTCATGCAGCTCTTTCACCATTCGCTTGAACTCGCCGATATCTCCCGAAGCTAAATAAGCATTATGAGGGGCAAAAAAGCACAAAGGATCATACCCCCACAAATTAGCAAGGTTCTTAGAAAGCAAAATACTGTTAGTAAAAAAGTTTTGCGAAGGCATTAGCTCAAGCGAAGTAACACCCAAATCCTTAAAATACTTTATCATCGCGGGTGAAGACAACCCTAAGAACTTTCCCCGATAAGCAAGCGGAACGTCAGGGCACAAAGCGGTCATCGCCTTGACATTAAGCTCATAAATAACCGTATCGGCAAAAGGGATATAAGGCTTTCTGTCGTTGCCCCAATCAAACGCCCCGTCGACCACTTCCGCCTTTGGCATAAACGGTGCGCTGTCCGAGCTTGAAAACGAAAGCAAACTCACCGGCTCTTTAGTATTATAGGTGTGCATATCGTTATGCCATACGCAATCACCTTTAATCGACTTTGCATAAGGATCCAAGAGCAATTTGTTGGGATTAAACTTTTTACCCACATAAGGCTCATAAGGGCCATAAACCCTGTAGCCATAAAGTTGCCCTGCCTTTATCCCTTTTACAAAGATGTGCCAAACATTGCCAGTTTTAGCTTGAATCGGTAAGGCCGTCTCTCTGATTCCCGTTTCATCAAAAAGGCAAAGCTCCATCCTTGTCGCATTTTTAGAATACACCGCAAAGTTTACTCCGCCCTCGGTAAGAGTTGCCCCCAGAGGCTCCGCCATCCCTGCTTCTACTTCTAAATTCACCGCTTCACCTGCCATTTTCACCTCTTACAGGCTTCAATATCACCGTAGCGAGTGGAGGAATGTTTATCATTATAGACGACTTTTTGTAATTCCACCCTTCCTCTCGTCCGGACACTTTACCTATATGCCACATATCACTTCCGCCGTATTTTTTATCATCGGAATTGAAAATCTCAACATAGTCGCACTTTTCCGGCACACCCAAGAGATAGTCGCGCCTTACCACCGGCGTAAAGTTACTTATCGCCACGACAAAATCATCATGTTTTTTGTTCCAACGGATAAAGGAAAACACCGAAGCCTCTCCGTCATTCATATTTATCCACTCGAATCCTTTAGGTGTAAAATCGTCCTCATAAAGAGCGGGCGTATTTTTATACACTTCATTCAAGTCCCTAACGGTCCTTTGCACCCCTTTATGATATTCGTTATCCAGCAAATGCCAAGATAAACTGCCCCAAAAAGCCCACTCCTGCCCTTGCGCAAACTCGCCGCCCATGAACAAAAGTTTCTTTCCCGGATGAGTATACATAAAACCGTAATAGGCGCGCAAATTAGCAAACTTTTGCCAGCAATCACCGGGCATTTTCCCGATAAGCGAGCCCTTCATATGCACCACTTCATCATGCGACAAAGGCAAAACAAAGTTTTCGTTAAAGGCATAAATAAGCCCGAAAGTCATTTTGTCATGTTCAAACTTGCGATATATGGGATCCTTGCTCATATAGTATAAAGTATCGTGCATCCAGCCCATATTCCACTTATACCCGAATCCCAGCCCGCCGATATATGTAGGCTTTGACACCATACTCCACGCTGTAGACTCCTCGGCAATAGTAGTAAAGCCTTTATCCTCGCCAAAAACCAGCTCATTGACACGGCGTAGGAAATATATCGCTTCAACATTCTCACGCCCGCCATATTTATTTTTAAGCCACTCACCGTCTTTGCGATCGTAATCAAGATAGAGCATAGACGCCACCGCATCCACTCTCAGCCCGTCTATATGATATTCGTTAAGCCAAAACAGTGCATTTGAAACCAAAAAGTTATTCACTTCGTTTTTGCCGAAGTTATAGATTTTTGTTCCCCAGCCCTTATGCTCGCCTTTCCTTGCATCCTGATGTTCGTATAAGGCCGTCCCGTCAAAGTTAGCCAAACCGTGAGAGTCCTTTGGGAAATGCCCCGGCACCCAATCAATAATAACGGCAATACCCGCTTGATGGAAGCAATCAATCAAGTATTTGAAATCATCGGGCGTTCCGTATCTGGAAGTCGGCGCATACATACCTATGACCTGATAGCCCCACGAGCCGTCAAAAGGGAACTCGGACACGGGCATAAACTCGACATGAGTATAGCCGAGCTCCTTAACATAGGGCACCAATTCCTTAGCAAGCTCGCGATAAGTAAGGAAGCGATTGCCTTCAATGGAATTACGCCGCCAAGACCCTAAATGCACCTCGTAAGTCGCCATAGGTCTGTCCAAAGCATTTTTTACCTTACGAGTTTTAACAAACTCTGCATCATTCCATTTATACTTTTTTATATCATAGACAATGGATGCGGTTTTAGGACGAAGTTCAGCATAAAAGCCAAAAGGATCTGCTTTCAAAGGAAGCAAGTTCCCCTTGTTATCCAGAAGCTCGTATTTATAAATCTCGCCCTCGCCTATATCGGGAATAAAAATCTCCCATATTCCGCTGCCGCCCCTGGGACGCATAACGGCCCTGCGCCCGTCCCAAGTATTAAAGTTTCCGACCACACTCACACGGTAAGCATTAGGCGCCCACACGGCAAAGCTTACACCCTTAACCCCTTGATGAGTAATGATATGCGCGCCCATTTTCTCATACGCCTTGATGTAAGAACCTTCGCAGTAATAGTAAATGTCCTGCTCACCAAGAACCGGCAAAAAGCGGTATATGTCTTGTGCCTCGTATTTAGACCAACCCAAATCAATCAAAAACTTATAAGAGAAAAAATCCTTTCGCTCAGGGAACTCTGCCTGAAAAATACCGCCCTCGTTAATTTTCTCCATTTCGCAAAGAACTTCACCTTTGCTATCAAGCACAAAAACTTTTTGCGCTTGCGGCTGCACGGTGCGAATAAAGACACCACCCTCTTTCCCTTCGTGCATACCCAGCACCGAAAAAGGGTCACCATAACCTTTTGTCACCAACAGATTTTCTATTTTCTTGCTTAATTTATTAAGCATAACAGGTCCCTATCATCAAAATCATTTGCACTGAGTTTGGTTATAGCAAATTATAAACTTTTGCAAAACCTCTATTTTAGGCAACTTCTCCGACTGTTGATTTTTTGGCTTTTTCTGATATAATGCTACACGCAGAGGGGAAATATGACAGAAAAACAAACTAACCTGTTCTCGCAAATAGAGCAGAATTATAACATAAAGATTGCCAACTACCGCATTCCTCAAAGAGGATATGTCGCCGAAACCTTCGTCCTTACCGACACCAAAGGGCAAGAATACTTTGCCAAAATCACCGACAAGCCTCTTTTCCAAAAGCAAATAATAGAAAGCCTGCCCGTCTTAGACAGTATGCACAAAGGCGGAGTAGAAAAGATATGCTACCCCATACCCGCGAATAGCGGTCTTTACTGCAAATTCAAAGATTACTTGATAGTCCTTTTCAACAACATAAACGCCCAGCAAAGTTATAACTATCCCATGAGAAGTTTTGGTAAATTGCTCGGCTCCATTCACGCATCAACCGCAAAAGTCGCCACGCTTCCCAAGAAAGAGACTTTTGACTTTAGCTCGGCAAGGCAAACTTATGCAAATTTCAAAAGCATACTTTTGCAAGATACCGATGACGAGTTCGTAAACAAATTCATCGCTGTTGGAGAAGCTTATGAAGATGATATCTTCGACTATTTTTCTTGTTTTTCAAAACTTTCAAAACGCTGTGCCGCACACAAGGCAAGTTTTGATTACGTCATTACTCACAATGATGCCGGTGGTAATGTTCTGGTAAAAAGTCCCGATGATTTATACTTGATAGATTGGGATAGCATTATGCTTGCTCCCGCAGAAAGAGACACTTGGCCGGTGATAAAATATTCCGGCTTTATCAAAGGTTATCAAAGCGAAAACCCCACCTATGAAGTTGATTGGGATTTGCAAAAATATTACACCTTCCGATATTTCTTTGATAACCTTAACTACGTTACCGCAGACATTGTCCGCACGGATTTAAGTCCTGCGAGCCGTCAAAGAATTATTGACTTTTACACTAAAGGAACCATTGCAAAAGGTGAATGGCTTTACCCCTACCTTCAATCCGCATTAAAAGAAAACCAACGGTAACAACGCCTTGCGTCCGGAGCTACTTCTCCCCCGCTTTACCGGCAAGATAGGCTTCCAAGAACCTGTCAATATCGCCATCAAGCACACCTTTTGTATCCGAAGTTTCTTCTTCGGTGCGTAAATCCTTTACCATCTGATAGGGCTGCAAAACATACGACCGTATCTGATGCCCCCAACCTATATCGGACTTTGCCGCTTCAACCGCATCAGACTCTTCCTCGCGCTTACGCATTTCAAGTTCATACAAGCGAGCGCGAAGCATACTCCAAGCTTCATCGCGGTTCTGAAATTGCGAGCGTTGCGATTGCGATTGCACCACAATGCCGGTAGGTATATGTGTAATCCGAACGGCACTGTCCGTCTTGTTAATATGCTGCCCGCCGGCACCGGAAGCGCGATAAGTATCAATGCGGCAGTCCTTTTCGTTTATCTCAACCTTGATAGTTTCATCAATAACGGGATACACCCAAACCGAAGCGAAACTTGTGTGCCGTCTGGAGTTAGCATCAAAAGGAGAAATGCGCACCAATCTGTGCACTCCGCTTTCACTTTTGAGCCAACCATAAGCATTATGACCTGCAATTTTTATTGTGACAGATTTTATACCGGCTTCCTCGCCCTCGCTTTCTTCCATAAATTCGGTCTTAAAGCCCCGCCGTTCTGCCCACCTTAAATACATCCGCAAAAGCATATCCGCCCAGTCTTGCGCTTCGGTTCCACCCGAACCCGCATGTATTTCCAAAAAGCAATCTTTGCTATCCGCCTCACCGGAAAGAAGCGCTAAAAGCTCCTGCCTTTTCACTTCGCCTTTAAGCTCGCTTAAAGCTTTTTCCGCATCCGCAACAAAAGTTTCTTCGCCGCCTTCCTCACCCATTTGCGCCAACTCATAAGCATCGGAAAGTTTCTTTTCCAAAGAAAAATAATCGGTAAGCGCCGCGTCCAAATTATTGCGCTCGCTCATCAACTTTTGCGCCTTATCGGGATTATCCCACAAATTAGTATCAGAGGTTAGAGTATTTAATTCTTCAAGTCGATATTTGGCATTATCGACATCAAAGATTCCTCCTCAGCAATTCCAAAGATTGCTTTATTTCCGTAACCAAATTTTCAATTTCTGCTTTCATTCTTTTCCTGCTTTTGCTTTGTTTTCTTCTTTAAACTCAACACCTAAATCATACCAAAGTTCTGGGTGCTCCTCTTTCAGTCCATAAGGATCCTGATGTACCAAAACCTCAGCATTAGGGAAAAGTTTCATAATCGCGTCCTCGGCATTGTCCCCTATCTGATGAGCTTTTGCCAAAGGAAGTTGTGCATCTATTTCTAAATGGCATTGCACAAAAAGCTTATCGCCGGATGAACGCGTCCGCACATCATGCACACCTTTCACCCCTTTGGTTTTAAGTATCACCTCAACGATTTTCGCTCTGTCTTCATCGGGCAGTTCCGCGTCCGTAAGCATCATCAAAGAATCTTTGAATATCGCTAAAGCCGTATGCATAAGATAGATAGCAATCAAAATCGCAAAAGCGATATCGGCATAATAAAAATTAAAATACTTAGCAACCAACAATGACACAATGACGCTGAAGTTAATCATCAAATCACCGGTGTAATGAGCCTTATCCGCAGCAATGGCAACCGACTTTGTTTTCTTAACCACATGCGATTGCACGAGTATCAAAAAGCCTGTCATCACAATGGAAAAAAGCATCACGCCGACACCGACTTGGATATGATCTATCTCATACTCTTTCCCGAGCTTTCCCAAAGACGCCACCATAAGGAAAAGTCCCGACCCAAACACAAAAGTTGATTGTCCGATACCTGCAAGAGGCTCAAACTTACCATGCCCGAAGCGATGATTCCTATCGGCAGGCAAAGTCGCCTGACGCACCGAGAACATATTGACTAACGAAGCGAGCAAATCCAAGCAGGAATCCACCACCGTCGCCAGCATTGCCATTGACCCCGTCAAGACAAAGGCAACCACTTTTGCAAGGATAAGAGAAAAAGCAACCAGCACAGACGCATAGGTAGCAAAACGCATAAGTTTTTGCCTTCTTGCGCCAATCCTTCTGGCTTTTTTTATTCTATCTTTTTTAACCATTTCTGACCGCTCTGATTGCCATGCACAACTATCGGCAGAGTATATTATTTTGGCGCTATTGAAAAGATGAAAGTTACACCCTACAATATTTCTTAAATCAAAGGAGATTAAGAAGATGACCGATCCCTATGCAACACTGGAAGTAAGCAAAACCGCGAGCGCGGACGAAATAAAAAAAGCATACCGCAAACTCGCGCGCAAACTTCACCCCGATGTCAATCAAAACGACCCCAAAGCCGCTGATAAGTTTAAAGAAGTAACCGCCGCCTACGAACTTCTTTCCGACCCTGCCAAACGCATTCGCTTTGACAGAGGCGAAATAGATGCAAACGGCAACGAACGAGCGGGCTTCGGATTTAACCCGAACGGCGGAGGTGCCCGCTGGCAAAGTACCGGAGGTTTCGGCGGTGGCGCGGGCGGCGCTTCTTTTGACTTCAGCGACCTTTTCGGCGGCGGCATGGGCGGCATGGGTGAAGGTACCGGAGGCTTCAGTTTCAGCGATTTATTCGGCGGCAGGATGGGTAGAAACGGAAGCCGCGGATCCATGAAACAAAAGGGAGCAGATATAAAATACACTATGCAGGTTGATTTTCTTGACTCGGCTTTAGGAGCTACCAAAGAAGTAGGACTGGCAGGCGGAAAAATCATCAAAGTAAAAATCCCCGCAGGCACCGATGACGGCACTACTTTGCGCCTTAAAGGTCAGGGAGAGGACGGATTCGGAGGGGCTCCCGCAGGTGATGCCTATGTCAAAATATCGGTAAGAAAACACAAGTTTTTCACACGTGACGGACTGGATATAATTGCCAACATTCCCATCACCATAAAGGAAGCTGTCGAAGGCGGAAAAATCACCGTCCCCACCCTTGACGGGCAGGTCGCGGTTACCGTTCCCGCAAACTCCAACACAGGCAGCTTTCTTCGCCTTCGCGGCAAAGGCATAAGCAAAAACGGCAAGAAAGGCGACGAGCTTTTAAAGCTTTACATCACCCTTCCTTCAAAGTCCGATGACGAGCTGAAAAAGCTTCTTAAAAATTGGGGCGACAATCTAGAAGATCCGCGCAAAAAATTGGGCTTGATTTAGAAAACCAAGCCCAAAAACAAACTCTATACCAAATAAAAATTATTTCTTTTTAGATTTGGTTTTAGTTGCTTTTTTCTTTTTCGCAGCTACCTTTTTCACCGCCTTTTTAGCAGTAGTTTTCTTGGAAGCAGCTTTCTTTGTCGCGGCCTTCTTGGGAGCAGCCTTTTTAGCAACTTTGGCGCCTTCGGAAACAACTTTTGCAGTCGCCTTAGTCACTTTCTTTTTCGCTACTTTCTTCTTTGCCGTTTTTCTCTTTTTCATAGGCTTGGCAACAACCTTAACTTCGCTTTGTGCCGCAACAGTTTTCTTCGGGTTTCGCTTAGAAACAGCTTTATACGAACCGAACAGAATCAACAAAGATATTACGATAGGAATAATCACCGTAAGCCACATTCCTACCGTGGTAAACTGCATTCTGAATTGTCCCAAAATGTCTAATCCGGCAAGAGTAGTAAACGCCACGATATACACATAAGGAACCCACCCGAAAGACTCGAAAACAACCGTTAACCTAGGATGTTTTCTGCGGATTTTTTCAAGGAATGCCGGAACAATATCAAACAGCAAACCAAGGAAAAAGAGCAAAAACAAAAATTGCCAAACAGCATTAGCCGTTTCCCACAATCCCATAGGAATGAGCGAAAATAAAACCAAAAGAATAAGCGAACCAAAAAAATTGATACCGCCTAAAAGGAAAAAATCACAAGATAATGAAAAACCTCTCATACTTAGCACTCCTTATTAAATGAAGGTCAATTAAAAAAATAACATCTTTTTATGCAATTACAAGCCCTTTATCGCCTCTTTTGAATCAAAACGTTAAGTTAGACTTCACATGATAAAAAAAGCTACCCAAAAAACTTTTTTTAGATTATAGGTAAAGGAATATTTTTTAAGGAGCGATCGGTGAAATTCAAAATGTCTGCAAAGAACAAAAACTTTTTTAACAATATGTTTAAAGGCGCATTCATTGTTGCTTTATCTTTTTCCTTGTTTGCAAATCTTACTGCAAACGCGGCCGACACAGGCAATCCTATCGCCTCGGGAGCTGCGGAAAAAACCACTCCTGCACCCGTTATGGAAGAGCCTGAAAAAGTCACGATTGAAATAAACCCGACGACAACCATTATCGCACCTATGGCGTATCACATACCCTATTTGCAATCGCTTGTAGATATAAAGGCCGATGGCTCTGCCATTGTTGATGAAACCTTTTTTCTTGTTGTGCCCGAAGCCGCAAAAGGCCAACCGTTTTCAAGAAAATCGCCAAGAGTTATAAAAACTCCCTTCGGGAACAAAAGAATTAAAGCCACCGTTACCAAAGTCATGCACAACGGCTCACTGGCCCCCTTTAAAATCATCCCAAAAGGCGACACGGATTATATCAAGATTTTAAGCTCGGATAAGGGGCTTGAATCTGGCGTTCATTCTTTCTCTGTGCAGTATTATATTCCTTATGCGATTAAAACAATCGGCAATAAAGATACCTTCTACTGGGTTATCTCGGGGGTGGGCTGGGCTATACCCATAACCAGAGTTGCCCTTATGGTAAAGCACCCGAGCAGCATAGAACCCATAGGACAAAATATCTTTTTGGACAATAACCCCGATGCTAAGGTTAAAAATGTTTCACACACGGGACTGACTTATAACTTCATAAGAAATGGTGCTTTGTATCCGTCTCAATATTTAGTTTTTATCGAAACTTTTCCAAAGGGGAGTTTTGCGGCCCTTTCTAAAAGCAAAATCATAAAGTTCTTTGATATGGATTTATCGACATTTTCATATCTTCTAGGGTTACTTTTCATTTTTGCTTACTATCTGACGGTATGGTTTACCGCATCTAGGGAAAAAAGGGTTATCACCGATCCCTCGCAAAGTGCGGACAAGGATGGCTTTTTCTCCCCTGCCGGCTTCCGCATATTCCTTAGAAAATCCTTTGATACCAAGACATTACTTGCCCTTATTTTAAACCTTGCGAACAAAGGGCTTTTAAAGATTGAAGATCATGAGAACGGTAACTTCACCCTTATCCGTCAGGCAACTCCAGGCAAAGATGCTCACCTATCCAAGGGTGAAAAAAGCTTCTTCTCACGCCTTTTCACCAAAGGCAGATTGGCAGCCGACCTTGACAGCAACACAGGCGCTCGTCTAACCAAAAGTCGCCGTAATTTTGAACTTCCTTTCTTCTGGGAATACGACAAACAATACTTTAAAACGAACTATTCCTACTTTTTATTCGGTATAGGTATCACCGTTTTCAGCATCATTTTCGCGGCGGTTCTCTCGGGTAATGTGCTTTGGACCGGTGCCGTTTCTGCTTCTTTTGTTTTGGCAATCTTATTTACCGTAGCATGCGTTTTTGCGCTGGGAAATACCATTAGAAAACCCGCACATCAAGGCAAATTGGCAAAGTTATTGATACTGATTTTCCTCTTTGCAGCACTTTCAATATTGTCGGTTTTCTACGCCTATTCCATGGTAATTGGCTTAAACGCTTCGGCAACCGTTTTCTTAGGATTGATGATAATCTTTCTGTCACTCGCCTACCATTTTATGAAAAGCGAAGAAAAATTAGGCAAAGCGGTCCGCAACAAGTCCAACATGTACATCGATTACCTGCAAATGAAATCCCCCCTGCCCGAGGCATACAAAACCGCCCCACAAAAAGGAATGGAATCCTTCTTGCGTTCGCTTCCTTTTGCCATAGCCACGGACAACGAGGCCACTTACATAGAGCGCTTTGCCCCCTTGCTTAACAGCACAGAGGAACAAATTCCCTGGCTTCAGACAAAAGGTAAGATATCTGCTTCGACCTTCGCTGATTTTATTCACCGTCTGGAAAATCAAATCACGAGCAGCTTCGCCTTTTTAAATCCGAAGATACAGCGCTTTAGGTAAAATAAAACTTGTCAGAAGCCTTTTTGTAACTATACTAGCGCTCCATGAGTGATTTATTTCAAAAAGCAGCCTCTACCGAAGGGAACTACACAGCAAAAGACATTGAAGTGCTTGAGGGATTAGAGCCTGTCCGCCGTCGTCCTGGCATGTATATCGGCGGCACGGACGAAGTTGCCTTTCACCACCTTGCAGCCGAGATTTTGGATAACGCCATGGATGAGGCGGTTGCGGGTTTTGCCACCACCATTACGATAAGCCTTTCTGCGGACTACCGCCTTACAATTATTGACAACGGCCGCGGCATTCCCATTGATCCGCACCCGAAATATCCCGACAAATCCGCACTTGAAGTAATTATGACGACGCTCCACTCCGGCGGCAAGTTCGGAGGCAGTGCCTATAAGGTATCAGGCGGCTTGCACGGCGTAGGTCTGTCGGTCGTAAACGCCCTTTCCTCGGAAATGGAAGTTGAAGTAATCAAAGCCGGCCATCTTTACAAGCAATCGTATTCAAGGGGCATTCCGACCTCTCCGCTTGTTGACTTAGGCAAAGTAAACCATAAATCCTCCACGGCCATAACCTTCCTTCCCGACCCTGATATTTTCGGCGCAGCGGCAAAGTTTAAGCCCATCGCTCTCTTCCGCCTCGCCCGAGCAAAGGCGTTCTTGTTCAGAGGAGTTGAAGTTATTTGGCATTGCGACCCTTCCCTTATAAAGGAGGGCGAGGACTTAAAGCCCGACGACACGCTCCACTATCCCAACGGGCTTGAAGACTTTTTGAACTTTCGCATGGGCGAGCGCCCCACCGTCACGCCAAAGCCCTTCACGGGTCGCGCCGACCTTCCCGAGGATAGGGGCTATGTTGAGTGGGCAATTGCCTGGCCCGACGACTATCAGGAAGGCTTTTCCTATTCCTATTGCAACACGATTCACACATCACAAGGCGGCTCGCACGAAATTGGCCTTCGCGCCGCGCTCACAAAAAGCCTTCGCGCTTACGCTGACATGACGGGCAGCAAAAAAGGTGCGGACATTAACGCGGATGACATCACGGGCGACGCCGCGATTATGCTTTCGCTTTTCATGAAAGATCCGCAGTTCCAAGGTCAGACCAAAGAAAAGCTTGCCTCTCCTGAAGCGGCGAGGCTGGTTGAAGTTGCCATACGCGACCACTTCGACCACTGGCTTTCCCGCGATACAAGAGCGGCAACTTCGCTTTTATCCTTCATCTTGGAAAAGGCGGAAGACCGAAAGCGCAAGAAAAAGATACTTGAGACAGCGCGCGTTTCGGCGACAAAGCGCCTTCGCCTTCCCGGGAAATTGGCGGACTGCTCGCATGCGCAGATTGAAGGAACCGAGCTTTTCATCGTAGAGGGCGACTCCGCTGGCGGCTCAGCGAAGCAAGCTCGCGACCGCAAGTGTCAGGCAATCCTTCCCATCCGCGGCAAGATTTTGAATGTCGCCAGCGCCTCGGACGACAAGATTTTCGCGAACGAAGAAATAAAAGACATCACCGAAGCCCTAGGCTGCGGCCGCCGCGACAAATATGACGAAAGCAACCTAAGGTACGAAAAAATCATTATCATGACCGATGCGGACGTTGACGGCGCTCACATAGATACCCTGCTTTTAACCTTCTTTTATAAGGAAATGCCGAAGCTGATTGCCAAGGGCCATGTTTACCTTGCCCTGCCGCCGCTTTACCGCCTGACCTTGGGGGCAAAGTCGGTTTACGCCGCAGACGACGAAGCGAAAGAAAAAATCCTAAAGACGGTTTTCAAAAACAACCCGAAAGTTGAAATCAGCCGCTTTAAAGGCCTCGGCGAAATGCCACCTTCCCAGCTGAAAGAAACGACCATGGATCCAAAGACTCGCACGCTGTTAAGGGTACTGCTTCCCGACCCCATGGACGAGACGGGAATAGAGTTCACACAAAGCATAATAGAGCAGCTTATGGGCTCCAAGCCCGAGCTTCGCTTTCAATACATCACCGAGCACGCCAAGTTCGTAGAGGACCTGGATATCTGACCTATCCCTTGGGTTACGGACAAGTGCTGGAGGAGGAAGGGCCACAGTAGGTGATGGAAATATAAGCATTTCCGGAATTACTTCCGTAAGTGCCACTGCAGGAATAGCCCGACGCACAGTAACCCGTTCCTCCATACACCTGGTCTATGCGTCCTCCGGTTCCTGCTCCCGAAGCTACTTGGCTTGAGCCTTTAGTTCCATCCCAAGAATAGCCATTATAAGAACCACACCAGCCGCCGACATATCCGCCGCCGCCGCCACCGCCTTTACTACTAGTATAAATACCAGCACCACCGGCAACCAGTTTAATGGTACTTCCCTCAAGTAATCCCACTCCAGAGTAGCCCCAGTATGTTCCAGTATGTCCTCCGCATATCTGTCTGATTTCCAAAGAGGTAGAACCAGTAAATGTCTTAGTTGCTGTCCAAGTTCCACCGCCATAGCCGTTGTTGCCAGCAATCCCTCCCCCTCTTAAATCAAACTTATGTTTACCTTTTATAGCTGTTACGGTTGCCACCGTATTGACACTACCGGAACAGGCTTTTGAAAGGCCCCCAGCTATACTTGCCGAATACAGCACATTACTACACTGACTTGATACACAATAGGGTTTGTTGCCCGCAGAGCAATCAGAATTGGCAGAACAAGCCTTTGTGGTCGCGCAAACACCATTGCTACAATAAGGAAGTGCGCTCGGACAATTGGAGTCAGTGGCGCAAGCTCTTGTGGTTGAACAACGACCTTTGCTGTAATCGCAGTAAGGAGTGCTGCCCGAACAGTCCTCATCGCTGGAACAAGCCATGGGGCAATCGGATTCCGACGAGCCGCAATAGACTATGCTGGCATAACCTAAAGCCTTACTATGATCTGCATTCCAATTACCGAAAGTAGATGCGGGATAATTAGCGCTATTAGTTACCCAATTACCGCCTGTAACAGTAGTGCAAGTATAACCCGTCGGACAATTAATACCAGTATAACCCGTTCCCGTTCCTCCACGACACGCTGGGACCCAAGCTCCTCCTGTAGCACCCAAATCACATGGAAGGGAATAACAATAAGGAATGGTCGTAGTAGCTGCACTTCCATCCCAATTATACCCAGGCCACTGACCATTAGTGCAAATAGAACCTTCATACCCTCCCGCAGATACACCGGATGATCCCCCTCCTGCAGATAAAAGGGGCGGAGTGGTGGTTGTAGCTATAGTATTCCACAACCCAATTCCAGCTCCTCCCCAATATCCTTCTCTATATGTATATCCTTTTATACCTTTAAGAATTAAAATCGCACCTTCCTGTAAGGATCCATTTGCTATTAAAATACCGCCAGCACCTATATCGGTAGGAGTAGCACCAGCATTAGTACCAGCCTCCCCCTTCAGCGTAATTTGGTACCAACCAGGTTGGGTTATAGCAAAAGCACTGCCTCCCACTTGTTCCACCGGATCCGTTAAAGTGGAAGTTGAAATATTCTCCACCACAAACTGCGTCCCTTCGCACAATGTGCTTACATAGCCTTGGTAAGTGTTACCTGTGCCATAAGTCAAATTATAAATTTTCGGAACGGGGTAATCAACTTCGGCTTGAGCGTAAACAGCATCAACGCTGGAACAGCTCGTGTTTATACCCCTATTAAAAGCCACTCTGCATAAGTCCGTTATACCGGCATTGCACATCTGAACCAGCATAAGGTCGGTGGTATCCTGTCCCTCGCCGCCACCAAGGCCTTCCCACGATTCGATACAGTTATTTTCTCCGTTTTTCCTGAAGCAAATGCGACCGGTTGAAACAATGGCGGGTGAAGTGACTTCGGTCGTCGCATTTACATTTTGGGAAGTAAGCTGGTCTATCGTCCCGCTTTGCGCCGCAAGGTTAATCGCATTGATTTGCTCGGCCGTAAGCTCAAACTCTCCCATGTCAAGGTCGCTATCAACTACAATGTCGCTCATGCTAACGCGGTACTTTTCTTTATTATACTCGGTCGTGACGGCAACCGCTCCCGTCGGGATATCCGTCGTGTCAAAATACCTTGATAAAGGTTCGCTCCACGTACCGTTAATGCCCCACGCCGCATCAGGGTCAACCGCCGTGTATATTCCCGCCGAAATGCCTATAAGCTCCGCTACCTTTGCCGCGCGAAGGTCAGAACCCGTGTTCACCGTGTCGATAATCATGGCTTTTAGAACCGGCTTGTTCTGCTCGTCTTCCCTTCGGATTCCTATGATATATCTACCGTCAAAGTTATCGCCTATACCAAGCTCGCTGGGGAAAATCTCTTTGTGCTGATTGTGTCCCAGCTCGTTCACCAAGTCGGTTATATTATCCGGGTCCTTCAGATACTCCTCT
>Ga0310786_10001835_pt1 | contig 33756 bp, 19 predicted proteins | sample AusTroGonzalo_MG_FD_203881 | JGI IMG/M metagenome (GOLD analysis project Ga0310786, IMG submission 203881) | Bovine rumen microbial communities from tropical cattle in Woodstock, Queensland, Australia - Gonzalo_03 (v2) (version 2) | ecosystem: Host-associated > Mammals > Digestive system >... | reverse complement strand
CCCGTGCGCCGAGTAATACTCCTTCTCTATACTGTCGGAGAGGAGCCAGAAATAGTCGTGCGTGGCGGAGTAGTAATCGAAACTCTGCCGGACGAAATCCAGCTGGACGTCGGAGGCGTACCCGCCGTTGAGGACGAGTTTCGCGCCGCGGTCGCCGATCCACACATGGGTCGCGCCGCTGCTCATGACCGTGAGGCTGGAAAGGAGCCCGCCCATCGAGATCCCGGTGACGGAGGCGTTCTTGCCGATATAGAGCGAGCCGCCGTTGCCGATCGTGATGTTGCGGCCGCTGGCGTTGCTCCCGAACGAGACGTACGAACTCTGCGGCGCGGATGCGATGAAGCCGCTCTTGTAGGTTTTGCTGGATTCCCAGTCGTAATTGTACGGCTTGCTCCACATTTTCTGCGCGAGGTCGCTGCCGCCGCCATCGAACATCAGACCGCCGTGGGTCGCCATCTGCAGATTGGTGAGCACGCCGCCGTTGCCGGAGGCGAAACTCGTGGTGACCTCCCAGTATGACGAGCCGCCGGACGAGACCCACTGGCTGGTGACTTTATCCTCCGGCCCCTCGACGGTCACGGAGCCGCCGAAGCCGAGGAAGATGTTGTTGGCGGTGCCGCCCGATTCGACGGTCATTCTGACGGCGGACAAGTGGCTCGTGCTGCCCCAGACATCCACGCCGAGGAACGCGCTCGCGTGGGAGTCCGCGCCCCACTGCCGGTAGTTGCCGACCGTGAGCATTTCGAGCACTGCGCCGTTGCCGACGTAGGCGCTGGAGAGCGCGCCGTGGACGGTCACGTTGGAGACGACCGTCCCGGAGCCGGTGAACCGTTTGGTGTCGGGAACGTTGTAATACCCGTCGGAGCCGCCCGCGACGAAGAGATTGCGCATGTTGCGCTCGACGGTGACGCCGTTGACAAAGGCGCTCCCGCCGTTTATGGTCACGAGCGTGCCGAAGTCCTCCGCGGCGCTCAAGTTGGTGAGACTCGCCTTGAGGGTGGGGAAATGGACGGTGCGGGTGCCCACCACGTCGCCCATGTCGGTGTGCGAGACGACGTACTCTTCCTCGTCGTCGTATATGCATCCCACTTCGGCGGAGCCGCCGCTCACGAAGGTGAGGTTGTTCAAAACCGCCATCTCGCCCGCGGTGACCAACGTGTTCGGGGCGAAGGTGACGCCGGTCGCGGTCGTTTTGTCGCCGATGTAGATGTCGAGCGGCGGCTTTAGACCAGCCGAGGTCACGGTCGTGAAGTCCACGCCGGTGATGGCGGTGAAGTTCTCGTAGAGCTCGTAGGTCGAGTTGACCGGCGCGGGATCCATCGGCTCCTCAGTTTCGGTCTCATAGTGAGAGGTGGTGTTCTGCTTCTTTTCGCTGCTCGACGGCCAGCGCCACGTCTCGTCCCACACGCCGGTGATGTAGTACATGTGGGTGTCGCGGCCGCTCGAATCCTTCTGATCGGCGATCCAGTTGTTGACGAGCGACTGTGTGAGCGTCGCGTCGTAGTGGTAGTTGCTGGTGACTGTCCAACTGTACTTGTAAGACATGGCGTTTCCCCCTTTCGCTTCTTTTATGCTTTAAGCCTTATGCCCGATAATTCATTATGATCCATAAAATAACATTTTATGGGATAAAATGCAACAAATCTTTTTCTTTTTGGCATTATTTTCGGATGTCACGACCGGTGCGGCAGTTGTGACGATAGACGGACCGTGCCGACGCGTATGCCCGCCTCACCGGAAGGTGCGGCGGTATTCGAGCGGAGTGATGCGGTACTGGTGCTTGAACATCCGCGCAAAATAGTTCTGATCGGCGAACCCCGCCCGAAGTGCGATCTCGGCGACGCTCAGGTGCCCCCGCAGCAGCAGCGCCGCCGCCTGTTCCAAGCGGCAGTGGATGAGAAACTGATGCGGCGGCAGCCCCAGCTGTTGCTTGAAGAGCCGCCGGAAGTGCGCCGAGGTGATGTGACACTTTTCCGCTTCGGCGGCGAAGTCGAAGTTCGTTTCGGGCGCGCGGCGGATGCGCTCGGCGAGCTCGGCGATCGCTCCGGCGCAGTACGGGGGGAGCGGCGTCCGCGGGGTGCGGTTTTCGGCGATCTGCAGCAAAAGGTCCTCGAAGAGCAGCACCGCGCGCGGCGGCACCACGGCGTGCGAGTTGGCGAGCGAGATGATCTCGGACATCGTGCGGAAGAACCTTTCCGGCTCGTTCACGGCAAGCGGCTGGTCGGGGTGGTCCGGCTCGAATAGCCCGCCACGGATGTACGATTCGACCCGTTCGCCTATCGTACAGACGAAGCAGTGGTGCCGACGTTCGTTTTCTGCGTTTCCGTAGTTGTAGACCCGCCCCGGGCGGGTGATGAAGACGTGCGGACCTTCGACTTCGCCGTGCGATACGCCGTCGATCTCCAGCCGGAGTTTCCCCGAATGATTGTACTGGACGCCGTAATATTTGGGGTGGTTCATCCACATGCCGTGACAGCGCGGCACTTCGCCGCAGACGGGAAAAAACTGTCCCGAAAAGTAGTCCATATCCGTTTTATGCTGAAATTGGCGCGTTTTGTTCTTGGAAAATCTGCCTGACTGTGGCAAATTATACACTGCGGCGGGGGAAATGTCAATCCCGACCGCGGGATAAAAACGAAAAGCCGGTGCGGAGATGAAGAAGATAAACCTTACGATCTGGAACGAATTCCGCCACGAAAAGAAACACGAGGCGGTCCGCAGGATCTATCCGGATGGGCTTCACCGGGCGATCGCCGACCACCTCGCCGCCGACGATCTCGACATCCGCTGCGTCAGCCTCGACGAACCCGAGCAGGGGCTCCCCGACGAGGTGCTTAACTCGACCGACGTGCTCATGTGGTGGGGGCACTGCGCCCACGCCGCCGTCGCCGACGAACTAGTCGAGCGCATCCGCGACCGCGTCATCCACGGGATGGGGCTCATCGTGCTCCACTCGGGTCACTACTCGAAGATATTCCGCCGCATGATGGGCACCGAGTGCCGCTTGTTGTGGCGCGAAGTCGGCGAAAAGGAGCGGTTGTGGGTCGTCGATCCCGGTCATCCGATCGCCGCCGGGCTGCCCGCCACCTTCGTCGTGCCGAACTCGGAAATGTACGGCGAATATTTCGACATCCCGCAGGACGGGCATATCGTCTTCATGTCGTGGTTCGAGGGCGGCAACGTCTTTCGGAGCGGCGTCGCCTTCCAGCGCGACCGGGGAAAGATCTTCTATTTCTCGCCCGGCCACGAGAGCTACCCCATCTACCACGACCCCAACATCATTCAAGTGCTCGCCAACGCGGTGCGCTGGGCGGCTCCGGCGCAGATCTTCCCGAACCGGATCACCCCGCAGCCGGAGAGTCTGGAAACCATCCGCACGGTCAACCCCTACGGCTCCGTGCACTAATCGATAAGGAATGATCGTCATGAACAGGATACGTTTCGCCGTCGTCGGCATCGGCCGTATGGGCCGGGGGCAGATCAGGGAGATCCTCAAAAACGTGCCGAACCGGTACGAACTCGCCGCCGTCTGCGACGTCTGCGCCGACCGGATGGAGGGCTTGCCCGCCGAGTGGGGAAAGGAGTATCGCAAATACACCTCGCTCGACGAGCTGCTCGCGGACGGCTCCGTCGATCTCGTTTCGCTCGCCACGCGGCACTTGGATCATGTGCCGATGGCGCTGCGCGTTTTGGAAGCCGGCAAGGCGTGCATGGTGGAAAAGCCCGCCGCTCCCAATGTGGTCGAAATGGAAAAACTGCGTCAATCGGAGTTGAAACACCCCGGAAAACTCTTCATCCGCCACAACCGGCGTTTCGAGCCCGCGTTCGTCAAGGCGATGGAGCTCATCGGTCGCGGGGTGCTCGGCGAGGTGCAGTACATCCGGCTGTGCCGCGCCGTCGGCTACTGCCGCCGCAACGACTGGATGACTTCGCCGGACGAGTTCGGCGGCTTGTTTACCAACTGGGGACCGCATCTCATCGATCAGGCGCTGCGGCTTCTCGGTTCGCCCGTGACCGAGGTTTGGGCGGATCTGCGGCGCGTGATCTCGATCGGGGCGGGCGACGACATGTCGCGGGTGATGCTCCGGGGGGCAAACGGTCGCCTTGCCGAGATCGAACTCTCCGGCGTCTGCACCGCGCAGGGGCGCGAGCTGGAGATCATCGGTTCGCGCGGCACGCTCTATTACGAGGGCGGGGCGAAGACGATCCATGTGCGCATGGTCGACCCGGCGATCGAGTTTCGGGATCTTGCGCCGCACCGCGACAACCCGCCGTTGCAGTACGGCAACTTCGAGGAGACGCTGAGCTTCGTCGACGCCGACTACGAGCTCCCCGGGACCGCGTTGTCGGATGTCTGGAAGCACTGCGCCGCGGCGCTGCTCGACAATGTGCCGTACCCGATCACCACCGCCGAGGCGATGGAGGTGGTGCGCATCACGGAAGAGGCGATCCGCAAAAGCGGCTTCGCGCCGCTGCGGAAATTCTGCGCGCAAAAGTGATGATGCCTACCGGCGGTGGCGCAGCGCGCGGCAGGCGGGGCACATGAAGCCGGCGAGGTCGTAGACCAGCGCGCACTCCGCCGTCTGACGCATCACGACCGTGTCGCCCTCGGCGACGGGGATGCCCTGCGGGGTGTTGTCGGCGACGAGGATCGCCGGACCGCGCGTCACCCGGATGCTCACCGCGGAGTCGGAGGCGAGCACCATGTGATCGACCTCTTCGGTCGAGTTGCTGAACGACAGCCCCACGCCGACGCGGAAGATGCTGTGCGTGATGCTTCGGTAGTAGGCGGTGCTGCCGTGGACGCTCGACAGACCGACGCCGTCGCCGACGATCTCCGCGCCGTAGGGTTCGCCGTCGATGCCCACGCGGTAGCGCAGCGCGCTTGTCGGCAGCGCCCGGTGCAGAAAGACGTCGTTGATGCCGTAGAGGGTCCTGTCGTGGCACGTTCCGGCGAGCTTGGGCAGCTTCACGGGTTCCGGTCGTTCGCGCAGAAACTTTTCGAGCCGCGTCCGGGCGTCGTGTTCGGGGCAGGGGGGCGCGGTCGCCGCGTCGCGCAAGGGCAGCTTCGGCACGCCGGGGAATTCCCGTTCCGCGCCGAGCAGCGCGCCGTCGCCGCCGTGGGTGACGATGATCGTGAATTCCCGCTCCGACTCTTCGAAACCGAGTTCCTTCAGCAGCGGACGGATGTCCTCCAGATTTTTTCCCAGCAGTTTTATCTTCATTTCGATCCCCCGAAGCGGGTTTTTGCGATTATCGCGTAAAGTATCGCGGCGGCGGCGTTGCCGACGTTTATGGACTCCTTGCGTCCGAACATCGGCAGTTCCGCGACCGCGTCGCACATCTCCAAGGTCTCCGGTGCGATGCCCAGCGCCTCGTTGCCGAGCACCAGCGCCAGCGGGAAGCGGTACTCCAGTTCCCACGCAAAGCGGCTCCGTCCCGGCACCACCTCGGCGGCGACGATGCAGCCGACGCCCTCCGCCCGCAGCATCCGGACCGCGTCGGCGGAGTTTTCCGCCCGCCGGCACGGCACCAGTTTATCCGCGCCCATAGCGGTTTTTTCGAGCTTGGGGTGCGGCGGCGCCGGAGTGTAGCCGCAGGCGATCACCTCCTTTGCTCCCACCGCCTCGGCGATCCGGAAGATGTTGCCGACATTGTAGGCGCTGCGGAGGCGGTCGAGCACCAGATGTATTTCTTGAACACCGCTTTCCATGCGGTTAAAATATCTTTCCTGCGGTGTTTTTGCAAGTTTTGACGGCGATATTTTGCAAAACCCGCCCCGGAATGACGGTTTCGTCGTCGATTTTCCGGTCGCGCTCCTTGCCGAAGCCGCCTTTACAGGGTATATTATTCAAAATGTGTTTTTATCGTTTCACCCGATTAAAAAGAGAGGCTATCAAATGGCGAAGATTCACCCGAGCAGTGTAGTGATGGACGGCGCGGTGCTTGACGACAGCGTCGAGGTCGGTCCGCTTTGTTACGTCGGTCCGCATGTCAGGATCGGCGCGGGCACGCGGCTGATCGGTCAGTGCTCGATCGACGGTCACACCACCATCGGCGAGAACAACACCATCCATCCCTTCGCTTCGCTGGGGCAGCCGGCGCAGGACCACGCGGTGGAGCCGGGTGCCGTGACCTACCTCAAGGTCGGCAACGGCAACATCTTCCGCGAATGCTGCACCATCCACACCGGCACCAAGCCGGATACCGAGACGGTGATCGGCAACAACTGCATGTTCATGGCGTGTTCGCACGTCGCGCACAACTGCCGCATCGGCAACGACGTGATCTTCGTCAACAACTCGTGTGTGGCGGGCTACGGGCAGGTCTTCGACAATGCGATCCTGTCGGGGGGGGTGATGATCCACCAGTTCTGCCGGGTGGGGCGCCTCGCGATCATTTCGGGCGTCTCGGCGTTCTCGAAGGACATTCCGCCCTTCATGATGGCGGAGGGGCGCAACGGCGGAGTCAAGATGATCAACAAGGTCGGTCTGCAGCGGGCGGGCTTCGACGCCGAGACCATCACGATCGTGAAACACATCTTCCGCATCTATTACCGCGAAGGGCTGATCCCCTCCAACGCGATCGCCAAGATCAAGTCCGAGCTGCCGGACGTGCCGGTGGTGCGCGAGTTTCTGGATTTCTGCGCAACGAGCCAGAAGGGGGTCGTGACCACTCCGACGGCTGGGCACCGCGATTGAGGACGGCGGGGAGGAGTTCGTAAAATGTTGGAAGCATTGAAGAAAAATGTGAAATTCACTCCCCGGCGCGGACCGGTGGTGCTCGCGATACTGGACGGCGTCGGCTTCGGCAAATACGCCGACGGCGACGGCGTGAAGCTCGCGCATACTCCCGTGCTGGACGGTCTGCTCAAGGACGCCCCGCACACGGCGCTCAAGGCGCACGGCACCTCGGTCGGCATGCCCTCCGACGCGGATATGGGCAACAGCGAAGTCGGTCACAACGCGATCGGTTCGGGGCGGGTCTTTTCGCAGGGGGCGAAGCTCGTCGAGGAGGCGGTCGCCTCCGGCAAGCTCTTCGAGGGCGAAACGTGGAAAGCCGCGGTCGCGAACGTGCTCGAAAAAGGTTCGACGCTGCACTTTCTGGGGCTCTTTTCCGACGGCAACGTCCACAGCCACATCGACCATTTGAAGGCGATGGTGAGCCGCGCCGCCGGGGCGGGGGTGAAGCATGTCAGGATCCACATCCTGCTCGACGGGCGCGACGTGCCCGAGACGAGCGCGCTCGAATACATCGACCCCTTCGAGGAGTTCCTCGCGGGGCTGCGGCAGCAGGGCTGCGACGCCCGGATCGCCTCCGGCGGCGGTCGCATGGTGATCACGATGGACCGCTACGGCGCGAACTGGGACATGGTGCGCCTCGGCTGGGATATTCATGTAAAGGGCAAGGGCGAGTATTTCGCCGACGCGCACACGGCGGTTGCGAAACTGCGCGAACGCACCGGCGCGATCGATCAGGACCTGCCGCCCTTCGTCATCAGCGACGACGGCAGGACGCCCGTCGGCGCGATGCACGACGGCGACTCGGTGATCTTCTTCAACTTCCGCGGCGACCGGTCGCTCGAAATAACGGCGGCGTTCGAGTCGGGAGCGGAGTTCGACAAGTTCGACCGCGGAGACGTGCCGCAGGTCTACTACGCGGGGATGATGGAGTACGACGGCGATCTGCATGTGCCGAAGAATTACCTCGTCTCGCCGCCGTCGATCGACCGCACGCTGGACGAGTACCTCTGCGCCTCGGGCGTGAAGCAGCTCGCCGTGAGCGAGACGCAGAAATACGGTCATGTGACCTACTTTTTCAACGGCAACCGCTCGGGCAAGTTCGACGAGGTGCTCGACGAGTACGTCGAGATCCGCTCCGACATCGTTCCGTTTGAAGAACGCCCGTGGATGAAGTGCGCGGAGATCACCGACACGGTGATATCTGCGATCGAATCCGGCAAGTACCGGATGATCCGCCTCAACTACCCCAACGGCGACATGGTCGGACACACGGGCAGCATGGACGCGGTGCTGGTGGCGATGGGCGCGCTGGACCTCTGTCTCGGGCGGCTCAAGGCGGCGGTCGAGGCGGCGGGCGGGGTGCTGGTCATCTCCGCCGACCACGGCAACGCGGACGACATGTACGAGCATAAGAAGGACGGCTCGCTCAAGCTCGACGCGGCGGGGAACCCCGCGCGCAAGACCAGCCATTCTCTCAACCCGGTGCCGTGCATCGTCTACGACCCGGAAGGGAAGGGCGAGTACGCGCCGACTTTGCGCGAAGGACTGGGCATCAGCTCGCTTGCGGCGACGTGCATGGAGCTTCTGGGCTTCGTGCCGCCCGCCGACTACGACCAAAGCGTGCTTCAGATGAAATAGCCTCCGGAACGGAAGGCGTTCAGGCGCATCCGCCGCCGGAGGCAGAATCGGTTCCTCCGGCGGCTTTTTCGTATTTTGTCACGTCCATGTACGGCAGGAATAATTGACAATACGGATTGTTCGCGGTATATTTTATCGCTAATTCAATTATCAAGCAAATACTTTTTGAAACTCCGGACCAGCTGGCGTCCGGGATTTGGAGACGACGATGAACGAGCACAACTTTTATCTCACGACACCGATCTACTATGTGAACGACCGGCCGCACATCGGTCACGCCTACACCACCATCCTCGCCGACGTGCTGGCGCGCTACCACCGGAGCCTCGGCGAGGAGACCTTCTTTTTGACCGGCACCGACGAACACGGCCAGAAGGTCGAGCGCGCCGCCAAGAAGCGCGGCGAAGAACCGCTCAAGCACTGCGACGAGACGGTCAAACGCTTTCAGGAGCTGTGGGCTCGCCTCGGGATCACCAACGACCGCTTCATCCGCACCACGCAGGAGTTCCACAAGACGGTCGTCCGCAAGGTGCTGCAGGACCTCTACGACCGCGGCGAGATCTACCGTGCCGAGTACACCGGCTGGTACTGCGTCGGCGACGAGCGCTTCTTCACCGAAAAGGACCTCGTCGACGGCAAGTGCCCCGAGTGCGGACGCGAAGTCACCGAGATCAAGGAGTCGAACTACTTCTTCCGCATGGGCAAATACCGCGAGTGGCTGATCGACTACATCAAGACCCACCCGGATTTCATCCAGCCTGCCTTCCGCGCCAACGAGACGCTCGGCTTCCTCAAGAAGGAGCTGGGCGACCTCTGCATCAGCCGCCCGAAGTCGCGCCTCGCGTGGGGCATCGAACTCCCCTTCGACCCGGATTACGTCTGCTACGTTTGGTTCGACGCGCTCTTGAACTACGTCTCGGGCGTCGGGTATCTGCAGGACGAGGCGGCTTTCGAAAAATGGTGGCCCGCGAGTTACCATCTGATCGGCAAGGACATTTTGACCACTCACACCGTCTACTGGCCGACGATGCTTCACGCGATGGGGCTGCCGCTCCCGAAGACGATCTTCGCCCACGGCTGGTGGCTCACCGGCAACACCAAGATGAGCAAATCGCTCGGCAACGTCGTCAACCCGATGGACATGATCGACAAGGCGGGCGTGGACGCGTTCCGCTATTATCTGCTCGCCGAGATGGCGCCCGGCAGCGACGCCAACTTCAGCGAAGAAGGCTTCATCGCCCGCTACAACAGCGACCTTGCGAACGACCTCGGCAACCTGCTTTCGCGGGTGGTGAAGCTCACGCTCCGTTCGGCGGGCGGCGTCGTGCCCCAGCCGGGCAAACCGAGCGAAGCCGAAGCCGCGTTGGAAAAGGCGGTCGCCGACGCCGTTTCGACCATGGAGAGCAATCTGCGCGAAATGAAGCTCGATCAGGGTATCGCCGCCGTGATGAACGCCGTCCGTGCCGGGAACCGCTACTTGGAGCAGCGCGCGCCGTGGACGCTCGCCAAGCAGGGCGACACCGACGCGCTCAACACGGTACTCTTCCACGCCGCCGACGCGCTGCGCAAAGTCGCGGTGCTGCTCGCGCCCGTGATGCCGGAAAAGATGGCGGAGCTGCGTTACGCCATCGGCTACGACCGCGACAGGATGCCGCGGATCAGCGACCTCGGCGACGCGGCGGACACCCCCGCCGGGCGCACCGTGCGCGAGATCCCGCCGCTCTTCATGCGGACCGTGACCGAGGAGGCGGAGAAATCCGCCGCCGCGCCGGCGGCGAAGCCGGAACCCAAGAAAGAGAAACCGGCGGCAAAGGCTCCGGCTCCGGAGCTCCCCGGCGTCATCACCATCGAGGATTTCGCGAAGCTCCAGCTCCGTACCGCGACCATCCTCGAAGCCGAGCGCATCGAGGGCGCGGATAAACTCCTGAAGCTTCAGATCGACGTCGGCGGCGAAAAGCGCCAGCTCGTCGCCGGGATCGCCAAGCACTACGCTCCGGAGGAGGTCGTCGGCAGGACGATCGTCGTCATCGCCAATCTGAAACCGGCGAAGCTCCGCGGCGTCGAGTCGCAGGGGATGCTGCTGGCGGCGTTCGCGGGCGACAGGCTCTCGCTGCTGACCACCGCCGAGGAGATGCCCTCGGGTTCTGGGATCCGATGATCTCCCGGATCTTCAGTTATCTGTTCCGCCGTCTGCCGCTGGGCGTGACCCTGCTGGCGGCGGCGGGTTTTTTATTTACGACCGTGCTGCCGGAGGCGGCTCCGTCGCCCGAGGAGCTGCCGGATTTCGACTACCTGCCCGAGGCGCGCCGGCTGGCGGAAGCGGGCGATTACGCGGGGTGCGTCCAGCTTTGCGACGACATCATCTCGCAGAAGTTCTTCAACGCGGGCGAAGCGGCGCTGCTGCGCGACGAGGCGGTGCGAAAAAATTCCTCATTCACGCATCAGGGCGGCGAACTGCTCAAGGGGTTCCTTTCGGGGGACACGTCGTCGCTCGAAGCGGCGGCGGGGGCGGTCGTATCCGACCTCACGCTGTACGGCGATCTGCGCGATCTTTGCGCGCAGGGAATGAACTGGCTCACCGGCGAGGAGACCGACTCCTTCATCATCGCGCTGTCGACCGTGGGGCTGGCGACCGAACTTGTGGATTGGGTGGACTGGATACCGTCGGTGCTCAAGAACTTCAAGCGCGCCGGGGTGCTGACGGGGCGCTTCACCAAATTGCTGACTCGCTCGGCGCTGGATTTGTGCGGCAGTCGACCGGCGCGGCGTGTCGCCCTCGCGGTCTTTTCCGACGTGGGGAAGCTGCTCAAAAGCGTCAACCCCCATCGCGGCAAGGCGATACTGCGCGGCGTCGACACCGCGCGCGAATTGAAGATGCTGGCGCGCATGGCGGGGCGTTCGCCCGCCAAGCTGCATTTGGCGTGCCGGAGCGTCGGCGCGAAGAAGTTGACGGCGGCGCTGGAGACCTTGCCGAAGGCGCGGGCGCTGGACGTCGCCGCCCGCAAGGGGCCCGCCGGATTGAAGGCGCTGCGGATGCTTCGGACTCCGGCACATGCCGGTCGCCTGAAATGGGCGGCGCGTCTGGGCAAGGTGTTTTATTCGCAGCATGCCGCCGCGGTCGCCCGGCGGCTGATCGACCGCGCTCCGCAGATCCGCTTCTGGACGCTGCTGACGGCGCTGGTTTTCGCCGTGGGGGGGGCGTATCTCGTGATCCCGCCCGTGTGGAAATGGCGCCGGAGGGCTAACGCCCGGTCCAGCGCCGCCGGAAGCGCTCCCACCAGCTCGGAAACTCCGGCGCTTCCTGCGGCGGCAGATTCTTCAGCAGCCGGGCGGGATTCACCTCGAAAAGCAGTTTTGCCAAGGATTCGCCGTAGGTGTCGGCGACGATTTTCCGCGCCTCGCTCATGACGTAGCGGCGGTGCCCATCCGGGCGGTGGGCGTCGGAGGCGACCGCGTGGATCAGCCCCTTTCTGAGCAGCAGATGCGCCATTCCCCGGCGGTGTGACGACGATTCCGGCAGCAGACTCATCGCGTTGATCTGGAGCGCCGTGCCGCCCCCGACCAGTTCCTTGAGCATCGGCAGCGCGGATTTATGGAACAGCTTTTCCGGGTGGACGACGACGATGCCGACATCCTGTTCCGCGAGTTCGAAAATCCGCATCGGGGTCGAGTAGGGCAGGCGGTCGCGGTTGAAGTCGACCAGAATGTAGCGGCTCTCCGGTCCGATGAAGCGCAGTTCGTCGACCTTCACGGTTTCGAGGTGCAGATAATCGTATTCGAACGCGGGGTGGAGCGACACCCCCAGCCGGTCCGCTTCCGGACGGAGTTTTTCCACCGCGGCGGCGACCGCGTCGAAGTATTTGCCGTAGTGCGCCACGGCGGTGATGCAGGTCACTCCCGATTCGGCGGCGCGGCGCAGCATCGCCAGCGCGTCTTCGAAGGAGTGGGGACCGTCGCTGACCTGAAAGGGCAGATGACAGTGCAGATCGATCATTCCGGAAGGAGCTGTGCGTTCGTCGTTCACTGCCGCATCTCCGTTCCGGATGCGCGCAGCGCGGCGCAGAAGCTCAGAACCCCGTCGGTCTTGTAGCCGCTCACGAGCATCCCGCCCGCGCCGTCCGGCACAGTGTACAGTTTGAGCGTCGCCGGGGCGCGCACCGCCGAGTGGTACACCACCTCGAGTTCGTCGAAATCCATCGGATGCCCGAGCACTTGCTCCGCCGCGTCCTGAGCGATCGCCATGTATTCGGCGTTGTTGAGGTGCCCGTTGACGTCCTCCATCGAAAAGCGCACCGGGAACAGCTGCGCCTCACCCTCCGGCGGGACCGGGGCGAGCCGCGCGGAAAAGTCGAAGTGCGCAGGCAGCTCCGAGGTGTCGGGGATCCGTTCGCCGATGAGTTCCACGCGCTGCGGCTTCTGGGTGGCGAGCGAGAGGATCATCCACTGGCTCGATGCGACCGCGACGCTTTCCCCGTTCCGGTCGGAGAAGCGGAAATGACGGTCGGCGAAGAGGCGGCGGAACTTTCCCGGCCACGTTTCGAGCGTCAACTCCTCCTCGACGCGCGGCTGGCGGAGTATCTTGAGCCGCATCCGCGCCAGCACCCAGAATACTCCCAGTTCGGTCATGCCGGTGTAGCCGAAGCCGAGTGCTTCCGCGTGGTCGGCGGCGATCTCCTGCAGGAAGCCGAACCAGCTGACCGCCTTGAGGCGGCCTTCGCGGTTGACGTCGCGGTAGCGGATGCGCAGATTTTCGCTCAGAACTTTCATGATGCGGGCTAATATATCGTGCGTTGCGCGCTTTGTCAAATCGCCTCCGTTTCGCGTCCCGGATAAGGTCGGTCAAAAAAATAGTATTTTTCGTCAATTGCAAATCGCTGTCGCGGACATTATATTACACCATGCGGAGAGTTTGTTTTCTGAACGCAATCAACCTTATGGGGAATACAAGATGATAGAGTACCGTTTCGAGGATAACGCCCGGACCTCCGGGGAACTTGCCGCCGACGGCATGGTGCTGCTCGAAAACCGCGACGCGCTGCTGCCGTTCGAGAACGGCGTCAAGGTCGCCGTCTTCGGCTCGGGGCAGCTGGATTTTTCGATGGGCGGCACGGGTTCGGCGGCGGTATACACCGCGTACCGCATCGGCGCGCTCGAAGGCTTGGAGGAGCAGGCGGCGGCGGGGAAACTCGTCATCGACCGCGAACTCCTCGAAGCCTACCGCGCGGACCCAAAACTCGATGAGACGCCCGAGCTGGTTGCCGCGGCGGCGTCCCGGAATCAGGCGGCGCTGGTGATATTGAGCCGCAACGCGGGGGAGGGGGCGGACCGCAAGGACGTCCCCGGCGACTACCGGCTGTCGGAGCATGAAGAACGGCTGATCGAACTGCTCGCGAACTCCGCCTTCGCTAAGATCGCGGTGGTGGTCAACTCAGGGGGCTTGATCGACCTCGCATGGTTCCGCCGTTCGGATAAGTTCAAGTCGCTGCTGCTCGCGTGGCAGCCCGGGATGCAGGGCGGTCGCGCGCTCGCGCGGGTGCTCTGCGGCGAGGTCAATCCGTCGGGCAAGCTCACCGACACGGTGGCGGCTAGTTATGCCGACTACCCGTCGAGCCGGACCTTTCAGGAGTTCCGGCAGGAGATGGACTACGAGGAGGACATCTTCGTCGGCTACCGCTACTTCGAGACCGTCCCCGGCGCGGCGGAAAAGGTGCTGTACCCCTTCGGCTTCGGTTTGTCCTACACGACCTTCAAGGTCGAGTGCGCGAATTTCGAGTGCGACGGGGTCAAGGTGCGCTGCCGGGCGCGTGTGACCAATACCGGTAATCGCCCGGGGCGCGAGGTGGTGCAGCTGTACTCGTCGTCCCCGCGTGGGGGCAAGCTCGAATATCCGGCGCTCGAACTCCGCGACTTCGCCAAGACCGCCATGCTGGCGCCCGGGGCGGAGCAGACGGTGGAGTTCGAGCTCCCGTTCGCCGACCTTGCCGCCTTCGACGACACCGGCGCGACCGGAGCGCCCGAGGGGAGCTTTGTGCTGGAGCCGGGCGAGTACGTCTTTCATGTCGGCGACAGCGTGCGCGACACGACCGTCGCTGGCGCCTTTGTTTTGAACGAACAGCGGGTGACCTTCTCGCCGGGTATTCTGCTCCAACCGGGGCTGCCGCGCCGGATGCATGCCGACGGGAGTTTCACGGAGCGGCGGCTGGTCCCGCGCTTCAACGACCTGCCGATGGACGGCACGGACGACGATCCCGTTCCGCCCGCCGAACGCATCATGCTCGCCGACGTGGCGGAGGGGCGCCACACCATGAAGGAGTTTTTGAGCCAGCTCACTTTTGCGGAACTGCTCGATCTGCACAAAGGTCAGCCGTCGCTCTTCCCGACCGGGACGGGCGGCTTCGGTAATCTGCGCCGCTACGGCGTGCCGAATCCGCAGACGGCGGACGGTCCCGCCGGACTGCGCAAGGCGGTGCCGACGACGTGCTTCCCCTGCGCGACGCTGGTCGCGTGCTCGTGGGACAAGGATCTGCAGTTCCGCATGGGCGCGGCGCTGGGGAGAGAGGGGGTGGAGTCCGACGTCGACGTATTGCTCGCCCCCGGGTTGAACATCCACCGCGATCCGCTTTGCGGGCGCAACTTCGAGTACTTTTCCGAGGATCCGCTCGTCGCCGGGCGTTCGGCGGCGGCGCTCGTTAACGGAGTGCAGTCGGCGGGTCTCGGGGCGACGCTCAAGCACTTCGCCTTGAATGACCGCGAAAACTACCGCAAGAGCACCGACAGCGTTGCGTCCGAGCGGGCGATCCGTGAGATCTACTTGCGCGGCTTCGAGATCGCGGTCAAGACCGCGCATCCTTGGTGCATCATGAGTTCGTACAACCTCATCAACGGGCGCAAGGCGAGCTGCACTTACAATCTCTTGACCCGCATCCTCCGCGAGGAGTGGGGATTCGACGGCTTCGTGATGACCGACTGGTGGAACTTCGCCGACTTCTGGCAGGAGATCATCGCCGGCAACGACCTCAAGATGCCCGCGACCGAACATGAGTCGCACCAGTTCACCGAGTATGTCCAGCGCTACTACCGCATCATCCCGCGCCAGGCTCTCGAACGCAACGCCGAGCATATCCTCAACGTCGTCATGCGTACCCAGCGCTTCAAGAACCGCGACTTCGGACGCATCCACGAGGTGGGCGAGGGTGCGTTCCGGCTGAAGGGCATCGAGATGACCTCGGTGCTCAACGGGCGGAGCAAGATCATCGACTGCAAGGACGTGGGCGGCGGGCTCTGCCACAGTCGGCTCATCAGCATTCGCAGCATCCCGCAGGTGGTGACCTACTTCCTCAACGTGAAGAAGGGCGGCGCGTGGCGGATGTCGTTCCGACTGGCGACGGGGACGGTCGGCAACCGCATCGAAGTTCGGGTCGGCGACCGCTCGTTCGGCGGCTTCGAGGTCAAGTGCACCCAGCCGCGCAGCTACGAGGAGGATCACGCCGACTTCTACGGCGTCGACTTGCAGACCTGGCAGACGCAGGGCGACATCCGCGTGGAGCTGCCGAAAGGCGAGTGCGAACTTTGCATAGTCGTAAGCACCACCTCGGACAAACTCGCGGGCGTGAGTTTGAACTACATCGACTTCACTCCGGCGGAATAATACCGAACGGAAAACGGCGGGGCGCGGGAAGACTTCCCGCGCCCCGTTTTGCGTACCTTATCCGCGGGAACGTACTGCCGGCGACTGCGCGCAAACTATCGGGCGGCGGTGTATTTTTTGAAGATTTCGAAGTAGCCCGGTTCGAGTATCGCCGGTCCGTTGCAGACCATCAGCGTGCGCCCGCCGGCGGCGAGGATGATCCTCAGTTCCCGTTCGACGGTTTCCGGGGTCTTGAAGCCCAGACTGCCGGTCCGGCTGGTGTTGACGCCGATGAAGGGTATGCCCTCCGAACCGGGGTGGTGATCTTTAGCATGTTCGACCACATGGCGGGTGTAGCGTTCGATCTTGTCCGGCTGCCACTGGAAGTACCACGCGACGGTCTGCCCGCAGAAGTCCGCCTTGACGCGGTTGCCGAAGAGCGGGTCGGGCTGAAAATCCGGGTACAGATGGACGACGATCCGGAAATCCGGGCGGCGGCTTTTGATGTAGTCGATCACGGCGTTGTAGTATTCCACCAGACGGTCGCGGTAAAATCCGGCGCGGTTTTCCGGGGTGTCGGCGAGGTGATTTTCCGCCAGATGACGGCGGAGTTTTTCCAGACATTTCGGGCAGTAACAGCCGCGGTGGTTGGTGTAGCCGATGTAGTCCAGATAGATCCCGGCGACGCCCGGAGGAGCCTTTTTCAGCAGTTCGTCGACGCGGTGGCGGGAAAGTTCCAGCCCTTCGTCGCTGATGAAGCAGGGAATGTCGCAGCGCAGCGTGTCGAGTTTTGTCTCCATCTCGCCGCCGTAGCGGTGCTTCTTTTCGATCCGGCGCCGGTGGATGATCTTCATCCGTTCGGCGCGCGGCAGTCCGGGTGCGAGGTCGAGACCGTTGATGTACACGGTATACTCTTCTTCCTCGGGGGTCATCGACTGGCGGTGCGGTCCGGCTGCCATGAAACACGAGAAATACGGAGTCATCCCGTACTTTCGGGCAAGTTGCGCCTCTTCCGGGGTGCGCACCTGAATGTCCGTCACCCCCGCCTGAGCGTAACGCGCCGCCGCGGCGTCGTCGGCGGGGTACCCCCAGCAGAAGATGCGCCGGAATTTCGGAGTCGCTGGTTCGGTTTCGGCGGCGCCGGGGAGCAGCGGCAGCAGCAATACCGCCAGCAGCATTGAAAAACGAAGGCTCATGGCATGAGCTTCATGCTTTCGGAGTTCGCCGTTTTCTGATACTCGTTGAATTTCGCCAGCTGCGCCTTCTGGATGGCGAGCAGCAGTTTTTCCGGAGTCATCCCGTAGCCGACGGTGAATTCCGATTTCAGTTTGCCGCTGATGATGTCGCCGATCACTCTTTCCATATCGTCCATCCGGTCGGGGAAGGGGAAATTCTCGATGTGGGCGACCGTGCCGATCAGCTCTTGGGACAGTTCGCGTATCCGCCGCTCGGTCGCCTCGCGGCGATGTTTGTGGTTCTTGCGGGAGTTTTGCACCAGCTTGAGCTGCAGATCGTGAAGTTCCAGCAGATCCTCCACCTGAGCCCGCGTCGAGGAGGTGCTTTTGGTTTTTTCCGGTTCCTCCCAGTCGTCGCGCAAGTTGCGGCGATCCCGCGAGCGATGCGATTTTGGGGAGCCGGTGGTGATGCCTTTGACTTTTTTGACGCCCGAGGTTCCGCAGCCGCCGCAACGCTTGGTCGTTCCGCATTTGCGCACCGTTCCGCCGAGCGAATCCGCGAAGCCGGACGCGCATTTGCCGTTCGCCCGGCATGATACTTGCGGCAGCTCCGTATCGATGATGCCGGTGGCGATGACTTTCTTCTGCTTTCTCGCAACGGTCGAGCCGCAGGCTCCGAAGGCGCGGTCGGCGGACACTCCGGCAGCGACCAGCATGGCGAACATTAGGGAAAACAAAAATTTTTTCATTTTTTCACCATTTCGTGAAAGATTTTCAATGATCCGACACTATGGGTTAATCTTTTGCCCATTAAGAGCTTAAATATTGAATAAGATAATCTGTTTTTGTCATTTTGCAAACCCGTATTGAAAAATTTTTTGTTTTTTTATCCGCAGACCGAGATTCTCGGAAAACGGGGAAACGCAAAAAATGCCGAATATTTGCCCTCCGGCGGATTGATTTTATCGCAAAGCGGAGTATAGTACCACAATTTGAAACCGCTTCCTCCCGATCGCGGGAGTCGGCAACCCAACACAAGGAGATATGAAGATGAAGGCATTTGTCTGTTCGGTCTGCGGTTACATCCACTACGGTGACGAAGCTCCGGAAAAGTGTCCGCAGTGCAAGGCCCCGAAGGCGAAGTTCGTGCTCAAGGATGAGAGCGCCGGTCTGACGTGGGCGGACGAGCACCGCATCGGTTCGACCGAGGGGCTGGATCCCGAGGTGGTCGAGGGGCTGCGCGCCAACTTCAACGGCGAGTGCACCGAGGTCGGCATGTATCTGGCGATGAGCCGTCAGGCGGACCGCGAGGGCTATCCCGAAGTCGCCGAGGCGTACAAGCGCATCGCGTTTGAGGAGGCGGAACACGCCGCCAAGTTTGCGGAGCTTCTGGGCGAGGTCGTCGTGCCCTGCACCAAGACCAACCTCAAAGTCCGCGTCGAGGCGGAAAACGGCGCCACCGCCGGCAAGCTCGCGCTGGCGAAAAAGGCGAAGCAGCTCGGTTACGACGCGATCCACGACACCGTGCACGAGATGTGTAAGGACGAGGCGCGCCACGGCTGCGCGTTCAACGGTCTCCTGAAGCGCTACTTCACCAAGTAAGCGATCGATTCCGAAACGACGACCGCCGGGGGAGGCAGCTCCCCCGGCGGTTTGCTTTTGCCATATTGTCGGCGGCGTAAGCCGGTACATAAAAAAACCGTTTCCGGAACGGCGCTCCGGAAACGGTACGACCAATCTCGCCAGCGGCTTACGCGATCTTGTTGATCGTGTAGCTGTTGATTTTTCTGGTCGAGGCTTCGATCTTGAGGTATTTCACGTTATCGGGGAGGGTACCGATCGCGAAGTTGTCGGTCTTGAGGCTGTCGGCGGTAAGCGTCAGGGACGAGACCTCCTTCCTGATCGAGCTGTCTGCCATCGTGACCGTCGCGATTTTGACCTTGTTTTTGTTTGCGTCGTAGAACGAGACCTTCGCCTTGCCCTCCCTCATGTCGAAGAACAGATTGCCGAATGCGGAAATATCGCAGTAATCCACGTTGTCCCCTCCCGCCGCCTTGCTCAACGTGCCCGAGAAGGATGCGTCGGGGGTCAGGACTTCGGCCTGACTCCAATCGTTGTTCTTCGTGCCGGTGAAGGTCGCCTTCTCGGCAAACCACAGCGTGTAGTTGCTGTTCTGCGCCTTCGCCGCCTTCGGGGCTTCGACAACGGCGTAGCTGCCCTTGGTCAGGCAGAGGTTTTCAAGCGCGACGTTGGGGTTTTTCGCCGAGGCGGAAACGCTCTTGATCTTCTTTGCCTGCGCCGAGTAGACCGTGAGCTTCACTTTGTTTTGGACGCCGGAAAGATTCAGGTCGTAGAAACCGCCGTTTTCGTTGACGCCGAGGATATAATAGTCCATGGCGTCGCCGTAGCCGACCCAGTTGTTATCGTAAGTGTTCGCCGCGATCGTCTTGGCGGTCGTCGCCGTATCGTCGGAGTTATCACCGTTGACGAAGAGCTCCACCGCGTTGAGCGTCAAGCTGTACGGCGAAGAGGTGTTCGCATTGTCGGAACTGGTTACGATGACGGTATATTTCTTCCCCGTCTCAAGCAGGACCGACTGGTTTTTGTTGAACTCCAGCTCGCCGTTTTTGATCGTGCCGGAGGCGACTTTGCGGTTGCCGTCCATGATGGTGACGGTGCCGTTGATGGTTCCGAGCGACTCCGCCGTCATCGTGTACCACCCGGCAGCTTCCACCTCCGCCGTGAAGGATTTGTAATACGGTTGTCCCGGTACGATCAGGTCCGAGAAGAAAAGCTCGTCGTCGACGATGTTCCCGACCGTAAAATCCGTCACTTCGGAGATGTTGCCGACCGCGTCGATGCCGCGGAAATGGATCGTGCCGTTCTCGGTGAAGACGACGCCGGTCGTGTAGGTCTTCCACGTCTTGCCGTCCAAGCTGTACTGCTTCTGCACGCTGTCGGAACTGAACGTCGCCGTGACCGTGACATTCTTGTTCGTCTTGGTCGTGATATCGGCTGCGGCGGTCGGTTTGTCCGGAGCGATCCGGTCGATGTTCGACACCGTGTATTTTGTCGCATCGGAGACATTCCCGACCGCGTCGATGCCCCGGAAGCTGACGGTGCCGTTGTCGGTCATGACCACTCCGGTCGTGTAGACGTTCCACGTCGTGTCGTTGAAGCTGTACTGTTTCACCGCCGTGTCGTCACTGTACGTCGCCGAGACCGTGACGCTCTGATTGGTCGGCGAGGTGATGTCCGCCGCCGCGACCGGAGCCTCCGGAGCGATCTTGTCGATGTTCGCGACCTCGTATTCGGTGACGCCGGAAGCGTTGCCCGCCGAGTTGATCGAACGGAAATACACTTTACCGTTCTGCGACAGGACGATACCGGAAGTGTAGTCCTTCCAGGTGCTGTTGTCCAGACTGTACTGTTTTTCCACGCTGTCGTCGGCGAACGTCGCCGAGACCGTGACGTTCTGATTGGTCGGCGAAGTGATGTCCGCATAGGCGACCGGTTTCGCCGGATCGGTCCGGTCGATGTTGGCGACTTCATACGCGGTGACGTCGGAGACGTTGCCCGCCGCGTCGGTGGCGCGGAAGTAGACAGTGCCGTTGTCGGTCATCTCCACGCCGGTCGTATAGGGCGTCCACGTCTGGTTGTCCAGGCTGTACTCGCGCTCGGTCGTATCCGAGCTGAAGGTCGCCGTCACGGTTACGTTCTGATTGGTCGGGGTCGTGACATCGGCGGTCGCGGTCGGAGCGACGGGAGGCTCCCGGTCGATGTTCGTGACTTCGTACTCCGTCACTTTGGAGTCGTTGCCCGCCGCGTCGGTGCCGCGGAAGTAGACGGACCCGTTATCCGACATCACCACTCCCGCCATCTCATCGTATGCCAGCCACAGTTTGTTGTCGGTGGAATACCGCCGGTTGACGCTGTCGTCGCTGAAAGTCGCCCTGACGATGACATTTTGGTTCGTCGGGGTCGTGTCGGCGGTCGCGGTCGGAGCGACGGGAGGCTCCCGGTCGATGTTCGAGACTTCGTACTTGGCGATGTCGCTGACGTTGCCCGCCGCGTCGGTGCCGCGGAAGTAGACAGTGCCGTTATCGGTCATCACTACGCCATCGGTGTACTCCTGCCAAGTCGTATCTTCATCAGGTGCAGTATTGCCAATGTAATACTGCTTGCCAACGCTGTCGTCGCTGAAGGTCGCCGTCACGGTTACGCTTTGATTGGTCGGGGTCGTGTCGGCGGTCGCGGTCGGAGCGACGGGAGGCTCCCGGTCGATGTTCGTGACTTCGTACTCGGCGACTTCGGAGACGTTGCCGGCTTCGTCGGCGGCGCGGAAGTAGACCGTGCCGTTGTCGGTCATCACCACGCCGTCGTCGGTGTACTCCTGCCAAGTCTCGCCGTCGAGACTGTATTGTTTCTGATCACTGTCTTCGCTGAACGTCGCCGTAACGGTGACGTTCCCGGTCGTCGGTTTAGTATCGGCGGAGGCAATCGGAGTTTCGGGCGGGGTTATATCCCGCAAGGTCACGGTCAGCGACAGCACGCCCTCGGTGATTCCGAGTCGGTATGCGTAGGCGTAATCCGGGGAGATCAGCTCTTCCCCGCCGACGGTGATAGTGCCGATCTCCTCTCCCGCGGCGGTGCTGACCGTGATCGTCCGGTTAAAGCCGACCGCGCCGCCGGCGAGGGAGTAAATCCCCTCGGTCTGCGTTTTCGACACGGTGACGTTGTAATCCGGAGTTCCGTGGACCAGCGAAATATCGCTGATCAGCGCCGGATTTTGCGGCTTGAGGGTGGAGATGTCGAGCTCGATGATGCTCCCCTCGTACGCCGACACCAGCGCGCCGGCAGACAAATCGAGCGTACCCGAAATTATGCCGCCCGAGTAGATGTATATTCTGCCGCTTTCCTTTACGGTGGTGGAGTTCGCGATGCCGCCGGAGTAAATGTAAAGCCCGCCGCCGGAGCTTACGACCGTCGAATTCGCAGTGGTTCCGGAGTGTACGGTGGCAGACCGGTCGATCAGTTCCACATAGTTGAAAGTGTTGGATACGAAGGTCGCGTCGGCGCCGTCGGCGATGTTGACGTAGCCGCCTTTTTCCATGACATCCGACACTTGGGCTCCGGCATGGACATACATCGAGCCGCCGTAGTTCACGGTAACGTCGCTCGCCACGCCGCCGCTGGAGAGGTGCATGTTGCCCTCGCTCTTCACGATGACGGCGTTTGCCACGCCGCCTCCGGAAATGTGCAGATACCCCTTGCTGAACACGTAAATCGAGTTCACCGCGCCGCCGTTGGAAACGAACATCCGGGAGCCGTTGATGGTCACCTTGTTCGCGATGTCGACCTGCCCGTTTTCGATCGCGTCGAAGTGGCGGTCCTCGTTCAAATTGAAGCAGCCCAGACGCCCGCCGGATACGATGTCGACATCATAGACGTTGCCTTCGACATACAGATGCCCCCAGCTGTTCACGGTGACGCCGTTCGCCACGCCGCTGCTGAAGACGTACATGTGCCCGTCGCTGTTCACGACGGTGTCGTTTGCGACGCCGCCGCTGTAAACGAATACGCGCCCGGAACCGTTCACGGTGGTGGAGTTCGCCACGCCGTCGCTGTAAATATGCATGCTGCCGCTGCCGGTCAGAACGGTGCCGGTTGCGGTGCCGCCGCCGGATATCTGGATATACCCGTCGTCTTCGACGATGGTGCCGGTTGCGGTGCCGCCGCTGCGGACGCCGATCCCGCCGCCGCTGCCGACGGTGGTGGCACTCAGCTCGCCGCCGTTGCCGATCTGGACTTCGCCCTTGCCGGTCACCTGCACCAAATCGACGGAGCCGCCGCTTTCGACCGTGAGCGAGCCGCCCCCGTCTACGGAGAGTGCCGTCGCCGAACCGCCGTTGCCGACCTGCAGCCAGCCTCCGCTGCCGATGGCGACCGAGTTGGCGACGCCGCCGTTGGAAACATATGCCCGCCCGCTGGAATTGATGGTCGTCGAATCCACCGAGCCGCCGGAAAACACATAAAGTCTGCCGAAGTTGCTCACCGTGGTCAAGTTGGCGAAGCCGCCGCCGGAAACGTAAAGTCTGCCGTGGCTGCTGACCACCGTCGATTCCGCCACGCCGGCGGAGGAAAGGTAGAACCAGCCGTTGCTGTAGACCGTGGTCGAATTCGCGGTGCCGCCCACGACGATCATGGCGCCGTCGGCGCCGACGGTGGTTCGGTTCGCGGTGCCGTTGCCGTCGACGCGCAGCGTGGCGCTGCCGGTCACGGTAGTGGCGTTCACCGTACCGTCGAAGACGTCCATGTAACTGGAACCGGTCACGGTAATGGCGTTCGCCGAACCGCCGGAGACGTCTATGTAACTGGACCCGGTGACGGTAGTGGCGTTCACCGAACCGCCGAAGACGTGCATATAGCTGGAAGAGGTCACTCTGACGGAACTCACGATACCGCCGCCGGACAGATGAAGATGTCCGCCGCTGATTACCGCCCCGCTGCTGAACAAACCGCTGGAGTAAACGAAGATCGAGCCGTTGGTGGTGACCGACACCGCATACGCGGTGGTGCCGGAGTGCAGCGTCGCGCCCCAGCTGATGGTGCTGTTGCCGAAGGTGTTCTTCTTAAAACTACTGGTGGCTACGTCGGGATCGAGTCCGACAAACCCGCCGTTTTCCACGATGTTCGTTCCGTTGCCGCGATTATCGATAGTCAGCGAGGCACCGCCGCTTACCGTGACGGAGTCGAGACGTCCCCGGGAGGATACATGTATTGACCCGGCGGAATACACGAAGCCCTGGGTCAGGTTGCCGCCGCTGGAAACATAAACGATACCGCCGCTCAACACCACCCCGTCGGCGAACGCACCGCCGGAAACATACATCGTGCCGACGGAGATCACGTAGCCGCCGCTGATCTTGCCTCCCGAACCGACTTGGATCTTGCCGCCGCTGATCTTGCCTTCCGAACCGACTCGGATCACGCCGCCCAGCATCCCGCCCGAGCTGACGACACCGCCGCTGGAGATCGTCAAGGTGCCGCCGAGCAGGACAGCCGAGCTGAACATGCCGCCGTTTTCGACCAGAGCGCTGGCGCCGGCGTTGATGGTGGCGTTGCTGGCGACGCCGCCGTCATAAATGACGATCGAACCGCCTTTATTGACCGTGGTTTCGCACGCGACGCCGCCGTCGCTCGCGTACAATTTGCCGTCGCTGCCGACGATGGTCTTGGAGGCGACGCCGCCGTTGGAGGAGTTGGCTTTGCCGCCGACGGAGACCAGCACGGTTCCGCCGTTGCTCACCACCGTGGAACTGGCGACGCCGCCGGAGAGGATGAACAGTTTGCCGACGTCTTCCACGACGGTGTAGTTCGCCAAACCGCTCCAATGGACGTACATATTGTCGCTGTTGAGGATAATGCCGTTGGAAACCTGTCCCTCATAAACGTGAATATCACCCATTGTCTTTGCTCCCTCTTGTATTTAAGTTGTTTTGTTGCAAATTGAGAATACGGTTTCCGCCAGGAAAGGAGTCAACCCCGCGGCGAAAAACCGAACGGGAGCGCAAACGGAATGAAGAAGTCAATCAAAGTACCGGACGCTCCCCTGCGTCATCTCGAAGACCGGATCATGTTCCGCCGGGACCCGGCGGGAAAGCGCCACGGCAGGAACCGGATGCGCCATCATGACGGAGCCGTTCCCCCGATGTCGGCGGCACACGCTTTTCCGACTTGGTCGGTTTTCGAGACATCAGCGTGAAATATAACGTTTGTGAATCAGCCTCAACGCGCCTGCGCGTCGATACATAAACAATTATAATTTATCACGCGCGGCGGGAAATTGCAAGTCAATGGGTGAATCGGGGCTTGAAAGGTTACGGATGCGCCGCTGACTCGGCGTCGGTCGCGGCGGTTCGCGGCGGTCGGCGCGGTGCCGAACCGGTGTTTAGGCAGCCGCTCCGGTGAATATGACCGCCGCGCCGGGGTGTTGCAATCGCGCTCCGGGCATGGTAGATTATACCCCGGTCACAAATCAGGGGAGGGCGAACCGTGAATATGAATGTCAAAGCGCCGGTCTGGATATCGTCGCTGTATTTTGCCGAAGGGGTGCCGGCGGCGGTGATCTGCGAACTTTCGGTGGTGATCTTTGCCGCGCTCGGGCGGTCGCCGGAGAGCATCGCGCGCGACGTGAGCATTCTGGGGATGCCGTGGATATTCAAGCCGCTCTGGTCGTGCGCGGTCGACTTTTTCGGGACGAAGCGGCGCTGGATCGTCGGCGCGCAGCTGCTGCTGGCGGCGCTTTTCGCCGCTTCCGCGTGGTGCGCGGGAAGCGTATGGGCGCTGTGGGGGATACTGTTCGCCGCGGCGTTTGTCTCGGCGACCCACGACATCGCGGCGGACGGATTTTACATCGTGGCGCTCGACGACCACCGCCAGACGCTGTACTCCGGGCTGCGGAGCGTCTTTTTCCGGGCGGCGATGATCTCGGGACACGGCGGGGCGCTGCTGGCGGGGGTGACGGCGGCGCAGGTCGCCGGCGGCTCCCCCTGGAGTTGGGCGCTCGGGCTGGTCGCGGCGGTCACCGGTGTGCTGGCGCTGTTTCACGTCTGGGCGCTGCCGCACGGCGAGCGGCGCATCGCCGCCACGCGCGGCGAATTCGGGGCGACGCTCAAAGCGTTTCTGAAGCTTCCGAATCTGTGGCGTTTCATCGTTTTTCTGCTGCTCTTCCGTTTCGCAGAGGCACAGTTGTCGATCGTTTCCCGGCTGTTTCTGCTCGATCCCGCGGGCGGCGCGATGACCGCGCGGGAGTACGGTCTGGCGGTCGGCGCCGCCGGGGTGGCGGCGATGCTCGCGGGCGGTGTCTGCGGCGGCATCTTCGCCGCCCGGGTCGGTTTGAAGGCGGCGCTGCTGCCGATGGCGTTGGCGCTGAACGTGCCGGACGCGCTCTACACTTGGTGGGCGTTTCATCCCGTTACGGACGGCGTGGCGCGGACGCTTTTCATCGCGATCGAGCAGTTCGGGTACGGCTTCGGCTTCACGGGGTACATGCTGGTGATGATCTATTTGGCGGGGCGCTGCGGAGCGTTTCAGACGACGATATTTTCCCTGCTCACCTGCCTGATGGTCGCGGGGCTGCGGGTGCCTGGGATGTTCTCCGGCTGGCTGCTCAAACACGCGGGCAGGGCGGGGCTGACGGATTATCAGGGGTTCTTCATCTGGGTGCTGGCGGCGACGCTGGTTAGCTTCGCGGCAACGTTTTTGGCGGCGCGCGAAATTCCCCGCAACTACGGGCGAAAGGCGTAAAAAAACATCCGGAGCGACGACGCTCCGGATGTTTTGAATTCAGTCGCTGCCGTTTGTCTTACTTGCCGGCAGGGACTTTGGCGAGGATCAGCCGCTCGACGAGCAGACCATAGTCATTGTCGCCCTTCTTGACCGACAGATAGAAGTCGAACTCCTGATTCGGGTTCTTCGGGTCGAAGAACTCGCCGAGGAAGAAGCGGGCGTTGCGGCCGTTCTGACCTTTTTTCTCCGGCAGCGTCGCCAGCTGCAGCGTGCCGCTCTCGGACAGGGTGTCGCGCCCGATCCAGATCGGCAGATAGCCGTTCGCCGCGTCGATCTTCTTCAGGTCGTCCGCGGTCATGAACTCGGCGCGCGGCTGCTTCATCTCGGTGTCGTTCCACGGCAGACCGTCCTTTTCGCCGACGCTGATGTGCTGGATGAGGATGAAGACGTCCTTGTCCGGCCGCGGGATCCGCACCGCGAAGCCGCAGGCGGTGTTTTCATCCCACATGGCGGGCGAGCGGCGGCTCTGGCAGGGCATCAGCGTCACGAGGTTGTCCTGACCGTACTTGGCGACGAGCTCTTCGGGATAGCTCTGCTTGCGGCGGTTGAACTCGTATGCCATGCGCACGGCGTCGATGAACTCCTTGACGTGTCCCTTTTCCATATCGCGGTTGGTGACCGAGCGGAACTCCACCTTGGCGTCGTTCTTGACATTGTTGCAGTAACGCAGATAGAGCAGATCGAGCGGCAGCGTTTCCGCGAACTTGGGATCGTACTTCTCGCACTCGGGGTAGCAGAGCACCGTCACGGCGTCGAGGTTGATGCGGGCGCGGCGGATGTTGAAGAGCGCCCGGGGGGCGTGCTTGACCTTCGCCTCCATGCGGTCGAAGTCGCGCTGCCAGCGGATGAGGTTCGCAGGAGCGTGGACCACGCGGCGCATCACCCTCGGGTCGTAGTAGTAGCGGAAGTACCCGGGATCCTTCATGCCGGCGTCGTAGGAGTCCTTGAGGTACGCGATCATGTCGTCCGCCGCCGCGCCGTAGACGGCGTCGCAGAATTCCTTGATCGCCGCGTCGACGTCGATGTTGACGTCCTCGGTCATCAGCGCCTGCAGATAGACGTTGAGCTCCTTGAACGAGCAGCCGTGGACGACGCTGCCGCCCTGTTCGGCGATGATGTACCTGACTCCCGCGTCATAGGCGAGCTTCAAATTTTCGGTGTTGCGGTAGACTCCCGGGAAGAGCGAGTAGATGTTCATCCCGTGGGTGTACAAGGTGGGATAGTTCCAAATCCAGATCTCCTTGCAGAGCTTGCCCCAGTCGCGCATCTGGTTCAGGAAGCGGACGTTGTATTTATGCGTGAAGGACTTGGAAAAATCCTGCTGCAGCGGCGCGAGGATCACCGACATGTTGTCGGGGAACTCGAGCCCGACGGGCGGGATGCCGGTCATATCCTCCTGATACGCGAAGAAGCGGAAGATGAGCTTCGGATACTTCGCGGCGAAGTGCTTGCCCATCTCGACCAGAAAGTCGAAGTACGGACCGCCGGGGGTCTGATACTTCTTCACCAGCGCCTGACAGTTGTCACAGAAGCAGAAGCCGCCGTGCTGGTCGTTCTGGGTGAAGTCGAGTATGGCGTAGCGTTCGGGGTCGTAGTTTTCCGCCTTGATCGCATTTTCGACGTTCTTGAGGAGTTCGCGGCGCACCTCCGGATTGGTGAAGCAGAGCTGCCGGTTGGGAACGCGCTTGCCGTCCTTGTCGAGCGTGAAGTATTCGGGATGGTCCTTGAAGTACTCCTTGCCCGCGAGCGTCGGGTGCGGTCCCGCGAAGAAGGTCATGTCGTCGTTGAACGTTCGCGGCTTGCGGATGATCGGCGGCATGTACGCCGCGAGCGTGTGGGTCACGGGTCCGATGTAGAACCACGCGTCGTCGGGCTCGCCGAAGGCGTAGTCGGGCATCAGGAAGCTGTTGTTGCGGCGCACCCAGTCGCGGATCTCGGGATTCCTGACGGCGGAGCCCCAGCGGCTGCCGTGCTCGAGCGATTTGAAGCTCGGAACATGGCTGTAGTCGATGCCGTCGAATTTGAGCGTCGGCTGTTTGGGGATCTTCTTGTCGCCGGTCGCGGTGTACCAGCGGCAGCCGCAGAACTGCGTCAGGAAGTTGTAGATCGCTCCGGCGGTGCCGTAGCGGTAGTCGCCGTAGATGTAGAGGTCGTTGCCGACGCTCTTGATCCGGCGCTCGCGGGAGGCGAAATCCGCCTGATCACCGGGGGCGGTCTTACCGATGTAGATGCAGGGACCTTCCGCCTGTTTCTTGATCGGGAACTCGGCGCCGGTGATCTCCTTCAGCGTCTCGGCGAGGTCGCGAACCGCCGGATCGACCAGCACGTCCTTGTTGTCGAAGTCGTAGATGATGGTGTAATCGGTCTTGCCGTCCCGGGCGAGAGCGATCTCCTGTTTGCCGTCCGTGCAGACACAGCCGGCCATGGCGACCGTCGCCGCCGTCAGCACTCCTGCCATTATCTTTCTCATGTTGTCCCTTTGTTTTTATGTTTGGTTACGGGTTTCGAACTATGGATTAATATGGCGCGTTCGGATGGAAAATTCAAGTCATTCCGTCCGCGCAATTCCGGGATATTGCCGGATTTATTTGACCTTGGCCAGTACCAGCCGGTCGACGAGCAGACTTTTGCCGTCGCCGCCGTCCTTGGCCGACAGATAGAAATCGAACTCCTGATCCGGATTTTTCGGGTCGAAACATTCGCCGAGGAAGAACCGCGTGTTGCGCACGGGCAGCGTCGCCAGCTGCAGCACTCCGCCGCCGGTGACTTTCGATCTGCCGATCTTTACCAGTTGGTAGCCCTCGCCCTTGCGGATCGTTTCCAGATCCTTGACGGTCAGGAAACGGTTGCGCAGTTTGACCATTTTTACGCTGTACCACGGCAGACCGTTTTTTTCGGACATGGAGATGTGCTGGACCAACACCGCGGTCGAAGCTCCCGGGATGGGGATCCGCACCGCGAAGCCGCAAGCCGCGCTCCTGTCCCACTTCGCCGGCGCACGTCGCGACTGGAAGGCCGGCAAGGTGGTCAGGTTCTCCTTCCCGTACTTGTCGAGCAAAGTCTTGGGATAGCGCGGCGTACTGCGAATGGCGTGTACGAACATCCGCGCCGTCTGAATGTACCCGGCGGCGGATTCCCTGTACGCGTTCTTGTATGGGCAAGTGCGGTACTGGCGCCGCATATCCGCGAGCAGCCGCTCGCGGTAGCGGTCGAAGAGGGACTGAAGCGGCAGTCGCCTCGCGAACTCCGCATCGCGCGCGGCGCATTCGCGGTAACGGAAAATCGTGATCCCATCGAGGTTGAGGCGGGCGCGGCGCACGTTGAAGAGCGCCTGCGGATCGTCGGCGACGAGTTTTTCCATACGGTCAAACTCGCGTTGCCAGCGGATCAGATTATCGGGCGCATGGAGCTTGCCCAGCACCCGGGGATCGCAGAAGTAGCGGAAGTAGCCGAGGTCTTCGTTGCAGAGCTTGTCGGTTTCTTGCAAATACCTGAAAATGTCTTGAGAGGCCTTGCCGTATACGGCATCGCAGAATTCTCTGGTCGTCGCTTCGACGTCGGTGTCGACATCCTCGGCGAGGCGGTTCTGCAGATAGATGTTGAGCTCCTTGAACGATTGCCCCTCGTTGACGCTGCCGCCCTGTTCGGCGATGATGTATCTGACTCCCGCCTTGTACGCGAGCTTCATGTTCTCGCTGTTGCGGAAGACGCCGGGGATTAGCGAATAGACCAGCAGACCGTGGGGGTACATGATGGGATAGTTCCAGAGCCAGATCTCCTTGCAGAGCGTGCCCCAGGTGTTGATCTGATTGAGATAATGCCGATTGTACGGGTGCGAGAAGGGCTTGGAAAAGTCCTTGCCGCCGGGGGCGATGATCACCGACAGATTGTCCGGAAACTTCAGCCCTTCGGGGGGTATTCCGGTCATGCTCTCCTGATAGGCGAAGAAGCGGAACATCAGCTTGGGATACTTTTCGATGAAATGGTTGCCCATCTCGACGACGAAGTCGAAGCATGGACCGCCCGGGGTCCGGTATTTTTTCACGAGCTTTTGACAGTTTTCGCAGAAACAGAAGCCGTCGGACTTGTCGTTCTGGGTGAAGTCAAGCACCGCGTACTGATTAGGATCGTACTTTTCCGCCTTGATGACGGTCTCGAGGTTTTCGAGCAGGATGCGCCGCACCTCGGGGTTGGAAAAGCACACCTGCCGGGCGGGAACGCGTCTGCCGTTCTTTTCGAGCGTGAAGTATTCCGGGTGTTCCTTAAAATACGCCTTATCGGCGAGCGCGGTATGCGGGCCCGCCAGAAACATCGTGTCGTCGTTGAAGCTGCGCGGTTTGCGCGTGATCGGCGGCATGTACGCGAAGAGGGTGTGCGTCACGGGGCCGATGTAGTTCCACGCATCGTCCGGTTCGCCGAAGGAGTAGTTCGGCATCAGAAAAGCGTTGTTGCGGCGTATCCAGTCGCGGATCTCCGGAGTTTGGGCGGCGACCCGGTTTTTGCCGCCGTGCTCAATGGACTTGAAGCTCGGCACATGGCGGTAGTCGATGCCGTCGAACTTGAGCGTCGGCTGTTTGGGGATCTTACTGTCGCCGGTTACGGTGTACCAGCGGCAGCCGCAGAAGCGGTAGAGAAAGTTGTAGATCGCTCCGGCGGTGCCGTAACGGTAGTCGCCGTAGATGTAGAGGTCCTTGCCGACGCTCTTGATCCGGCGTTCGCGCGATGCGAAATCGGCGTCGTCGCCGGGGGCGGTGACGCCGATGAATATCTTCGGCCCGTCGGCCTTTTCCGCGATCGGGAACTTGGCGCCCGTGATCTCTTCGAGCGTTGCGGCGAGATCGCGCACCGCGGGGTCGAGCAGCACGTCACCCGAAAACTTGTAGACGATGGTGTATTCGGTCTTGCCGTCCCGGGCGAGCGCGATCTCTTGTTTGCAGTCCGTGCAGATGCAGCCGGCTATGGAGACCGTCGTCGCCGTGAGTATTCCTGCCATGATCCTTTTCATGCCGCCTCCTGATTTATGGTTGATTACGGGATTCACACGGTGGGTATCGAGACGGCGCGGGCGGGATGGAAAAGATTCATCCCGCCCGTGCGGTCCGGCGGATTGCCGGAAATTACTTTACCTTTGCCAGCACCAGCCGGTCGACGAGCAGGCTCTTGCCGTCGCCGCCGTCCTTGGCGGAAAGGTAGATGTCGAACTTCCGGTTCGGGTCGCCGGGGTCGTAGTACGAGCCGAGGAAGAAGCGCGCGCTGCGCCCCATCTGCCCCTCGTGTTCCGGCAGCGTCGCCAGCTGGATCTGACCGCTCTCCGACAGCTTGGCGCGTCCGATCCAGAAGAGCCGGTACTGGTCGTTGACCTTCGCCAGTTCGTAGCTCCGCAGCATCGGGCGGCGGACCTCCTGCATCTTGACGGTGTTCCACGGCAGACCGTCCTTCTCGCCGACGCGGATGTCCTGAACGACCAGCGTGGAGCCGCGTTTCGGTCGGGGGATCCGCACCGCGTAGCCGGATGCGGTGTTTTCATCCCACATGGCGGGCGGACGGCGGATCTGGCAGGGCATCAGCGACACGAGGTTGTCTTTCCCGTACTTGGCGACGAGTTCCTCTGGGTAGGTCTGTTTGCGGCGGTTGAACTCGTAAGCCATGCGCACGGCGGTGATGAAGCCGTCGACGTGCCCTTTTTCCATGGTGCGGTTCTTGACCGAGCGGTACTGCACCTTGGCGTCGTCTTTGACGTATTTGCAGTAGCGCTTGTACAGCGTGTCGAGCGGGAGTGCCTCGGCGAACTTGGGGTCGTACTTGGCGCAGTCGGGGTAGCAGAGCACCGTCACGGCGTCGAGGTTGATACGGGCGCGGCGGATGTTGAAGAGCGCCCGCTGGTCGTCCTTGACCTTTTCCTCCATGCGGTCGAAATCCTTCTGCCAGCGGATGAGGTTCTCGGGCGAGTGGACCACGCGGCGCATCACCCGCGGGTCGTAGTAGTAACGGAAGTATCCGGGATCCTTGAGTCCGGCGGCGTAGGAATCCTTGAGGTAGGCGATGATGTCGTCCGCAGCCGCGCCGTAGACGGCGTCGCAGAACTCCTTGATCGCCGCGTCGACGTCGATGTTGACGTCCTCCGCCATCAGGTCCTGCAGATAGACGTTGAGCTCCTTGAACGAGCAGCCGTCGACGACGCTGCCGCCCTGTTCGGCGATGATGTACCTCACGCCGGCATCGTGGGCGAGCTTCAGGTTTTCGGTGTTCCGGTAGACGCCCGGGAAGAGCGAGTAGATCTTGATGCCGTGGGTGTACAAGGTGGGATAGTTCCAGATCCAGATCTCCTTGCAGAGTTTGCCCCAGTCGCGCATCTGGTTGAGGAAGCGCACATTGTATTTGTGCGTGAAGGACTTGGAAAAGTCCTGCTGCAGCGGGGCGAGAATGACCGACATGTTGTCGGGGAATTTGATGCCGACAGGGGGAATGCCGGTCATATCCTCCTGATAGGCGAAGAAGCGGAAGGTGATCTTGGGATACTTCTTTTCGAAGTGCTGACCCATTTCGACCAGAAAGTCGAAGTACGCGCCGCCGGGGGTCTGATATTTCTTTTCCAGCGCCTGACAGTTTTTGCAGAAGCAGAAGCCGCCGGAGCGGTCGTTCTGGGTGATGTCGAGGATCGCGTAGCGATCGGGGTCATACTTTTCCGCCTTGATCACGTTCTCGACGTTTTTGAAGAGCTCCTTGCGCACTTCGGGATTGCTGAAGCAGAGCTGCTTGTCGGGTACGCGCTTGCCTGCCAAGTTGAGCGTGAAGTACTCGGGATGCTCCTTGAAGTATTCCTTGCCCGCGAGCGTCGGGTGCGGTCCGGCGAAGAAGGTCGTGTCGGCGTTGAAACTGCGCGGCTTGCGGATGATCGGCGGCATGTACGCCGCGAGCGTGTGGGTTACGGGACCGATGTAGAACCACGCGTCGTCGGATTCTCCATACGCGTAGTTGGGCATCAGGAAGCTGTTGTTGCGGCGCACCCAGTCGCGGATCTCGGGGTTTCTGACCGCGCCGGCGTGTTTTCCGCCGTGTTCGAGCGATTTGAAGCTCGGCAAATGCTTGTAGTCAATGCCGTCGAATTTGAGCGTCGGCTGTTTGGGGATCTTCTTGTCGCCGGTCGCGGTGTACCAGCGGCAGCCGCAGAACTGCGTCAGGAAGTTGTAGATCGCTCCGGCGGTGCCGTAGCGGTAGTCGC
>Ga0310786_10001834_pt1 | contig 33757 bp, 63 predicted proteins | sample AusTroGonzalo_MG_FD_203881 | JGI IMG/M metagenome (GOLD analysis project Ga0310786, IMG submission 203881) | Bovine rumen microbial communities from tropical cattle in Woodstock, Queensland, Australia - Gonzalo_03 (v2) (version 2) | ecosystem: Host-associated > Mammals > Digestive system >... | reverse complement strand
CATAGGCATTCGGGTATCCATTTTTTGATAGCCACTTCTCAGCTTCTTCAGGGCTATCATCTTTATGCCCAAGCCAATACCGCACAACCTTAGAGTCATAAGCAAGTCGCGGTGAATTCCAAGCACTCCAAGCCGCACCGTATCCGTGCGAAACAAGTACGGCATAACGCTCGTGAGTATCATCTTCCCAAAATACTTCAGTCATATTCATTCTCCTTACATAAGAAATACATCCATATAGTCGGGTTCAAGGCCAAGGTTGCAAGCAATAATGTCAACGATGTCATTATAAGACGCACCTTCTTCAATGGAGCCAGTAATTTCCTCCTGCGTAGCATATACAATATCCCACGCTTCATTCTCACTGATACCATCACGCCGCATAAGAATCTTAACAATCTCTCTCATGTATTATTCTCCTTTTCTAGTGGTTGAGCCCAAGCTCTCCAAGTTTTTCCATACTATTTCAAACTAAGAAACAATCCCTTGCGTTCCAAGTCACATACATAAATCTCATTTTTAAGGGCGGGTACTGTTGATGATAGTTTCCATCCGTTTTGTAGGCGGCTGCCACTTAAGTTTTCAAACCAAAATGGCGCTTTTTGCTATGCCTTTTCGCGCACCTCTTCGGCCGTCAACTAATGCTAGGTGTTTGCCGCTAGCCATTTGTATACATCATCAAATATTTTTAGGTCGTCACAAGTCCAAGTAGTGTCGTTTTCTGCCGGATCCTCCGAGTTACTTTGCGTTTCAATTTTATAACCATATCCAAATGGACAATGCGAACATAGGTTCCTCTACTTAAACCAAGTATTGTTAAGAGTGCATTTCAGTGCTAGTAGTAGTCTACTTTCCATTCTTAATCACTCCATCATAGTTTACTTCAAATAAAATTCGTTCTTTGTTTTTACATAACGGACAATAGATGAAGTGACCTTCGTATACATCGTTTGTCTAATAGGTGAGAAGTGCATTACAATTAGAGCATGTCCAAAGAAAAGCTGGTCTATTCTTTAATACAACCTAAACCATATTAATCCCATAGATGGTGGAAGTGCTCAATAATCCAACGCATAGCATTGTCAAATTGCACATAGGCATTGGCCGCAATTGCTTTATCGCGCTGGCGATATTTTGTATAGGTGGGAGTAGTGCCATGACTAACGATATCATTAACCTGCCAATTCTTCAACTCATTCATATACTCCTCATAATATTCATTCTTCTCATCCCACTTACTTTCATCATAACCTTCAATGGCGTCAGCAACTTCATTAATCTTATTAATCCAAGATTCATAAGTGGGAAATTCAGTAGTTCCGGGAAAAGAATGAGTATTAGCGGCAAAATACCTAAGCATATTTGGCATTACTTTAAGATACCAACTATCAATACTCCAACTATCGCTTTCACACCATCCATACACAATGCGCTGATAAGCCCACTTAATCTGTCTGCACTTCAAACTCACCCACTTAATAGGATGCCGCAGATAATACCGGGGCCTATATCCCAGTCCTTCAAACACACTATATTTCTCTTTCATACTCTCACCTTTCATTTTAAAATCTCAATTTTCGCCCGCAGGGCGAAAATTGACGACAAATTATGCGGAACGCGAAGCGTTCCAAGCATAATTTGGAGCAATATTAGGAATGAAAACCTGCGTAATCAATCAACACCAAATCTCCATCAATCCAACCAATATTTCCATAATGAATATCATTTACTTTCCATTCATTGAGGAAACTACTGAGTTCCGCATACACAACTTCACCGTAATGATGCGCGAAACTAATACCAATATCGTCATAGCGTTCCACAAGAGGACTTGCATACGAACCTGCTACAACAATAGACTCCTTCTCACTACAATTCGCGCAATCCAAACCAACATTGTAGGCGCGAGTATACGCATAAAGCGGCACTCTAATTACAATGTCACACTTATCTTCTTCCTTAAGTCTCTGATTCCTAACTACCTCACAAAAACCCTCTTCATCCGCATACGAATCTTCATCGAAGCAAATAAGACTGGAGGGGTAGGTATGCACAGTTTTCTCAAAGGTGCCAAGATAGTACGCTTTAGCAAAACAGCGATCCAAATTACACTGAATTGCGGCCGCATACACAGAACATTCCATTTCGCAGGCATTATCTTCGTAGAGATCCAAATTGAACTTAACTACTTCGTCACTATCGGTACTAACCAAAGTGCCACGAGTAGCGCCGCAATACAGACCCAAATGAGTAGTAGGGGGCAGGTCAAAATCCCCACTCAAATCCTCATAATCAGGCATAGTATAGGGGGATTGAAAATAAAATTTGAAAAAATCGTTGCGTTCAATAAGGTCATCCAACATTTGAAAATAAAATGCTGCAATTTCATTCCTCATAGAAGTACTTTTCCTTTCCCCACGAAATGGTGTATCCTTCATCATCATCGCCAATTACTCGAAAGCCTTGTTGCCGCAACCACTTTATATTTTCGGGCCACAATGCTTCTACATACACAAGGTATGAACCATCTGCGGCTTCAATCTCGAATATTCGCCGCAAATAAATGCGTTCCCATTCGCGCAATCCATCATCACTTACATGACGTAAATAACGATTGGCCTTGTATGCGATGTCATAAATTTCATTTACCAACTTCTTCATCGTAGGGTTGTACTCCTTTCCTCTTTTTCTAAAAAAATTATACTCTAATATTGTGAAAAAGTCAAATGTTTAAGGAAGAGAAAATACCTCCAAGTAAGAAAAAAGAGAAGAAGAATAGAAGAAAAAGAGTGGCACGCGAATTTCGGGATAGGCGCTGGGTAGGTGGCAAAAATTTGTATGGGTGTGTGATGAGATTATAGGGGTATAATTTGTAGGTGTGCCAAATATTCAACTTTTGTCAAGAGTTTCACTAGTCCCAAACACGATTTTTTTCCTTAAAATTTCCAGATCCGGCCTCATATTCCAGCTCCTATCGGCTTGGTTATCCGCGAAGCTGCGCTTCGCGCGACGTTATTAAAATTACTCCGTGTTTGCGCTTCGCGCAAACACTACGTAATTTTAATAACTATTATATATAATATATAATTTTATTGCTTTTTTTTGACTACCTTATACAGGGGGAGGGGGGTAGTCAAAAATCGACAAGATTTAAAAAGACACAAATTATTTGTTAATTTTTGTTCAAATCATTAGCAAAAATCAACAACTTGACTTTTACCTAAATTCGTGGTATAATATAACCAAAGAAGAAGAACAGGAAGGATGATGTATGACAGAACTTGCAGCTCAAACAGTTAGCGATTTACAGACATAGAATAAATTATTTTTTCGCCGCGGCTATTATAATATAATTGATTGCGGCGTCCGCACGGGCAAGACATATTGGGCCGTAAACAATTTAGTCTAGTTTACTAGAGATGGCTAGCTGAACCGGATCTTATTTTTAACAGATACTGTGGCGCTTAAAGATTAGATTATTTGTGAGTATGATAATTGCGCTGATGTGGATGTTTTCTGGGAGAATAAAAGTGCATGGGGCGAACAAAAGAATAAGATTGGTATTATGTGCTATTAGGCATTGGGTCAACGAGCTATGCACGAGCGCTTGGATTTCCTAGAGGATATAGATGTTATTTGCTGGGATGAATGCGATAGTATATTCAATTTTGCGACGCAGGCTTTCGCCAAAGCCAGAAACACAGATTTCGCGCGCAAGACTATGAGTAATGCAGAGGTGCTTGCGGCAATACAAAGCTTCTCGACTAAGCGCGAATATATGCCGCTGGTTTTATTAGGTGAATGGGAAAACATTATACTGGAAGGCCGTATTATGTGTATTGGTCTTTCAGCAACACCGGAGCGGACTAAAGCTTTCTATTATTCTTTGGTTAGTGCGAGCAATGAAGGTAAACTAGAAATGGGTTACCGCATGGCTAATGATATTTATTTTTATAATTTAGCTGACCATGTGCGTAAACTAAACCCAGCTCCTGACCGTGGTTATTGGTGCTATTCGCCATACATAGAACCTAATTAGGGAATAGTTGCTATAGCGAAGGCTAATGGTTTTAATGCGATTGAATTACACTCACCGAACAATCGCGACAAGCCAATGACAGAAGAATAGATGCGGGTATATAACACCATTGTCACTACTGGCATGGTGCCTTTGGAATACAATTTTGTTGTGGTTAACAAAGCTATGGAGCGCGGCATAACTATCATAGACCAGCGTTTTGATAATGTTATTATTGACAGTTATGATGCGGCCGAGCGTGAACAAGCAGCTCGTTAGACCTTTTCTTATTAGCGTCATTTGAAAGCGTTCGCGCCTGAAGTGCCGAAGGAGTTTTTAAATACTTGGCTGCCTGTAGACAAGTGTCGGGAGCTCGCAGAATATATGGCCGTGCCTGAATTGGATAAAACAAATAAAAATAGTAGTCGTATTATGAGTTGGAATAAACTAAAAGATTGTTTACCTATGATTGGTTATACCGTAGAAGGAAAGCGGAAAAGTTTAAATGGTAAAGTATAGCAATGTTATTATATCACTGGTGAATGGCATGACGCGGAGATAAAGGATAATAATTTCCTAGCTTTAGTAGAGGCTCGTATGGAGAAATAATTTTGTATAGATTTTTGGCTACCTCCCTGGAAAAGGGAGGTATCTTTTTTTTCAGCTCCTTGCGGGCTGGAAAATTTTTACATTTCCAGCTCCTTGGCGCCTTAATAATAAATAAAAAAATAAAAATACTTCCCCATTATATTATATTTTATTTTTTATTTCTTGTCAAATATTTAGATCCGGGTTCCAGCTCCTTGACATTTTTCTAAAAATTTGTTATAATAAAAGGGGGATAATATAATATAATTAATATATATTATATATTATCCCTTTATATTATAATATATTTTTTCAAATATGTCAAGTTCCCAGCTCCCTCCGCGGGATCCGGCCCCAGCTCCCCAGCTCCTCTGCGCCTTCCCAGCTCGCCACGACCCAGCTCCCAGCTCCCTGGCCCGGATCCAGCTCCTTGGCGCTTAACTGGTAAAATTTGGCAGCCGGCAAGTACTTGACACGAGTCAAACACTTGACACGCGAGGCTGCGCAGTTAGTTGCATCTAACCCCGACTTTGACTAACTTTGACCTTCAAATTTTTCTCTTGACAACTTGACAAAAGTGTGATAATATGGTATTGGTGGGAGAGTGCTTGGTGCGGCCGGCAGAATTTCTGCCGGCAGAAAATTCTTAGAGAAAATTTAAAAATAGGTATTGACAAAGATATTGTATCGAGGTATAATATAGATGCTGAAAGGCACGAAATAAAGGAGGACATCATAATGGAACTGAGCTACATTTACTTTGCAACTTACTACACCGATGGATATGGTTGGCAGAACTTCAAACAGGCAAAGCAGTGGTATCTTGACCGCGCAAATGAGTATACTGAAATGGAAGCCAAGAATTATTTTGAAATGGATGCCACCATTAAGATTGGAGAGTCAAAGAATCTTGATGGCCGCAAGTATACTGTGGATACGCCTATTGATCTGTATGTTGAGTTTGAAGGGACGCACGCTGATAGGCTGTTCATTGAAGCATATGTGCGGTCTATGTATGATGCTAACTGCAATATGGAACATCGCGGCAATGACCACTTCCGTTGTATGAATGTGAACACACTGAAGGGCGCGCGCAATAAGTTCTTTACTTATGTGGCGATGGCGTTTGAAACGCTTCAGTCTATCAACGGCCGCCAGTATGAATGGTCGTGCAAGTCTATGTAAAACTTGCCGGCACAAAAAAGGGTAGTTTCCTACCCTTACGGTTCAACTTCAATATCATAAGCGCCATCAACAATTTCATTATTAATGCGAACAGTAAAGCCATCATACTGTGCTTCAGAAATTAAATCATAAATTCTGGTCTCATATTCCTTAGCCTTACACATTCGTGCTTCACGTCTAACACGTGCTTCTCGTGCCGCGAGAACTTCATCCACAAGAGCATTTAATTCTTCCATAGACAGACTGTCATAGTCATGGAAATTGACAGTAATGGGAGACTTAGTAGGTTTCATATTATATTATCCTTTCTGGTTTTATGGACTGTCCTTGTCCTTTTTTCTATATTATACCTCGCGCCTAACTTTTTGTCAATACCTTTTGAAAGGATTTTTATGTTCTTTCCAATAGGCTTCGGTCTCATCGTATTCGTCCAAGTAATACCGCACCTCACCCTTGGACAATTTGTGAATAGCCATCCGTGCGGTCGAGGCATCGACGCAACAACGCCGCAAGCAGAAGCGAATGACTTTGTTGAGAATGGTATCTTTCATATGATTACTCCTTTCGGTTTGTGAGGTATCCTTCCTCTTTTCAAGTCTATTATATCACTTTATTTTCCTGTGTCAACCCTTTTTTTAATTTTCTTGTAAGAAAATTGGCCGGCAAAAAATGAGGAGTTTATTACTCCTCATTATCAAGCATTATTTTCTCCATAATTCTTTTGATTTCTTTTCGCCTATCTTCTCTGCCATCTTTAGCCACAACTGTTGTAAGATTTGATATTCTTTTTGTTCGGGAGTATGGAAAATATTGCAGGGTAGGACGCCTTCGTTATCATAATAGGCAACTTCAATCGCGTCCATTTCTTCCTGTGTAAATTTAATCTTCATCTTTATTACCCTCCATAGTTATTACTTGTTTCCGTTTCCGTTCATATTATGAACGATGATAGCAATGATAAAGAGAATCTGGCACAGTACAACAAAGGTATCAAGCATCGTCATCATCCTCTCTTGCTTCTTCAGTATTGAAGCCGAAGGTTTGCGTGGCCCACCACATTTCTTCCCGTGAGAAGTCTGTGGGCGCATCAGGGTCAATATCGTCCGCGTCCTCCCAGTCCTGCCAACTCTCGAAGAATGCTCCGAAGTCATCGCAGTCCTCGATAGGGTCTTCGATGTGGCAGATACCCTCGCGAGCGTAGGGGCAATCGTTCGGGCCCCAACAGTTCACGGTGCAGTAGGTGGGTTCTCCGTTGTAGGTTCCCTTTTCGGCATCACGCATTTTCATCCTCTCCTTCCACATGAGTCAGCACAGCATAGGTGCGGCTGTAACGCTCCTTGACATGGAAGCGGCAACCACAAGTGGTACAGCGGCAGTGCCACAGCACGAGCATACTTTCGGTCCAGTAGGATTCCTCGTGGTTTTCGTAGTCGATGGTCACATCGCCGCACTTGGGGCACTTGTCTTCGTAGTCTCTCATTTGGTATCACTCCTTCCATAGTCTATTATACTCATTATGGCAGAAATGTCAATACCTTTTTTGAAAAAAATTTTCGGCCGGCGGGAATGATGAGTAATTTTTTACTCATCTTCTTCCTTGGCCACGCACCAGTCGCGGGAGAAATGTTCTTCTACCCTAAACTTGTGATTGCACGAAGTGCACCGCATATGGAGCACAACGTTGAGGACGTCACCCCAAGGGAAATATTCCCTCTCCTCAATGTCGAAGTAGAAGTCTCCGCACTGTGGGCATTCCCAAGTGAACTCTTTATCCATACTTATTTACTCCTTTCTCAATTCCACGAACGCATGCGGTTCATTTCCATATATACAGGGTCGTTAAGGTCGCATTCCTCGATGTAGCACACCACTTCTGCGGTGTCTTCGCCATCGTCCAGCAGGAAGTGATAGCGCGTGCCAATCTCTTCCTCTTCAATCTTGCGAATACGCGCGTCGGCCATATAGGACAGCATGGAGTTACAAGCCTTATTGACAGTAGAGTAGACACCGAGCAGAGCATTGCCATCGGTTTCGTTCGTGAGCACGTATACTTGCGTCATTTCGATTTCCTCCTTTTCTCTTGGAACATCTTCATTATACACTAACTTTTAATTCCTGTCAAGTAGTTTTTAGAAAAAAATTTTTGGCCGGCGAAGTTAGTTGCGACTAACTTCTTGGCAAAAGAAAAGGGGCATTAGCCCCTTTCCATCACGCGAGGGTGTAGGCGTTAACCTTGCCCTCGACCTTGACCACGCGGTCAGCCCAGTAGTGGGTCAGCGCGTAGGTCAGCTTGCCGCGAGTGAAGCCCTGCGGCAGAGCGTCCCCGACCTCGTCGAGAATCTCGGCCACGGTGATGGGCTTCTCGGTCAGAGCGAACGCGCCCTTGACGATGTCCCACGCGGCATCGTACTCCGCGGCCTTGGCCTGAGCCTGCGCGGCGCCCCGATTGAGTTCCTTCTCAATCTCGGCGATGACCTCGGCCTTGCCCTCGAAGTCGATGGTGGGCAGGATGGTGGACAGGATGGACAGAGTGGACTTGGTCATGGTGTTTACCCTTTCTCGTTTTTTGGAGTGTCGTTCTCCTTTTTTCTTTCGTCCCTTGGGACACTCTCATTCTACCACACTTTAGGGTGCTTGTCAAGGGGTTTCGCAAACTTTTTTTGAAGTTTGAACCGCGACTTGGCAACGGGGTGTGGGGGGTTCCCTTGGAACATCTTTAATTATACTCGATTTTTTGCTTTTGTCAAGTGCTTAGAACAAAAAAAGATTGACAACTTTTTAACAATCGCGCGCCGGCCGAGTTAGTCTCGACTAACTCCTTGACAAGAGAAAAGAGGGCTTACGCCCTCTCGTCTTACGCAAGGCGATAGGTGTTCGGCTTGCCCTCAATCTTCACCACGCGGTCAGCCCACTGGTGGGTGAGGCCATACTGCACCTTGCCCTTGGTGAAGCCCTCGGGCAGAGCGACCTCGACCTGTTCGAAGATTTCGGCCACGGTCAGCGGGGCATCGGTGAGGGAGAACACGCCGCAGACGATAGGCCACGCGGCGTCATAGCCCGCGTCCTTCGCGGCCTTCGCGGTCGCGCCCTTGTTCAGTTCCGCGGTCAGTTCGGCCTTGATTTCGTCGAGGTTGGTCACGTTCTCACCATTGAGGAAGGAAACGAGAGACTGGAGAGTGGAGCGCTTCATACGGGTTACCTTTCTGGTTTTAGAGAGTGGCCTTCTCTTATTCTTTCTTGTCCCTTGGGACATTCTCATTGTACCACACTTTCCGCATCCTGTCAAGGGGTTTTCCAAATTTTTTTTGGAATCACATCTTGAGGAGATGGGTGTCTCGGTGGGGTACTCTGTCCTGTCCCTCCTGACATCTTTAATTATACTCCATTTTTGATTTCTGTCAAGGGGTTGGCACGAAAAAAGTTTGACAAGTTTTTAACAATCTCGCGCCGGCAAAAGTCCCGCGCTCACGCGAGACCCTTGAGGTAGCGAATGATTTCGTTGGGCTTGTAGGCAAGACCCTTCCACGCTTCGCGATTGTCTTCCTCGTCATCGAACAGGACGCCATCGCCGCATACATCCCACTTGTTCGTGCCATAGGCCACGATGCGAATCTCATCCCATTCCACAGAGGGCAAATGCTTGTGAAGCCATACCATCTTAGCAAGGGCAACCTCGCCATTGTAGAGGTCGGTCCCTCCCTTGGCAGTCCACGAGATGATGCCGATGCGGTAGCCCATCGCCTGCGCGTGATTGAGCAAGCGGGCAAACAGCGAGAAGTTGAGCATCGGCTTGGCTTCAATGTAGGGGGTGGGGTTGCGTGCCATCAGGGCTTCAAGCCATCCCTCGACCGCGTACAGGTTAGCAATCGTACCATCCATATCGAACCAAATCGTCATTGTTACCATCCTTTCTTTCCCCTCTTGGGGTATCTTTATTATAATCGAAGATGGGGAAAAAGTCAAGTACTTTTTTAAAGAAATTTTTGGCCGGCCGAGTTAGTTATGACTAACTATATTGTAAAAAAATGAGACGATGTCGTTCGTCTCTGACGCTAGAATCTTCCCCACACTGTGGCAACTATTCTAGAACTGGTACCCCACACGGGACTTGAACCCGCAACCCACTGATTAAGAGTCAGTTGCTCTACCAATTGAGCCAATGGGGCATATGGCGGGGAGGGCTTGCGCCCTCCCCTTGAGGGCTTACGCCTTGAGGGCGTAGGTGTTGACCTTGCCCTCGGTCTTCACGACCTCGTCAGCCCACAGGACGCGGAGGGCATAGGCGAGCTTGGCCTTGGTGAAGCCCTCGGGGAGCGCATCCTGCGCGGCCTCGAAGATTTCGGCCACGGTCGCGGAGGTCATGGCCTCGCCGATGGTGGCCATCACGATGTCGTGAGCCTCGGCGTACTCGGCCACCTTCGCGGCCTTCTCGTTGACCTTGCGAGCCTCGGCCTTCTCGGCGCGCTCGATTTCGGCCTTGAGTTCGGACAGGATGGCCTCGTCAGAGGTCAGGGTGGACAAGGTCTTCAGGGTGGACAGATTCAGCATAGGTAGCCTTCCTTTCTGGTTTGGTTGGGTTTTCCTTCCCGCTCTTTTGTATTCCCCTTTGGAGGACATCCTTATTGTACCACATCTTGGGGAGGATGTCAAGGGGTTTTTGAAATTTTTTTCGTTCAACCGCTTCGCCCTATGCGCAACTTGGGATTTGGGGGGTCAGTCCCGAAGCGGCTGTCCTTGTGAGGGGTGACCCTTGCTCCCCTCACCTGACACTATTTATTATACTCAGATTTTCACTTTTGTCAACCCCTTGGCGAGAAAAAAGTTTGACAACTTTTTAACAATCGCGGTTAGCCAGGACTAACCGCGCCGGCAAGAATCTGCCGGCGGAGTTAGCCACCGCTAACTCTGCCGCAAAAGAAAAGGGGCGGATTACTCCGCGCCCTCCTCGGCCTTGGCCTTGGCCTTCTCCTCGCGCCGCGCCTTGTCGCGAGCAATCTTCTCGGCCTTGGCCTTGGCCTTCTCGGCCTGTTCGATGGCCTTGGCCTTGGACTCCTCCTTCCACACCTCGGCGGTCTCGAAGGGGTCGAAGGTCGCGGCCTTGGACTTGATGGTGACCTCGGTCCATACCTCCTTGCCATCGACCTCCTGCAGGATGGCGAAGGATGCGTCCGCGAACTGGACAGCGGCGTTGGCTTCAAGGGCTTCCATCATAGCGGTCACGGTGAGGGAACGAGCGGCGAGCTTGGTTTCCAGAGCGTTCATAGGTTTCTCCTTTCGGTTTGGGAGGTGTCCTTCCTCTTTACGGTCTTATTATACCACAGTAGGGGGTGCTTGTCAAGGGGTTTACAAAAGAATTTTTACCGTGGCGCGTTCTTCCTTCGGGACATGAAACCACTGATAGAGCAGAATGCGCAGAATGTTACGCAAAGTGAGGTCGCGCACAGTCTGTTCACCGCGGCAGTTTTTGAGGTACACGAGCATTTTCATCCTCTCCTTTCACCCTTATTGTATCATACCCACCTACAGTTAGTCAAGCCTAACTTTTGCGCCGGCGCGGATGCGGTGGCTTACCACCGCACCTCAAGGTCATCGTCCTCGAGTTCCGCTTCGCGGGTCATCGCCTTGTGACGCCGCACGCACTCCGCGAAAATCTGCGCTTCGATGCGGACATCTTCAAGGCCAGTATGCTCCTCGGTGAAGTCATTGTTATCGGTGAGGAACCGCCACAGGATTTCGGCAGTCTTGCGAACCTGCGGGATGGCGTGATTCGTCATGTAGCCATGCTCTTCGCAGAAAGCCTTATAGTTGGCCTGCTTGCAGATGGTGTCCGCGGCCATCTTCATGGTGTCCCACACCTCGATACCATAGGGCAGGAAGTACCGCTTGCGGCTCTTCGTCTGATAGCGCATGGTGGCGTTGAGGGTGGCGACATCAAAGCGGGCATTATGGGCAATCACCGCGCGGACATTCCACTCCTTGCAAGCGTTGTAGAACAGACGCCACATCTGCCAAGTGTCCACAACCTTGCGCTTGCCATCCCAAATCTCGCGCCAGTACTGCGGCACCTTGTCCGCAAAGTACGCTTCGCGCATGGCTTCGGGCATGGCGATGAAAACATCCTTGTTGATGAGGGAGACCTCATCGTACACGCGACCACGGGCATCGATAATCTGCCAACCAAGGTCGTACACCTGACCGCAGGAGACCTCAAGCTGACCCTTTTCGTTGCGCGGGCAGTTGGCAACCTCGGTGTCGAAGACGAGATACATAGTGGGCATTTCAGCAACCTTTCTGGTTTGGGAGGTTTTCCTTCCTCTTTACAGTTCTTATTTTATCATGCCTTGCGGGTTTTGTCAAGGGGGTCTAGCAAAAAAAAAATTTTGTGGTGCGCGGCCGGCAGTTCAAGCGAACGTGAGTTCGCTATCAAACTGCTTTGCGCGGTCATAATGATTTGATAACCATTTGATTGCCCACGCTGTGGCAAGAGCTTCACACTCCAAGGCAAGATATTCTGCGGGGGTACTTGCGGCATCACGCGCCCGCAAATCCTCTTCCTCATCATAGTCAAAGCGGGTCATCCAATGCCCCAATTCGTGAAGGAGCGAGAGCGTCACATCGCTTAAGCCCTGCGCGGGGTGATACATCATTATGAAATTATCACGAAACGCCGCGTCCATCTCGTCTCCTTCATAATTCAAATTAGAAGGGAGATAGAGATACGGGATGTTCCCCATAACATTGATATTCCAATTATCCTTGATGCGCCGCCGCGAAATGGTAATATTACTACCTATTACTTCTTTTGCGAACAGGCGGATGAGTTGCAAGTTAGTCATAATATCCTTCCTTTCATCTGTATTGTACCACTTAAAAATGAAATTGTCAAGCCCAAATTTTCTGCCGGCGAAATTTGGCACGCTCAAAGCGTGTACCAAATTTCCTTGAGACAGTAGGGGCAGAACACCTGCGCGAAGTCACGCGTGTCATACTTGGGGTCTCCGTGCTTGATGGGCGAATATCCCAAGTCCACGATGAAGGTTCCTTTGCAACAGGGACAGTCAATCTCTGTCATCCATGCTTCGCGGTAGTTCTTCTTCTGGTACTTGCTACGAATCTCTTCCATGCTATCACTCCTCCATCATCTTGTGCGGATACTTCGGGGGCTTGCGGCGTCCATCTTCGATGCGCCGCGTCACGGGGTTGACATTGCCCCAAGAACCACGCTGACGCATGATGATTTCGGTGAAGGTGGCGGGTCTCTTGCTGTTCTTGCGCTTGCTCATTTCGGGATTCTCTCCTTTCGTCTCTTGACACTCTTATTATACACCAACAGAAATGAAATGTCAAGGGGTTGAGAGAAAAAAATTTCGGCCGGCGGCCGAAAAAAATTTTGCAAAGGGGGTTGACAAATGAAATGCCATAGTGTATAATTAAGATGTACCAAATGAAGGGGGTAAACCGAAATGCTGAATCCCATCGAAGTCCGCGCCGCTAAGTTCCTCGCCATGCTCCTGCCCTACCTTGAGGACTGCTTTGACACCGAAAGCCTTGCGTGGGCGGTAGACGCGTTCAACCGCGACTATCATCGCGCGGTGCGGTTCGAGCATGGCCTGACCCGCGCTGTGTTTATCACCTCTGACTATGTGGTCAAGTTTGATTTCGGGCGTCAGAATGATATCGACCGTTTCGGCGGGTGTGAGAGCGAGTGCTCCCTGTACGCTGAAGCCAAGCGTGAGGGCTACGCCTATCTCTTCGCGGAGATTCACCGCATCTGCGTGGGTGGCAAGGTCGCTTATTGTATGCCCCGCGTCCGTGGCATCGGTCGCGGCGAGGACGATGTGTGGATGTACCTCTCCGAGGAAGAGTGCGACTGGCTGAATGACCACGGAGTGGGCGATGTTCACTACATGAACTACGGCTTCCGCAACAACAGGCCTTGCATCATCGACTACGCCGCGCAGTGGCTGTAAGCCACCGCGCGGTTTTTCGCCGGCAAAAAGTTGGGGCAGTTTTCTACCCCATACTGGTGACACTTGAGGAAAATTGTGGCCTCAATCTCCGCATCGCTAAGCCCCGTATGCTCCTCCACGAAGTCATTGTTTTGGGTAAGATACTTCCACAACACTTCTGCAGTAGCACGAGGGCGCGGCGTGGCGTGGTTGGTCATGTATCCATTGGCTTCACAGAATGCGATATAATCTGCGCTTTTGCAAATGGTATTCTGCGCAATCTTGAGACTGTCCACGAGCGGGAGGTTGAAGGGCAGAAAATAACGCTTCTTGCTTTTGGTCTGATAGCGAATGGTCGCGTTGAGAACCGTGCGGTCGAAGTGGGCATTATGAGCAACCGCGCCCACAACATCCCATTTCTTACACAATTCGGCGAACGCCTTCCACATCCCCCAAGTGTTGACCACGGTGCGCTTGCCATCCCAAATGTCCTTCATATACTGGGGAATTTTTTCCGCATAGTACGCTTCCCGCATAGCGTCAGGCATTCTGAAGAACACATCTCCATTGATGAGCGAGATATGGTCGAGTTTCTCACCTGCGTCATTAATTACCCACGCACCAAGGTCATAGACCTGCCCATTTTTTACATCCAGTTTTCCATCCACCATCGGGCAGTTGGTGGCCTCCGTGTCGAATACTACCCAGTTCACGACTTGTCTCCTTTCGGTTTGTAGAGTGTCCTTCTCTTTTCAATTATGATTATAGCATAACAATTGGCGTTTGTCAAGCCCTAATTTGCGGCCGGCGCAAAATGGGGAGTTTATTACTCCCCATCGGCCTTGGCCTTCGCGGCCTTGGCTTCGCGCTTGGCCTTATCAGCCGCAATCTTCGCGGCCTTCTTGGCTTCAGTCGCCTTGCGCTTCTCTTCCTTCTCCTTGAGGTCAATCGCGTAGGCTTCGGCCGCGGCGAATCCATCGTAAGGCGCATAGCCACCATCCACGCGAGTGCCACGCGGCACGCTGACCTTGATGTTCACGAACGCTTCGTTGCCCTCGGCGTCCACGCAGGGAAGGGAGATTTCGTTGCTGCCCACCTGAAGGGTCTGTTCACCCGCCGCGAGAAGGGCTTCGATGATGCGGGCAAGGTAGGTGTTGCGGAGAGCGGTTTCCATAGCAGTAGTCATAGGCGTTTTCCTTTCTGGTTTTTAAGGGTGTCCTTCCCTTATGTCTGTATTATATCATATTGTAGGGGGCTTGTCAAGAGGAAATTTTTCTTTCTGAATTTTTCCCTCTCAACACTTAATATTATACTCAAAATTTTAAAAAAGTCAAGTATTTTTTTCTTATAAATTTTTTGTATAATTATACGGGCGGCCGGCGAGTTAGTTGAGACTAACTACTTGACAAAAGAGAAGCCACCCTTGCGGGTGGCGCGGGCACCTCACGCCTTGAACGTGTAGGTGTTGGGCTCACGACCGTTGTCGTGCTTCTCGACCTCGTCAGCCCAGTAGTTGAGCAGGGCGTACTGCAGCTTGGATGCGCTGAAGCCATCGGGCAGGCCAGCGTCCTCGACGATCTCGCGGACAGTCATCGGGATACCGTTGGTCCGCAGAGACTCCATCACCGCATCATGAGCCTGCGCGTACAGCTCGCGGTTGGCCTGAGCCTTCGCAGCTCCGCGAGCCAGCTCCGTGGCCAGCTCCTCGCGGGCATTCACGAGCTCGGGGTCAGTGGCATCGGACAGGTACTTGACGAGGGTAGCAAGAGTGGACTTACGCATAGGCGGGTCTCCTTTCTGGTTTTTGAGGGTGTCCTTCCCTTGATTACATACTAATTATACACGATTTTCTGACCCCTGTCAAGTATTTAGAACCAAAAAAGTTTGACAAATATTTAACAATCTCGCCGCCGGCAGAAAATCGCTCGGCTTAGCGCGTGAGCGACTGCAGGACAGAGAAGATATTGTCAGGCGTGTAGGCGTTGGTACCCCATTCCATACGGTTAGGTTTCTCATCATCAAACAGGATGCCAGCTCCGCAAACCTTGCGCTTGTTCGTGCCATAAGCAACGATGCGGACGTGGTCCCAGCTCACAGTAGGCAGCTCCCGTGCCAGCCAGCTCCGCTTAGCAGCTGCCACGCGCTCGTTGTAGTCCGAGCTCCCATTGCGTGCGGTCCAGCTGATGATACCGAGCTCCCATCCGCCATGTTGGAGCTCCAGAAGCAGCTTGCTCAGCTCCACGCCGAACAGAGGACGCGCCACCTCGTAGGGGTGGGTATCCTCTGCCATGATGCTATCGAGCCATCCGTGAACGCCATAGAAATCGGCTATTGTGCCATCCATATCGAACCAAATCTGTTTCCTCATCGTTGCCACCTCCTTTGTGGTATCTTCATTATACAGTATGCGGGACAATATGTCAATAGGTTTGCCTAAAAAAGATTGACAACTTTTTCACAAAATTCTGCCGGCAGAAAAAATCAGGCACCCATGAGAGCGCCGAGGGTCTTTTCGTTGGTGAGCTCTGCTCCGTCCAGTTTCACCTGCACCTGTTCGCCGTGGAGGGTGATGTCGCCCGCAACCCAGAACGGGACGCTGTCCTTCACCCAGCAGCCGCCAGTCAGCTGCTCGGTGATGATGCGCTCGAACCGCTCACCCCGATTGTAGCGGTCGTCGGTGTCTAGCAGCTCCGCACCGCCCAGCTTCACCGCAGCTCCGCTGGCGATGAGGGCCTTGCGCAGGGCGGAGGAGAGGCGCACCCGAATCTTGGCCATCCCGCCGCGCTTGGAGCTGGCGTGGTCCAGCTTCAGCATCTCGTCCATCAGGTCGTCGGTCAGGACGTACCACAGGGCGCCGTACTGGGTGAAGCCCACGATGTACTTGTGAGCGGCAGACAGGGTGTTGTATGTGGTAATCATTTCGGTGCGGGTCATGGTGGCGGCCTCCTTCGTGGTGGGGTGGGGTTCCCTGTGACTATATACTACCACATCCCGGGCAATTTGTCAAGGGGGTAAATGAAATTTTGTCCGGAAAATTTTTGGCCGGCAGAAAAGTTAGTTGAGACTAACTTATGTCCTCACTCCCCTCTCCCCCGGATCCATTATAGCATATAAGTGCCGGGTTGTCAAGGGGTATTTGAAAATAAAATGTCGTCTGGATCCGGCGACGGGTTTCAAGACGAAATGCTGCCGGCAGAAAATTTCTTTGGAGAAAATGAAAAAAAGGGGTTGACAAATAGGCCGGCCGGGTGTATAATGAGACCGTACCAAAGGAAAGGAGCCAACGCAAGATGATGAACTGGATGATGGAAACCTACCACGCGAACTCCGCGGCCGCCGAATACTGGTTCGGGTTCGTGGTCAACCACCTGCTGTACGTGGTGATGGGGATGTCCTTTGAGGACATCGCGCAGTACTTCCGCCTTGACCGCGCGTCTTCCAAGCGGGGCGGATACGCCAAGATTCGCATCCGCGCCACGGCGGCGCAGTTGCGGGAACTCCTGCCCCGCGCGGTTCTCCTCGGTGATGAAAGCCTGCTGACTGAAATTGCCAACGAGAACAAAGGTAACAACTTTGAGCGGGTCATTGTTGAGCGGTACGAAGGCCGGGAATGGGTAAAAGATTCCACCCCCTTCTGGGTCGCCGGGGACGCCACCATCAACGGCAGGCAGGTTCAAATCAAGATGAATGATGCCGAACTTACGAATGAAAAGACCCTGCGCGCGCGGTTCGCCTGAACCCGCGCGTTTTTTGCCGGCAGAAAAATGTGCAGAAAAGGGCACAAAATAAAAGTTGCAATTTTGCAAAAGAAAATGTGAAAAAGGGGTTGACAAGCGGAAGGGGATATGCTATAATCAATAATGTCAGGAGGACAAGGGACACTTCTGAAAGAAGATGGAACGGGGACTGTCCCCCCAGAATCGCCAAAGGCCACGGCGCCGTATCCATCGACGAAATTTCTTCCGGAAACCCCTTGACAAAGGATTGAACCTGTGATATAATCAGAGTGTACCAAACAGAGAGGAGATACGAAAATGTACGAAGTCAAGAACGTTCCTGCCTATGCTCTCCGCGGTGACCGCCCTCACTGGGTTGCTCGCATGGTGGATGGTGAGCTGTGGTTCTGGGGTGCCTACTGGGATAAGGGTGACGCGGTCGAAGCCGCGTTGAACATCATCGACTCGGTGGTGCTCGCGGCTGAAGAGTGCGTCTGCGTGTGAGCGCAGACGCACCCGCGCCGGCCGAAAATTTCCTCTTGACAAGCGGTGGAGGATGTGCTATAATGATGACAGTGGGAGAGGGGAGCAACTCCTAAAGGGCGCCGCAAGGCAAGAGGTGGCCCACCAAAAAAAAACTGCTCCAACCCCTTGACAAACCCTACAGAGTGTGGTACAATGAGAGCGTGGAAAGGGCAAGGGCATCCGCAGAAGCGTAGGGCGCAAGTTGCCGCGTAAGACCCTGACAAGAACCCTAAGAGCCGAGTGAAAATCCACGGAACCCCCATCGGCGGCGGTAGAGGAACCGCAAACGCTTGATGGACGGTGCAAGGGTCGCCCTCCACGAAAAAACTTCTTGACAAGTTGTCCCCTGTGTGATATAATGAGAGCGTACCAAGAGAAGGAGGTCGCAAGTATGTGGGAAGAAATCTACTACCCCTATTTCGGTGACGAGGACGAGGGCGAGGACTGGGAGGACGAACCGCTGGACGAGGAAGACGCCGCGGCGTGGTTCGACACCGAGTGGGATACGCCCATCGGCATGATGGACGACCCCTACGGGATGGACGATTAATCGTCCATCCCGCGGCCGGCAAAATTTCCTCTTGACAAACCGCGCAACCTATGCTATAATGAGACTGTACCAAAGGAAAGGGGATAGAACAATGATGGAAAAGATGGACATGCTTGCGTACCTTGTGGAAAACGGCTATGACCTGCCGCTGACTATGGACGAAATGGCGTTCGTCTACACCGTGGAGGAACTGTGGGCGATGGTGCAGAAAATGTTGGGGGATGAGTAAAAACCCCTTGACAATCTGCCCAACCTGTGCTATAATAAGACCGTACCAAAGGAAAGGGGAAATAAAAATGCTGACTTACTTCCGTATCTTCTGTGGCAACCTCATCGGTGGCGAAATCTACATGACCCGCGATGAAGCGCAGGCTGCGGCTGACGCTCGCACCGCGATGAGCGGCCGCGTGTGGGAAGTCCGCGAAATTCGCGGCCGCGTGGTCGTGTGGTACCATTGAGAAAGGGGGAATAAAGAATGTATGTTCGTATCGTTCGCTCGTGGTGGGCCTTTGTCATCGCTCTTGTGATTGTGCTGTCTGTGGTGGCGGGTGCGGCTGTGGTCGCCTATAATACCGCCATTGAGCGCGCCACTACCGCCGAAGGCTGGATTGATGAGAATACCGAAGGGGACGCGGTGTTCGTGCTCGATGTGGATGGCAATCTTTATGAGTGGTTCGTGGAGGAGTAATAAACTCCCCCTTTTTTCTGCCGGCAAAAAATAAAAGAGTGAGTACAAATGTACTCACTCTTTTTCCTGCGCCACCACGGCGAACGCCTGCGCGAAGAGCCCCACTGCTATCGGGATGAGCCAAAGCGGGTTGCGCGTCCACCAAAGGCTAGCTCCCGAAACCAAACTAAGGCCAAGCCCCGCCGCCATTAACAGCTTCCACAACATCGAGCTTCCCTCCCCTTCTTCACTACCATTATACCACAGCTTCTAGCTTTTGTCAAGTGCTCAGCTCCGAGCTCCCATTTCCGGATCCGGGGCTCGCTCCAGGCGAGCTCCCGGACCCGAGGCGGGGCGCCCCGGCCTCAGGCGAGGCCAGCGAGCAGGCGGCTCAGCGTCCGCTCGTTGGTCAGCTCCGCGCCGTCGAGCTTGACCTGCACCTCGCGGCCGTCCACCCGGAGGTCACCCGCCACCCAGAAGGGAACGGAGTCCTTGACCCAGCGCTGGCCAGCGGCCTCGGTCACGATGCGCTCGTAGTTCTCGCCAGCGTTGTGGGCGGCGTCCGCGCGGAGGTCAGCGTCCGTGCCGAGGACGGTGGCCCGGGCCAGCAGGGCCAGCTTGTCGGCCTTGTGCAGGCGGATACGCACCTTGAGGTAGCCGCCGCGGTTGGAGCTCGCGCGGTCAGCCTTGAAGTAGGCGGCCAGCTCCGCAAAGGTCAGCTCCACGCCGTACAGCGTGCCCGCGTGGACAAAGCCGAGGTTGTAAACGTGCGCGGCGGCACGGGCGGCGTACAGGGCAACCATTTCTTCGTGGGTCATCGAGGTGTCCTCCCTTCTTGGTATACCTCATTCTACCACGCCCGGCCCCGGTTGTCAAGCGTTTTCTGTTACAAAAGTATTAAGATTTTGTTAAGATTCTGTTAAGATTTTTAATAGCTCCTGTAACACTTTTGTAACAATTTCCGGATCCAGCTGTGGTTAGTCTTGACTAACCCCGAGCTCCCCGCTCGGGATTGCCGGCAGCTGTCTCGCCGGATCCAGTACCTCGTCAGGCGAGGTACCTCGCCTGATCCAGTACCTCGTGTGCCGAGGTACCTCTGTGGTGGAGGTACCTCATCTGCTGAAGTACCTCGGCAGGTGAGGGTCGGTTAGTGGAGGCTAACTTGCCGGCAGAGTTAGTCACAACTAACTCGATTTGAAAATCAAAGAAAGTCAGAAATAAAGATACGCACCCCCGCCGTGGGTCCGACCGGGGTTCCCCGCTCCTCTGACTATAGTATACCACACTTTGCGGATTTGTCAAGGGGTTTTTCAAAACTTTTTGAAAAAAGTTTTGCCGGTGGTTTTGCCGGGGTGGCCCTGGGCCAGGACTCGGTGGCGCCTGGCGGTGGAGGTTGCGGCCCAGGCATAGGGAAATTGAAAAAAGGGCTTGACAAGCGCCGGGTTCTGTGATAGAATAAGGGTGTTCCAAGAGAGCAAAGGAGGTCACCACTATGACGAATGAATACATCCTGGGCACCGCGGCCACCTTCGGCACCACGCTCGCGCGGGTGCGCGGGGACCTCTATGAGGTCCGCCACTGGTACGGCGACGAGTTCGCCGTGGAGGCCCGCGGCTCGTGGGAGGCCTGCATGGCCTACCTGCGGCAGGAGGTGCAGGACTACCTCCTGCGGGTGATGGGCGTGTAACGCCCATCCCGCCCGCGTGGGCATGCGTACATTTTGACCCACTTGGGATCCGGGCCGCCTGGAATCTGGGTTTGCGAGGGGTCGAAAAAATTTCCGAAAAAAAATCTGAAAAACCCCTTGACAAATCTCCGGCTATCTGCTATAATCAAGATGTACCAAAGAGAAGGAGGAAACGAAAATGCTGAACACTTGGGATGACATCTACTGGGCGGAAATCACCGACGAGGAGCGCGAGGAGCTGGACGCGGAGGCCCTGGAGGACGCCGCCGCCTGGGCTGAGGCCCAGCAGGAAGACCCCTACGAGGTCGATCCCGACTGGTGGGAAGGCTAAGCCTTCCCACCGTGCCGGTAAAAGATCCGGGCAAAAAATTTCAAAAAGGGCTTGACAGATTGCCCGGTCTATGCTATACTTAAATCGTACCAAGGGAAGAAAACAAGGGAGGATCACAAAATGATCACTATGCGCCATCTGTTGACTCTGAAGGAAAACGACGGTATGACCCTGAAGAACGGCGAAATGATCACCTACAAGAGCGGTTGGCAGGTGGCTACCGAGGGCGTGGAATGTGTGAGCCCGAAGGACGCCATGCGCGCGATCAAGCAGTACAAGGGCACTTGCGGCGTGTGGTACTCGGGCGGTATCTATTACATCGACAAGTCCCGCCGCGTGAACACTCGCCGCGAGGCTATGGAAATCGGCCGCAAGTGCAATCAGATTTCCGTCCTGCGGTGGCGGGATATGGCCCTGGCTTACTGCTGAACAGTAAGCCGGGAAAAATTTCCCTAAAAAAGTTTTTAAAAAGTGCTTGACAAATGGCCGGGAATATGCTAATATATAGTCACCGGGAGGAACCCCGGAAGATAAAGGAGGAAACGAAAATGACTCACATTAACAACCTGCCCCGCACCCTCCGTGCTTGGATTGTCGCCCGCAAGGTGGACGGCGCGCTGTGGTTCTGGGGGTCCTGGGACTCCCGCGAGGCCGCGCAGGCCGCGGCGTGGGACATCGGCGGCGTGGTCGTGTCCCGCGACTGGGTGGAGGCCTGAGCCTCCACCCCGGCACCGGATCCACCGGCGCCGTTTTTTATGCCGGCACAAAAGTTAGTTATGACTAACTGATCCGGATCGGCGATTAGTTATAACTAATCGGGGTATGTTGTCCTGGTGCTCGGCCGAAAAAAGTTTTTAAAAAACTTTCAAAAAGGGCTTGACAAACCGGCTAAGACCTGCTATAATCTAACCATAGAAAGCAAGGAGGTAACCACCATGAAGTACTACACCGAAACCACCCGCGACCTGCTCATCGACCGCATGCTCCGCGAGATGGAGGAGCGCGGGGAGCCGCTCCCCGAGTCCCGCCACGCGGACGCGGTGGAGGAGGGTCAGCCTGAAGGCTGACCCCTCCCGAAAAAAATTTCTCGGAGCGTGAAAAAAACCTCTTGACAAACCGGCCGCAATGCGTTATAATAAGACTGTAAAGAGAAGCAAGGAGGAAACACAAATGCTGAACATCGAAGAAGTCCGCAACGTCCCGACCTACGCCTACGGTCATCCCTGCTGGGTGGTGCGCGAGGTGGATGGCGAATACTGGTTCTATGGTGCGTATGACACACTCGCCCGCGCTCGCGAGGTGGCCGCGATGGTGGACGGCCTCGCGGTGGAGGTCTTCTAAGACCTCCACCATCGGCGAAAAAAGTTTCAAAAACCTATTGACAAACCGGACAACCTGTGCTATACTCTAACCATAGAAAGGAGGTCATCAAAATGACCGTGAACGAGATTCTGGACGCCATCGCTACCAACTGGGGACTTGAAGACCCCCACACCGTGGAGGCTTTCAACATGGCCGAGCGCGGCGAGACCGCCGAGACCATCGCCGAGTACCGCGCCCTCGTGGACGGCGCCCGCGCGGAGGACAACTTCGGGTTTGACCTGTGAGGTCAAACCCGTTCTTTTTTTATAACAATGCGGTTAGTCATAAAAAACCCGCGTGCCGGCAGAGCTAGCCTGGACTAACCGGTCGCCGGATCCTCACACTTTAATGCGCTAAAGCGCCTGGGCTTCCTGCGGCCGAAAAAATTTCCGGGACAAAATTTCAAAAAGGGCTTGACATTCGGGGCGGTCTGTGGTAATATACTGTCAGAGGGTGAGGGTAGCACACCTAAAGCCACAGCCGCAAGGCTGACGTGCGAGGGCCGCAAAAAACACGCTACACGCCTGCGGAGGCAGCCCCGCCGCGGGAAGTGGTGGAGGGGCGAGGAAGAGGGCACCCACAGTAGCCGAGGGTAACTCCGTAGAGAGGTAGAGTAGGCTTTCCCACCTCCACCGCGAAAAAACCTCTTGACAAATCGTTTCACCTATGCTATAATAAAATCACACCAAGAGAAAGGGGCAATCCAAATGCTGACTTACTTCCGAATTTTCTGTGGCAACTTCATCGGCGGCGAGGCCTATATGACCGAGGCCGAGGCCGTGGAGGCCGCGCGCGTCCGCACCGCGCTGAGCGGCAAGATGTGGGAGGTACGCAAGATGGTGGCCCGCGTCACCGTGCCCCGCGGCTAAGGCCGCGGGACCGCCCAAAAAAGTTTCAAAAAGGGCTTGACAAATCCCGCAACCGGTGCTATAATGAGACTGTACCAAGGGGAAAGAGAAAAGGAGGCTACAAAAATGGCAACGAAGATGACGGTTCAGGAACTGCGGGAACTGCTGGCGAAGTATGACGAGGATGCGGTGATTGTGCTGTGTGGCTTTGATGATGATGCTTGCATCTATGTGGAGGAGACGAATGAGGAGGTTTGGGGGACTTGAAAAAAAGTCCTCCAAACCTCTTGACAAATCCCGCCGGCTGTGCTATCATATAGTCACGGGGAGGAACCCCGAAAGAAAAGGAGGACACCGCAATGCTGGATTGGGAAGTGTACGAGGACCGCTACTTCGGGATGGAAGAGCTTCGGCGGGAGCTGGCCGAGGAGGCCGAGCGGGAGGCCGAGGAGGAGACTGAGGAGGAGGGCTGACGCCCTCCTCCCCTTTTTTGTCCGGATCTGGATCCGGTGAGTTAGTTATAACTAACTGGGGTATTTTCGTTATGGATTCATCACGATTCCTGCGGCGAAAAAAATTTTTGAAAAAATCAAAAAAAGGGCTTGACAACCTGCCTGGCCTGTGCTATAATAGCCTCAGAAAGAACGAAGGAGGGTCACCACGATGACTATCACCTACACCACCCCGAACCCCCACGGCCGCGCCCGTGACCTCCTCATCGACGCGATGCTCGACGCGCTCGAGCGCGAGGCCGAGGCCGAGGAGGCCAAGGCTGAGGAGGGTCAGCCCGAGGGCTGACCCTCTCCGCCGAAAAAATTTTCAAAAAGTACTTGACAAAACCGGCAAATCGTGCTATACTCTAATCACAGAAAAGGAAAGGGGGCTTCAAAATGAAGCGCTACACCATCACCACCGCGGAAGACCTCACCGCCGCCCTCGCCGACCTTAACCACCGCGACTTCCTCGCCGAAATGGCCGATGACTTCTCGGTGTGGAGCCGCGAAAAGGCCGAGGTTGCCACCGACCGCCGCGAGGTTATGAAGCAGGCCGAGGCCCTCGGCCTCACGGCCTGACCCTCCACCGAGGGACGCCCGAAAGGGCGCCCTTTTTTACGTTGGGATCCGGGGTGCATAATATCTATGTTCCTGGGCCTGCCTGCGGTGGAGGGGCAACCCCGTTGCGGTCTGCTGTTCTGCTCTGTTATGGGATGAAAAGAGTACAAAACAACCCTTTATTGATATTTTAAATTTGAAATTATATGTTAGTTATGACTAACTGGATCCGGATCGCATAAATCCTCGATTGTTAAAAGTTTAACAATCTCGTGCGCTGTTCTGCCTGTCTGTGCGCCTGTTCTGCCTTGTGTTGTGCTGTGTTCGTGTTATGCTCGTGCTGTGTGTTGTGTGTGTTGTGTGTTGTGTTGTGTTGTGTTCTCTGTGTGCTGTGTGTTCTCTGTGTGTTGTGTTGTGTGTTCTCTGTGTGCTGTGTGCTGTGTGCTATCAACTTGCGGCGATTCACAAAAAAAGTACTTGACAAACCGGTGATTATGTGGTAGTATTTAATCACGGTGAGGGACACCACACCGAATCAAAAGAAAAGAGGTCAACACAATGCCGAAAATGACTCGCCGCCTCGTCATCCGCCTTCTCTCTGGTGACTACATGGACGCCCTTGCGTACTTCGCTAACAAGGCTCTGCACATTGCCGAGAAGCAGGAAAAAGACCTCGAAGAAGCCCTTTGGCAGATTGACGAAAAGGTTTGGCCGATTGCCGAAGATGAAGACCTCTCCGAAGAATGGCTTCGCGTCTACTCCGCACTGATGTGCGGCACCTGAAGGAAGGGCGAAAGCCCTTCCTTTAATTTTGGCTCCGGATCGCCTAAAACCTATGTTCTTGGACCCGATCCGGCCCAGACGAAGTCTGGGTTGGTGGAGGCTGTGCTCTATGGTAAAGGTTGAGGTGTGCAAAAACCCACGGCCATAAAAAAGAGCACGCGGCCGAAAAAAGTGCTTGACAAAACTGCGGCGGCGTGCTATAATCTCTACAGATGAAGGGAAAACCCTTCGGACCCACGGCGGGGCTACACATTTTTATTTTTAACTTTCTTTGACTTTTATTGGTGGTCCTGGGCGCTGATCCGGTGGCCGGGCAAAAAAAATTTGCCCGGCGGCGAAAAAAGTGCTTGACAAGCCGGCCGTTTTGTGGTAGTATTTAATCACGGTAGAGATACCGAATAGAAAAGGGGGACTTCAAAAATGACTATCCGCGAATACTTCGAAACCATCTACGCCACCGAGGACTTCGACGATGCCGCTGACTATGAGCGTACCATCTACGGGTGCTATGAAGAGGACTTCGACGACTTCACTATGTGGGCGGTTGAGAACGGTATCGACCTCACCGCTACCGAGGAAATCCTCGGCGAGACCGTCCCGGTGCTGACCGCGTGGGCGTGGGATATGTGCGGCGACTGATGCCGCCGCACTATCCCGAAAAAAGTGCTTGACAAAACGCCCGGCCTGCTGTATAATGGAGACGAAGAAAAGGAAAGGGGACCACCGCAATGCTGAACTACCTGCTGACCACCTACAACAAGCTGACCGCCGCCACCATTTACTTCATCGGCTTCGCGCTTCGCGGCACGGTCTACGGCGGTTACTTCACCGAAGTCCCGGCGGCCGCCCTGCGGCTTGACCACGAAAGCACGGCCCGCGGCGGCGCGGCGAAAATCCGCATTCGCTTCGACAAGGCCACCAAAGCGGCGCTTATCGCGGCAGGCGCGGTCAAGGTCATCGGGACGGCTGAAGCGCTGACGGCTGACCCCCGATACAATCGCGGCGATAACTTTGAAAAGCTGATTGCTGAAATCAACGGCCTCGGGTGGGCGAAAAACTCTGACCCCTTCTGGGTTGCCGGAGACCTCGAAATCAACGGCGAACAAGTGCAAGTCAAGTTTGACGGCGCGGAATTGGTAAACGAAAAGTCCCTCCGCAAAGCCCTTGCGGCCACCGCCTAAAGGCGGCGGCCTTTTCTTATATTTTCATATCAGTTAGTGGAGGCTAACTTTTTCTTAAACACCGGATGTTGAAAATTGTAAATTAGCTTCAACGCTTTAGTGCGCTAAAGCCGTTATATTTTTATCAATACTTCAATGCTTTAATGCGCTAAAGTGATTGTTAAAAGTTTAACAATCTCGGACTTTCGCGCTTTAATGCATTAAAGATCCGGCGGCGCTTTAATACTTTAACGCGCTAAAGCGATTGTTAAATTTTTAACAATCGTCCCACCTTTAGCACTTTAACGCGCTAAAGTGCGCCCGGCGGTGGAGGATATTTTAACGCTTTAATGCGCTAAAGTAAAACCCGGATCCTATATTTTCATAACGACTTTAGCGCACTAAAGTGCTAAAGAGGTGGAGGACTTTAACACTTTAACGCGCTAAAATTTTCTGACTTTGACTGACTTTGACCTTCGCCTACTTTCGCGCTTTAATGCACTAAAGGATCCGGACTTTAACGCTTTAACACGCTAAAGTGGCCGGACTTTCCAGTGGAGGAGTTAGTTAGTCTAAACTAACTCGCGCCCGGATCTAAGAATAGAGACAATTACTTTAGCGCTTTAATGCACTAAAGTAAGCCTGCGGTGGAGGCGCTTGTTAAATTTTTAACAATCGCCTACTTTCCCCGATCCGGTCCATAATCCCCCGGTGCTCGCGGCCCCGCGGTCGCGCCTGCGGTAGAGGAACTCCCGCTTGCGCGTTTTCATTTCTCAAATGGGGACAGGGGGCCCCGCGGAGAAAGGCGCCCCACGAAAAACCCCAGGGTGGTTTTGGAAAAATTTTTCAATTTTAAAATGACCGCACCCTCGTCTCTGCGAATTAGGTCAAAATTGTTACACTCTGTAACACTTTTGTAACAATTTTGGAGCCGGATCCATTGAATTCTAGCTCTAGCTCTCAGCTTCAGCACCCCGGGGGGGCTAGCTTTCGGGAAAACTTTAGCACTTTAATACGCTAAAGTGGGGGCGTGCCCAAATTCCACCAATTTTTTTAAAAATAAAACCAACTTTTAAAAAATAAAACCAACTTCATAACTCAAATACTTGACAGCGCAAACAGCCGCGTGCTATAATATAAGTGAGGTGAGGTAATTATGAAGAAACCTTATTCATTAGATTATTCAATAGAACGAGATACGGACCGCGTAACCGCTATCTATGACATATTGGATAAATTAGATAAAATACCCAGCAATACGGAACTAGAATAGATGGGTAATTATATTTTGTATGGGAAAGATGAGGATGGGAAAAATGCCGTACAACGTGACGAAGTGACAGATTCTAACAAACGCTATGGTTCCTTCAAAACTATGGATGACAAACTTCTCTCGTTGGATGAGATACTTGAAAATCCGATGGCAGACCAGCAAGCCCTCGAATAGAGACACAAGCCCTCCGTCTATAAGAAGCCGAAGCCCGTCATAAATAAGCCGAAGTACGATAAGAAGACGGGAGCCCTCATAGATATAGGAGACGGCGATGTCCCCTATATGCAGGAGCTATGGGATGCTATTGAAAGGATGGAACACACAATTGCCGTAAATGAAGGCAAAATACCACCCGATGAAACTACTCCCCTATTGCGCGACGATTACCGCCTCTACCAATTAAAGCATTGGCTTATAGACTTGCGGCGTCACCAATACTACCTAAAAGATGTATACAAACCAGAACTTCATTTTTTAGGTATGGATCATCCAAAACAGCAATTTGTAGATTGGACATGTGATTCAGCCTACTGGATTTCCTACGAAGACTGGCAAGAACGCGTCAACAATTCATTACTTCATCACATATCTAAAGACATAAAGGATTATTAGACTAGGTAGAACTAGTATACGGGAGAATTGGAAGTACGATGGGTGGTGCGCGAGCACACCTTCGATTGGGAAAATCCGCTCCATGTAAAAGCATTAATTAACTGGTACGAACCATTACACGACCAACTATATGAGAAATTGGATACCTATGGCCGCACCCTAATATTTGATTTTGAACGCTATCGCGTAATGACCAACTTATCCGAAGTTCGCAACTACATCCTAGATTTGAAGTTGTAGAGAACTCCCTATAGTGAAATTGTTGAAAATTTATAGATAAAGTACGGCTTAAAATATACTGAAAACTATCTATGTACAATACTATCGAAGGAGATACCCGGTAAGATTGCGGAAACCGCCCAAAAGTGGCGCCTCATTGTGGAGACTCCACCTGAAGAACTAAAGGAATGTTATACATGCGGCCGCAAGCTACCGCGCAGCAAACTATTCTTTGTTTGCAACAAAAATAGAAAAGACGGTTTCTCTTCCAACTGTAAAGAATGTGAGAAGAAGCGTCGTATTGAGAGAGGAGGTTAGAGTGTCGATGACCAGCGAAATAAAGAAACGCAGGTGCTTAAAATGCAAGCAGGAAAAACCTGATTATAACTTTCAAGACACCAAGTCCATCTTCTTTCCGGGCCACAAATCCCTAATATGTACCTCCTGCCTTGAGACCATGATTGACCAATCAAATTTAAATGAAGTGGATTATTTGTGTAGATACTTGGATTTACCCTTTGATATAAATAAGTGGACACAACTTTATGATACGCATAAAGACCACACTCTATCCGCTTACTTTAATACTTTAATGGATGGCCGCTATGCTGGCATTAGCTGGGCTGATGAAAACGAACGCTGGCGGCTAGCGCGCGAAGAAGGCACAATTGATGAAGAAATTTAGAAGCTATCGGACGCTAAGTTGCGGAGACTAAAGAAGGAATGGGCGCCATCGTATACTACGGATGAACTTCTATTCCTAGAAGACTACTACAATTAGATTGTTGCCACCCAAAATGTATCAACGCCTATTCTTAAATAGCGGGCGCGCGACTTATGCGAATTGACCTTGCGCGTAAAGAAAGGTATGCGGTCGGATCAAGATGTAAAGAAGGATATGGATGCAATAGCGGCCATAATTAAGGATTGTAAGTTTGAGGCCAATAATGCCAAAAATGCGGCCGACTTTGAGTCTGTTGGTGAACTTATGGTTTACTACGGGAAGAAAGGTTGGCATCCAAAATGGCATACCGAGCCGCAAGATTCTATTGACTTTATGATGCAAAATATCCAAAACTATTTGAAGAGATTGGTTATAAATGAGGGAAACTTTGCTGAACAAGTAGAAGATAAAAAGGCTAAATATAATATGACAGAACGCTTAGAAGAAATTGAGAATGAGGCTGTTGAATTTGATGAGACAGCTGACATTGAATATGAGGGTGAAGATGAATTTGCGGGTGATTTAAGTGAATGAATTGAATGAAGTTGTGTATAGAGATGGGATCCCTATTGAAAAAGGAGTTGTTCTTACTAAAGAATACTTGGATGATAATTAGGAATTATTTACTAATTATTTAAACTATTGGCTCCTATATCCCGATCTATGGTTAGATGCCATTTAGGATTCCTACGATGCAGTAAATTTTCATCTATTACCCTTTCAGCGTATAGCCTTGCGCGCGAGTATGCGATATCGCCAACATTTCTGGACCGCTACCCGCGCTACATCCAAATCATTCACCGCTTATTTAAGTTCAGTTGTTCGCGCCGTTTTATTACCTAATTCCACCATAATGATTGCTTCTGATACTAAAGGTACTGTAATTAAGATAGCGCAAGCCAAATTTGAAGAAATATTCAAGCATTGGCCTTTACTTCGTAAGGAGTTAGCTGTTCGTACTGAAGATGGTAAAACTGGACAAAAGGCTAGCGGCAACTACTATGAATTGTGGTTTAAGAATGGCTCAATGATTTCTGTTGTCTCAAAAGATACATCTCGTGGTCTTCGTGCCACTGCCGCTATTCTCGAAGAGGCTGCATTAATCGAAGAAGTCCCATACAACGAAGTTCTCTTACCTCAAATGAATATTAAGAGAAGAGAAGTTGATGGAACCTTAAATCCCGAAGAGCCTTCTGCCGCCCAAATTTTCATCACCACTAGCGCCGAACGCACAGTATTTATGTATCAAAAACTTATTGAAATAACCATCAATGCTGTTTTGCGGCCGAAAGAATACTTTTCTTGGGGTCTATCCTATGAGGTCCCGTTACATTATGGGCTTTTAGATAAAGCAACCCTAATGGATCAGCGTTATTCTTCTACCGTAAGTGAAGAATCATTTAGCCGTGAAAATTTATCAATTTGGACGGGTAATTCAAAAGATGCTTGGCTTGATTCAAAACGATTAAATAAGCGTCGTACTTTATTAAAATGTGAACGCAAAGCATAGGAGAATTGTCCTAACCCGGGTACTTTTTATATAATTGGAGCAGACATTGCGCGATATTCCGCCAATACTGCAATAATGGTAATAAAGGTGTTCCCTCAAGTAGATGGTAATTTTAGAAAAAATGTAGTATATACAGAAGTAATTCATGGCGCAAACTACATTTCTGAATAGGCGCCGCGCATCAAGAAATTAATTGATTTGTATAAGCCGCGCGAAATCGTAATTGATGGTAACGGGCCCGGCATTGGTTTACTTGATGCTATGGCTCTTCCATCATTTGATGTCAAAACAGGTGAACAATTTCCAGCTTATTATGTCTTTAATAATGAACACCATTTACCACCAGAGCTTAAAGCTGAATAGACAGAGCCTCGTCCAGAATTTAGAGCCATTATATACGATATAAAGGCTGGCGCGACCAATGATGACGCCATCCATTCTAATTTCTTTGCCTAGATAAACAATGGCACTGTCTCCTTACTAGCTAATGAACGCATAGTAAAGGATAAATTGATGAATACTAAGAAGGGTCAGAAGATGACTATTTATGATAGGCGCGTATATTTATTGCCCTATGAAATGACCTCTCGTTTGATAGATGAGTGTAATAATTTGCGGCTAAAGCCTACTGGAGTATAGAATCAATTTAAAGTTGAGCGCATTTCTACTTCAATTGAAAAAGACCGTTTTTCCGCATTAGAATACGGACTATATAGAATAAAATATTATGAAGACAAGGCAGCAAAAAAGAAAAAATCTAAAAAGATGTCTGATTATACTTTCTTTAGTTCTCATAAGGGGAGGTGAGTAATTTGGGCGACGAAAAAAGAAATTTTAAGACATACAAGAAGCTAATTGCGGCCAGAGCTCCTCTTAATGAGAGATCATATTATAGAGGATGGTATCGTAATACTGACCCAGTAACGAGAGACTTTACATTGGAAGAAATTGAAGAAATTATTCGTTCTGGTGATACAGTTGATTTACGCTAGCTTTCACGCTATTACTATAGAACCGATAGTAATTATAAGAACAATATTGACTTTTTAGCACACTTACCACTTTATGATACTGCTGTAATTCCAGTATATCAAGAAAATAATAAAGGTTCAAAATCGCAATTAGTGAAGGCATTCTACAAGGCGTGCGAATTTGTTGATAATTTAGATATTCCAAATACATTCGCACACATTACAACTGAATGGCTAATTAACGGAATTTATTTTGGTATTCTTAGAACTTATCAAAATAAAGTAACTATTTAGGACTTACCCGTACAATATTGCCGCACGAGATTTAAGGACTTTAATAACTTAAATATTTTAGAATTTAATTTGAATTACTTTATGCGACTAGCGGATGAAGCAGCGCGTGAAGAAGCTGTTTCTACATTCCCAGAAATTGTACAAAAGGCTTGGCGCGCTTGGATGAATGGAAAACGCTAGGCCGACCCGTGGGTAATGATAGACGCTGGCGGCGGGGGCGTATGTTTCAGTTTTTCTACTGATGGAGTCCCGCCACTAATTGGTAGTATTCCGACTTTAAAGAAGTTAGCGGATGCAGTTGCGCGTGAAGAAAAACGCGATGAGAATGAATTACATAAGTTATTAATTGAAAGAATGCCTATTGATAATGATGGTGAATTAGTATTCGACTTAGACGAAGTTGCGGATATTCACGCATCAGTAGCCCAAATGTTATAGGATTTAGACACAGTTGATGTACTCACTACTTTCGGTGAAGCAAAACTTGAAAATATTCAAGAGACTTCTGCCGCTACATAGTCTGCTGATAGAATTGACAAATATAAGAAGAATGCTTGGGACGCCCTCGGGCGCGGCGAAATTCTATTTAATCCAGATGGTAGTTCTTCTCTTGCTTATGCAATTAAAAAAGACGAAGCACTAATGATGGGTTATTTAAATGTATATGAGACTTGGATTAAGTATCATATTAATTATAGATTCGCGCGTACCACTTTATCCTTTGACTTTGAGATTCTTCCCACTACTGTATTCAATAGAGAAGAACTTCAAAGCACTTATTTCCGTGGAGCACAGTACGGTTATTCAAAGATGCTAGCGGGCGTAGCTATGGGTGTCAAGCAACGTGATCAATTAAGCTTAATGAACTTTGAAAATGATATACTTGAAATGTCCATTAAGATGGTACCGCTACAATCTTCTTATACTACTTCTGGCACTGCAATTGCAGGAGAAGAAAAAAATAATATTTCGGCACAAAATGGCACAAACAAAACGTCAACTGAAGACTTAAATAATACAGGTGGTCGTCCTGAACTTTCTGACGAGCAAAAATCCGAGAAAACTCAGGCTAATATTGAGGCCGCTGGATGAGAGGGATAATTATGGATAGAAAAATACCAATATATTTTGATGTCTAGGTTATGAACTCGCCAATTACTGCCATTTCTAATAACGAGCCTAATTTAGGACGACTAAAGGTAGCTGTTTTCACAAAGTATGCTAACAGGAATGGTTCATACATTACAGATCCAGTAGCAGAACAATTAATTGAAACAGCAACAAAAGGAAATACTCCCGTTGTAGGATTCTTTGACCCCGAGACTAAAACTTGGGCCAGTCATACCGGTCCGACTTTAGCAAATGGATATGGATATGTAGAGAGCTTCTTGGGCTGGGAGCCTCTCACCGACACCGATGGAGTAGAGCGCGAATACGCCGTTTTTTCTGTAATATTATTTTCAGATTATTTTGCTGAAGCACAAAAAATTTAGGGACAGCATCAATCAATGGAGTTGAACCCTGATACTATTACAGGAGATTGGGCCGAGATAAATGGTGAATATTACTATGTATACAAAACCGCAAGTATGCTAGGATTTTGTATAATTGGTGACCATGAACCTTGCTTTTCCGTATCTTCATTCTTCTCTAAGAATGATGATACTTATAACACTCAAATGGATAAGTTTTCTTCACTTTTGTTTTCTTTGAAAGAGCGAGTTGAAGAAGCT
>Ga0310786_10001833_pt1 | contig 33766 bp, 30 predicted proteins | sample AusTroGonzalo_MG_FD_203881 | JGI IMG/M metagenome (GOLD analysis project Ga0310786, IMG submission 203881) | Bovine rumen microbial communities from tropical cattle in Woodstock, Queensland, Australia - Gonzalo_03 (v2) (version 2) | ecosystem: Host-associated > Mammals > Digestive system >... | reverse complement strand
AAGAAATAGCTTCGTTACCAAACGTCACACGTGAAAATGGCAAACATCACACGTGAAGTTTGCCATCGTCACTGCAGTTGTTGGAAGATGTCTTGTGGAGCGGATTTCTTAGTGGCCGTTTTCGGCGAGGAACTTGATGCGGACAAGCTTGATTTCTTCCTCGGTGTATTCGTCCTCATCATCTGCGAACTCTTCGAGAGCGTCGTCGATATTGTTATCTTCTGCCTCGCGGAAATAGTCGTAGATGTCTTGCATGTGGTCGTCGTCCATTACCTCTCGGATGTAATAATCCAAGTTGAGTTTGGTGCCACTATCAACGATGGAATAGATTTCGTCGAGCAGTTCGTCGAGAGTCAGGCCTTTAGTTCTAGCGATCTCCTCAAGATCAACTTGTCTGTCGATAGCGAGAATGATGCTGACCTTATCGGCGCTCTTGTTGACGAGAGTGCGAACGCGGAAGTCCTCGAAACGGTCAATTTCGTTCTCCTCGCAGTAACGCGCGATGAGTTGGCAGAATTCGGCTCCATAACGATTTGCCTTACCTTCGCCTACACCCTTGATGTTCTTCAACTCCTCGACAGTTGTGGGATACGACGTCGCCATATCTTCGAGCGAAGGATCTTGGAAGATGACATAAGGAGGCAAGTTCTTTCGGCGCGCAACATCTCGGCGAAGGTCCTTAAGCATAGCGAACAGAGTCTCGTCGAGTACTGATGTCCCTTCTCCTGCAACGTCGTTGAAGTCGTCGAACTCGCGGTCTTCCATAACGTAGAACTCTTCGGGATCTTTCATATAGGCACGCCCTTGTTCCGTGATACTCAGCAGGCCATAATTCTCAATGCCTTTCTCTATGTATCCCGAAATCATAGCTTGACGGATGACAGCATTCCAGTACGGAGCTTCATGGTCATCTCCGCAACCGAAACAGTTGAGGAGTTCGTGGCGATGAGCGATGACGTCGTCGGTCTCGTTGCCAACGAGAATGTCGATAACATGCTGTGTCTTGAACCCTTCCTTGATGGCATTGATGACCTTGAGCACTTGCAAGAGTTCGTTGACGGCCTTCACTCTTTCGCGAGGATGCAAGCAGTTGTCACACTTTCCGCAGTTCTCGGGCTCGTATTCTTCACCAAAGTAATGCAAGAGGAACTTGCGACGACAGATGGAAGTTTCTGCATAAGCAGCGGTTTCTTGCAGGAGTTGTCGTCCGATATCCTGCTCAGCAACAGGCTTGCCCTGCATGAACTTCTCCAATTTGCGAAGGTCATGAGGAGAGAAAAACGTCAGACATATACCTTCTCCACCATCTCTTCCTGCCCGCCCAGTTTCCTGATAATAACCTTCCAGGCTTTTGGGAATATCGTAATGAATAACGTATCGAACATCAGGCTTGTCGATTCCCATGCCAAAAGCAATGGTGGCTACGATGACATCGATACGTTCCATGAGGAAGTCGTCCTGAGTCTCAGCTCTTTCTGCCGATTCCATTCCAGCATGATAGGCTCGCGCAGGAATATTATTAGTACGGAGCATCTCCGCCAACTCCTCAACACGACGGCGACTCAGACAATAGATAATGCCGCTCTTGCCCTTGTTTTGGAGTACGAAACGCGTGATATCTTTGTCAACGTCCTTCGTCTTCGGACGGATTTCGTAGTAGAGATTCGGACGATTGAACGAGCTTTTGAACTCCGCGGCATCAGGTATTCCAAGATTTTTCTTGATGTCTGTGCGGACTTTATCTGTGGCTGTGGCAGTCAAAGCAATAATCGGAGCCTTGCCTATTTGGTCCACCAAAGGCCGAATGTTGCGGTACTCCGGACGGAAATCATGTCCCCATTCTGAAATACAATGCGCCTCATCGACGGCATAGAACGAGATCTTCGTATTGGAAAGGAAGCGTATGTTCTCTTCTTTAGTCAACGATTCGGGAGCAACATACAGCAACTTCGTGCGGCCAGCAATAACATCTTCCTTTGCCGCATCTATTTGTGCTTTGGTAAGCGACGAGTTGAGATAGTGAGCAATGCCGTCGTCGTCGGTCAACTGACGAATTGCATCCACCTGATTCTTCATTAGAGCAATGAGAGGAGACACAACGATAGCAGTACCTTCGCTCAGCAAAGCGGGCAACTGATAGCAGAGGGACTTACCGCCGCCAGTAGGCATCAGGACAAAGGTGTCCTTGCCCTCGAGAAGGTTTCGAATGATAGCTTCTTGGTCGCCCTTGAAGGTGTCGAAGCCAAAATAATGCTTCAGATGTTCAGTCAGGTTAATCTCTTTCATTTAGGTGGTAATAAAACGAAGCTACAGACAAAGATACATCTTTTTATTCAAACCACCAAATCTTTTAAAAGAAATTATGATTTTGACAGCTTCTCCTTTTGCTTTTCTATCTGTTCTTCGGCATATTGACGCGTTATAGTGAGCGTCTTTTCGTCTTTTGAAGGGGCATTATACTGCGCATCAATCATGATTCCTTCCATGATGGAACGCAAGCCGCGAGCGCCAAGCTTGTACTCTATGGCTTTATCTACAATGTAATCCAGCGTTTCCTCTTCGAAAGAGAGCTTGATACCGTCCATTTCAAAGAGCTTTATCTGTTGCTTGACGAGCGAGTTCTTAGGCTCTGTCAGTATCTTTCGCAAGGCTTCGCGATCAAGAGGATTGAGGTAAGTCAGCACAGGAAGACGGCCAATTATCTCAGGAATAAGGCCGAAACTCTTCAAATCCTGTGGCATGATGTACTTCATCAAGTCCTTCGTGTCGATTTTCTGCTGGTTCTGAACACTATCGTAACCTACTACATGAGTGTTCAAACGCTGGGCAATCTTACGTTCAATGCCATCGAAAGCGCCCCCACAAATAAAGAGAATATTGCGTGTATCTACATGAATGTAGTCCTGATCCGGATGCTTTCGGCCTCCTTTGGGTGGAACGTTAACTATCGAACCCTCCAACAATTTGAGAAGACTTTGCTGAACTCCTTCGCCACTCACATCTCTTGTAATGCTCGGATTGTCTTGTTTGCGCGCGATCTTATCGATTTCATCAATGAAGACGATGCCTCTTTCGGTTGCCGTTACATCATAATCGGCCACTTGCAGCAGCCTTGTCAAGATGCTTTCCACATCCTCTCCGACATAACCGGCTTCCGTAAAGATGGTAGCATCCACGATGGTAAAGGGGACTTTGAGCAGTTTGGCAATCGTGCGAGCCAGCAAAGTCTTGCCAGTTCCCGTGGAGCCCACCATGATGATGTTGCTCTTTTCTATCTCCACACCATCGTCGTCCACCTTTTGTGCCAAGCGTTTGTAGTGATTGTAAACTGCTACGGAAAGATATCGCTTGGCTGAATCTTGTCCGATGACGTATTGATCCAGGAAATTCTTAATGTCGCGAGGCTTAGGAAGCTCGTCCATATTAAGTTCTGCGCCGTTGCCTTTCTTCTGACGAACCTTGCTGCCCATGTTCTCACGGACAATCTGTTCTGCCTGACGAGCACATTCGTCGCAGATGAACCCGCTTAGGCCGGTCAGCAATAATGCTACCTCATCCTCTGTGCGTCCACAAAAAGAGCAACGATTCTTATGCTTTCCTGCCATGATTCCCCTTGTTTATTTAGTTCTTGCGAGTCATTACGCGATCAATCATACCGTACTCCTGAGCCTCTTGTGCCGTCATCCAATAGTCACGATCACTATCTGCCCAAACCTTATCGAAGTCGGTATGCGAGTGCTCGGCTATAATGGTGTAGAGCTCTTTCTTGAGTTTCTGAATCTCGCGAGCCGTAATCTCTATGTCGCTAGCCTGTCCTTGAGCACCTCCCATTGGCTGGTGAATCATGACACGACTATGCTTCAGGGCACTACGCTTGCCTTCCTTACCTGCCACGAGCAAAACGGCAGCCATACTTGCGGCCATGCCTGTGCAGATGGTTGCAACGTCGCTCGAGACGAATTGCATCGTGTCGTAAATACCCAGTCCTGCATGCACGCTACCACCAGGACTATTGATGTAGATGCTGATGTCCTTGCCTGGATCAGCACTATCCAAATAAAGAAGTTGTGCTTGCAGAGTGTTGGCTGTGTAATCGTCAATCTGTGTGCCGAGGAAGATGATACGGTCCATCATCAAACGGCTGAAGACATCCATCTGAGTTACATTGAGTTGACGTTCCTCAAGGATGTAAGGATTGAGGTACTGATTCTGCATGCTGATAACATCATCGAGCACCATGCTGTTCATACCCAAGTGGCGGGTAGCAAATTTGCGAAAGTCGTTTTCCATTTTTCTACATTATATATAATAATGCGCACGCACGCAAAGGCGCTCGCACGCATCATTTGGTTGGTTTATATTATTTCTTCTCTGAGAGTTTGCGGAACTCTTCCATTGTTACTTCCTTAGTCTTCAAGGTAACTGCCTCCTTGGCCTTTGCTGCCATGAGGTTCTCGACGGTTCTTTCTACAAGACCTTGAGCCTGCTGCTCGTTCTTGAGCATTTCGGCTGCATAGTTGGTGACGGTCTCTTCAGGAAGGTTCACCATTCCATATTGTGCGAACTGAATGCGGGTATAGCGCTTAGCTGTCTCGAGGACATCTTCGTGCTGAACCTTCACTTCCAGCTGGTCGCAGATCTGCTCCTTAGCAAGGTGCCAGAGCAGTTCGGGCAGACTCTTCTCGAAGTTATCGTCAACATATTCCTCGCCCTTGTCTTGGTTGCGGAGCTTCATGAAACGCTTCAGGAGTGCTTCTGGGAACTCAACTTTACCTACACGATTCAAGATATAGTCGCGAAGATCTTGTGTGAACTGATATTCAGCCTCGCTTGCGAAGTTCTTCTTAATGTCGTCGGCAATGAACTTGCGGAACTCTGCCTCGCTCTTCACAACGCCCTTTCCGAGCACATTGTCAAAGAGTTCCTGATCGACCTTTGCAGGCTCGAAGCGCATAATCTCGCTGATCTGGAAGTTGAAGTTCGACTTCATTTCCTCTGCCTCTTCCTTTGTGATGTGAAGCAGGCTGGCGAGTTCTGTTGCGCTGCCCTTGTAAGCCTTCGAAGGATTGAAGGTAATGACGTCGCCAAGCTTGGCTCCCTCGAACTTTGCCTTCTCCTTGCTGTCCTTCATATACTCTGGAAGCATTACCGCATCCTCGACTGTAATGCCGTCCTTGAGCGTATTGTTCTTTGTGTTGAGCTGAGTGAGTGTGCCCTTCACCATATCGCGAGCCTCGTAGCTCTCAGCCTTTACATGCTGACCTCCACGCTGGCAGTAGCTTTGAACCTGCTGATCTACCAAAGCGTCATCAACCTTGATGTCATAGTAGGTGAGCTTGTCCTTCTTGGAGAGCTTGGCGTCGAAATCGGGAGCAAGTGCAATATCGAATGCGAAAGTGAAGTCGTCCTGAGTCTCGAAGTCAACCTGAGGCGTCTTTTCCTCGTTTGGAAGAGGCTCTGCAAGCATGTTAATCTTGTTCTCGCGAATGTATTTGTTGATTTCTTCGCTGAGGATTTTGTTGATTTCCTCTGCCTTTATTTCTGCGCCGAAACGCTTCTGAATGAGTGATGCAGGCACCTTTCCTGGACGGAAACCTGGCAGGCTGGCCTTCTTGCTGAAGTCCTTGAGGGCCGTCTTCACCTTGCTTTCGTAGTCTTTCTTCTCGATGTTTAGGGTAAGCAAAGCACTTACTTTGTCAACGTTTTCAAATGATATCTTCATTGTCTATATTTGTGTTTGATTATTATCCTTTTCTTCAAAAGCGGGTGCAAAGGTACAAAAATTAGTTCAAAGTACAAAGTTTATGGAACATAATTTTATTATTTCAACTCGATAGGCATTTGCTTGATGCCATTATCGGGAGTGAAATCGAGGCCCAGAATTGAGGCTATTGTTGCGGCTATCTGCTGAGTGTAGAAGGGGCCGCACTCTTTGGTTTCGCCCAAAGCCTCGATGCCTTTGCCAAGAAGCATCATCCAAGTTACTTCGGAGCCTTTTGTTCCGCTTCCATGATTTGCCCATTCGTTGCCGAAACCTCTTCCATGATCGCAAGTTATGAGGTAAGTTGTCTTGCCTTTATAGAATTTGTCGGCCTCGCAAGCCTCGTAGATATCGCGGATGAAGGCATCCGTTCCTTTGGCTGCATCGAGGTAGAAGTCGTACTTTCTGGCATGAGCCCATTCATCGCAATCGCCAAAAGAAATCCACATTACTTTCGGATGATCAGCAAGCAAAGTTTCGAGAGCGAAGGCATAGGTAAAGGCGTCGAAATGTTCTGAACGCCAATAGTGAGGCATTCCCTCGAGCATCCTTTCCGCAATCTGCAGTTTGGGAGTCTTTTTCTTTGCAATATTCGGCTCATAAGAAACGCTTGCAGGGATTCCGGCTTTCTCGTTATGAATGGCGAAACGAGTCGATTTCCAGGAGCCATACATCACGACTTTGCCCTTGTAGCGAGGGTCTTCGTTCGCCACTTCGAGGACATTTCTGTGGGGATTATCGACTGGATCGTTACTTGTGATAGCCTCATCCACCATTCCAGTCATGATTTCTGAGTAACCTGGGTAGGAGATATTGGTCTTGTTGGCAAGTTGCATCATACTGTTGACGTTTCGATTGCCGATGAGCAGGCCTTTCTTGGCGATAGTGTTCCAAGTGAAAGGCATCAACACAGCTCGCCTTTCTTCTGGAGTTGAACGCCAATAAGTCTGTCGAGCCTCTTTTGTGTCGCGAACTTGCTTGGTGTCGGAAAGCAGATTCTCCTCTGCCCCCATAAAGACTTCCTGCCAACGAAGTCCGTCTATGGTAATGATAACCAGACGGTTATCTTTGTTTCCCTTCGCAAAGACCAGCAAAGGAATTAGAGCTAAAAGAGTGAAAATGATTCGTTTCATGGTTTGAATTTTATGAGTTGTTACGAGTTTCTTGTTCCTATTCCTAAGGTCGTTCCAAAACGACTGCAGTTAAGTTGCCAAACATAACACGTTACGATTGCAATCATAACACGTTAACTTTGCCAACGTAACACGTTACGTTTGGATTTTAACTGTGTTACGTTTGTTCCGCTTGCGAGCGTTCCTCTTCCATTTGCTGGAAGTCCTTGAGTCTCAAGACGAAACTATGTGTGAGATATTTGTCGAGAACTACAGGATTTACACTCAGTTCCTGAGGCGTTCCGTGGAAGAGAATCTGGCCTTCGAACAGGAGATAAGCGCGATCCGTAATGCAAAGAGTTTCCTCCACATTATGGTCCGTAATGAGGACTCCAATGTTCCTTTGCTTCAGTTTCCACACAATATACTGTATGTCCTCCACAGCTATCGGATCGACGCCAGCAAAGGGTTCGTCCAACATAATGAACTTCGGATCTATTGCAAGGCAGCGAGCAATCTCAGTCCTACGTCTTTCGCCACCACTCAAACGGTCTCCAATGTTCTTTCGAACCTTTTCGAGATGGAACTCTTTAATCAGACTTTCGAGCTTTTCACGCTGAGCTTCGCGAGGTAAGTCCGTCATTTCCAGCACACTAGCAATGTTGTCTTCTACGCTCATCTTGCGGAAAACGCTCGCTTCTTGCGCAAGATAGCCGATGCCTCGACGAGCTCTTTGATAGACAGGAAGGTTCGTTATCTCCTCATCACCCAAGTAAATGTGGCCGGCATTGGGAAGGACGAGGCCCGTAGTCATATAGAAAGAGGTGGTCTTACCTGCTCCGTTCGGACCAAGCAAGCCTACAATCTCACCTTGGCGAACGTCGAAAGTGACGTTGTTTACTACGGTTCGCTTGCCATAAATCTTGACAAGACCCTCGCTTCTGAGCTGCATTCTTTCCTGTTCTTCCATAGCTTCTAATCTCCTATCTCCAATTCCTTCGCTTTCTCCTCCTTTACCTGCCTCAGCAAATCGCTGGCAAAGATGAACGAGTTGAGCTTTTCGTTGGTCGAACCCATGATTTCGTCTTTCGAACCTTCCCATTCTTTGTGTCCATCACAAATGAAGAGAATGCTCTCGCCTATGCCGAGAACCGAGTTCATATCATGGGTATTGATGATTGTCGTCATTCCGTATTCGTGGGTGATACTGCTGATAAGGTCGTCGATTACGAGGCTTGTCTTGGGGTCGAGACCTGAATTCGGCTCGTCGCAGAACAAGTATTTGGGGTTCAAGGCAATCGCTCTTGCAATCGCCACTCGCTTTTGCATACCACCACTTATCTCGCCTGGCATCTTGTCTTCAGCACCTTTCAGATTCACCCTCTCCAAGCAGAAACGGGCTCGCTTCACTCTGTCGGCCTGATTCATATCAGAGAACATATCCAACGGAAACATTACATTCTCCAAAACAGTCATGGAATCGAAGAGCGCGGCACTCTGGAAAATCATTCCCATCTCACGCCTCATCATTACTCGCTCCCTTTTATCCATCGTCACAAAGTCGCGTCCATCATAGAGAATCTTGCCCTTTGTTGGCGTGAAAAGGCCGACTATATTCTTCATCAAAACAGTCTTTCCAGAGCCCGACTGACCGATGATGAGGTTGGTTTGCCCGTCGAGGAAAGTCATGTTGATGTCCGAGAGAATGTCTCTGCCATCGAAACTCTTGTATAGATGCTGAACCTCAATCATGACTACGACAGTAATGAAGTTAGGAATATATCGGAGAAAAGAATCAGCATACTGCTCGACACAACCGCATTAGTGCTGGCTTTACCCACATCGAAACTGCCGCCTTCAACATAGTAACCGTAGAAAGATGACACACTACTAATGATGAAAGCGAAGAAGATGCTCTTGATAATGCTCATCCAAACATACCATTGGTTGAAACTATGCAGCAAGCCAATCGTGAGATCGTCAGGAGTAATGATGCCAGCAATAGCCGTCGCATAAGCTCCAACGAAGCCTGCAACTATACTAAACACGACAAGGAAGGGAACCATCGTCATCATCGCCACCACTTTAGGCAAGATGAGGAACGAAGCAGAATTGACGCCCATAATCTCGAGGGCATCAATCTGTTGCGTTACCCGCATAGTTCCTATCTCTGAAGCAATGTTAGAGCCGACTTTTCCTGCAAGGATAAGACACATTATGCTTGAAGAAAACTCCAAAAGCATGATTTCGCGAGTGGTATAACCAGTAGTGAAGGCTGGCATCCAAGGACTTTGAATGTTCAGTTTTATCTGTATGCAAATGACCGCTCCAATGAAGAAGCTGATGAGCAACACGATGCCGATGGAGTCCACACCAAGCGATCCCATCTCACGGATATACTGTCGCATGAACATTCTCCACCTTTCGGGAATGCTCAGCACCCTGCCCATGAGCTGCAGATAACGGCCAAAAGCGGCCAACCACTTGGTGATAAACATGTTTCCTCTACACTCTAAACTTTCAACTCTAAACTATTCCTTCGGCGTTTCCATGCCGATAACAAGACGGTTGCCACTAGCGAAGATTTGCTGAGCAACCTGCTTGATGTCCTCGACTGTAACGGCTTGAACATACTCTTCGTAGCCTTCTACGAACTCTTGATCGTAGCGAGTCTTCGAAACAAGGCTGTTCATCCAATAGCCATTATTCTTCAAGTCCTCTTGATGCGAACGAAGCATATACTCCTTTATCTTGCCAAGATTCTCTTCGGAAGGTCCGTTCTCCATCATTTGCTTGATGCCATCGTTCACGATAGACGTCATAGCTATACGCTTTTCAGGAGCCGTGGGAAGAATGATCTGCACCATTGCAAGTTCTTCAGGATAGTCCATGAGGTTAGCGTTTACAGGTATGCTGTATGCTCCACCCTCGTCTTCGCGAACAGTCTCTGTGTAAAGCATAGTCATAGCTTGTTGAAGCATATCGACTAGAATGTCGTTCTTCAACGTTTCCTTCATGGGAGTATGATAAACAAAGACATTTAGAGAGTTTGGCGTATCTTGCTCTTTCGTGAAATAACACTCGCGTTCGCCCTTGTGCATACGTTGGTCGATGATATTGTAATTCTCCTTCTTGCCCTTTACAGGAAGTGCTCCGAGGTATTTTGCCAGCATAGGAGCAACAGAATCGGCATTTACGTCGCCCACCATATAGAACTCGAAGTCGCCAGCATTTGCGAAGCGTTCGCAATACATCTCAAGCAAACGGTCGTAGTTAATACGGTCCAAGTCTTCTTCTTTCAAGCGCTTTGCGCGAACATTATTATCATAAACCACGCTGATGACACTATCCTGAAGAGCAGTTTGCGGGTTGAGGTCTTGGTTCTTCAACGCATTGCGAGTACGCTCAATCTGTGAAGTAAAGGCGTCATCGTCTCTTCGAGGAGAGGTGAAGCAAAGGTAAGTGAGCTGAAGCATTGTTTCCAAATCCTTCTTCACACAGTTGCCTCCAACTTCTTCTGTGCGGGCTCCTACACTTGCAGTAGCTCCTGCCTGAATGCCTGCAAGCTTCTTGTTCAGCTCGACGGCAGAGAAGTTGCCCAAACCACCTTGACGAACCAGCCCGACATTGCTGGAGTTAATGTACTCATCGTTGCTATAAAGACTGTTTCCGCCCCAAGATGTTGCACGGAAGATTATCTTGTTAGGGCTATAATCGGTCTGCTTAACATGAATCTTCATGCCGTTGCTCAAGGTTATGAGCTTAGCTCCATAGATGTCGTCGGTTATCTTCTTAACCTTCACCTTGCTCTTAAGTTCAGGCACAAGAGGTTCTGTGCTGACCTCTTCAGTAAAGGCTGTAATGTCTTCTGCATCAACATCTTTCATTGCTTGAAGTATTTCCAGCTCTGTAGGACAAACCAAACCTTCCTTCTCTGGCATGAAGACAAGGATGGCGCGATTGTCTTGAGAAAGCTCCGCAATAGCCTGATTTATCATTTGCAACGGGATATTCGGCACAAGTTGATGCATATTCTGGTGGCTCCACTCTATGCCTGCAGCGGGGATGTTGTCAAGGAAGTGACGAACATAAGCACTAACAAATGAGGTGTTTGTGCGCTTGTCGCGAGCCTCGTAAGCAGCGTCGATTTGAGAAAGATACTCTTGTTTGAAGCGCTCAAACTCGCTTTCTGTGAAGCCGTTCCTTGAAGCACGAAGCAACTCTCTGTAAGCTGCCTTGATACCTTCTGTGTAACGGTTCTCCTTCATGCTGACGCCAAGAGAAAGAGCCTCCTTTGTCTTTGCCACAAAGTATTCGTCAAACGAAACAGAAGCGCCAGAGAAAGGAGCATCTGCCTGACGAGTTATTTCGACGAGACGCTCGTTAAGCATACCAGAAATGGCATCCTCCACGAAGTCCATCAAAACATAAGCAAGGGTTCCTCGCATTTCTCGGGGAAGAGGATCGCTCTTGAACATGATGGCTGCCTCCATGCCTGGGAACTCTTTGTCCTGACCGATGAAGACCAGAGGCTCTTCGTTATCGGGCACAGGGAACTCTTCGCGAACGGCGGCATCGGCTGGAGCAGGAGCAATGTCGGCAAACATTTCCTTCAGTTTCTGCTCGATAGCATCAGGATCGACATCACCCACGATGACCAAAGCCTGCAGATCTGGACGATACCACTTGCGGTAGTAACTGCGAAGAGTTTCATAGGGGAAGTTCTTCACAACCTCCATTGTGCCGATAGGCATGCGGTTTGCATACTTACTGTCCTTGCAGATGGTGGGCAACGCAGCCTCGACGAGACGCAACTGAGCGCTGCGACGAACTCGCCATTCTTCTTCGATGACGCCTCTTTCCTTATCGATTTCCTTGTCCTCGAGCAAGAGGTCGTGACTCCAGTCATGCAGGATGAGGAGGCAAGAATCGATGGCTCCAGCAATCTCGACATTCACATTATTGATATTATAGACAGTTTCGTCGAAGGAAGTATAAGCGTTGAGGTTTTCGCCGAACTTCACTCCGATTCTTTCCAGATACTGCTTCAGGGCATCTCCAGGAAAGTGAGTTGTGCCATTGAAGCACATATGTTCGAGGAAGTGAGCGAGGCCTCGCTGTTCGTCTTCCTCTTGCATAGAGCCGACTCGCTGAGCAATGTAGAAGTCGCAACGCTTTTCCGGCCACTCATTATGGCGGATGTAATAGGTAAGTCCATTCTCGAGTTTGCCCGTCTTGACTGCGGGGTCAAGAGGAATTGGTGGCATTTGTTGTGCCTGAACTGCAGAAACGACGAAAATCGTAAGCAGCAGAGAGATGAGTTTTTTCATTTCCTTTTATATAATTATCTTAATTTCCTATTTCTACTCAAAAGTTCATCTTCCATCCTTCCTCAAGCAAAATGAGGGGAATTCCGATTTGTTCGCTTGTACTATCGCTAAAGTTAAGTTGCAACATAACATAAGCCGTACTATCTTCTCCCAAACTGTCGCTTATCGCATACACAGCTATGAGATTCCGCATATCATCGTTCGCCATAAACTGCGCCGTTGCATCTATGAGTTGACTGCGAAAGTCTTCCGGCATATTCTCTGCAGAAGCATACCCATTCACAAAGCCTTTGTAGTTGCCTTTGATGAGCATCTTGTAGTACTTTACTGCGGCTTTTTGAGCGGCTTCGTGAGTCATGAGGCCTTTCGAGCAAGCAGAAAGTAGCAGAATGATGATTGGAAGGAGGAAATATCGGCGTTTCATGTTGACTTTATTTCTGTCTGATGAAGATATTTATGGGGCATCCTGTAAAGTCCCAACGCTCGCGAATCTTGTTTTCGAGGAAGCGTTTGTAGGGCTCTTTCACATATTGCGGCAAGTTTGCATAGAAGACAAACGAGGGCACTCGAGTGTCTGGAATCTGCATGCAATACTTTATCTTGATGTACTTTCCCTTCATCGATGGTGGCGGATAAGCCTCGATGAGAGGAAGCATTTCCTCGTTCAGTTTGTGAGTTGACACTTTCCTGCGACGATTCAGGAAGACGTCTTTGGCCGTTTCAAGCACCTTGAAGATGCGCTGCTTTGTGAGAGCAGAGCCGAAGATGATGGGAAAATCGGTAAAAGGAGCCATTCTTTCGCGAATCGCATCCTCCATTGTCTTCATCACTTTCGTGTCCTTATCGGGCACAAGGTCCCATTTGTTGACCACAACAACGAGGCTCTTCTGGTTCTTCTGAATGAGTTGGAAGATGTTGAGGTCTTGACTTTCGATTCCTCTGGTTGCGTCTATCATGAGGATGCAAACGTCGCTATTCTCAATACTGCGAATGCTTCGCATCACACTATAGAACTCCAAGTCCTCGCTCACCTTGTTCTTGCGGCGAATGCCCGCAGTATCAACAAGATAGAAGTCGAAGCCAAATTTGTCGTATCTGGTATAAATACTGTCGCGAGTAGTGCCTGCAATATCGGTCACGATGTTTCGTTCCTCGCCAATAAAGGCGTTAACGAGGCTCGATTTGCCTGCATTGGGGCGGCCCACGACTGCAAATCTGGGAATATCCTCATCGGGAAGAGCGTCACTTTCCTTAGGGAACTTGCTAACTACGAGGTCGAGCAAATCGCCAGTTCCGCTTCCTGTCGCAGCCGAAATGCATTGAGGCTCGCCCAATCCGAGCGAGTAAAACTCTGCCGCAAGATAGGTTTCGTTGTTGTCCATCTTGTTGCAGACAAGCAAAACCGGCTTTTTTGTGCGACGAAGAATGCTGGCCACATCCTCGTCCAAATCTGTGATACCATTCTGAATATCAACGAGAAAGAGGATGACATCGGCTTCGTCTGTGGCAAGAGCAACTTGCTTGCGAATCTCCTCCTCGAAGATATCATCGCTACCAACCACCCAGCCTCCAGTATCTATGACTGAGAACTCACGGTTTCCCCACTCGCATTTGCCGTACTGACGGTCGCGAGTAGTACCCGCTTCCTCACTCACAATTGCATGACGAGTCTGAGTTAAGCGGTTGAAGAGGGTGCTTTTTCCGACATTCGGACGACCCACTATGGCTACAATATTCGACATACCTTAATCTATTTTGCGCGACAAAGGTACGAAAAAAAAGTCAGATTTTAGAGAAAGAGGCGAGAATTTTCACGCAGTTCCTAAGGTTCCGTCCATCGGAATGGTGCCTGAAGGGTGCTGAGGAGCACGCTTGAAAGCAACATTGTTGCGAAGCATCTGACCTGGGTTGACGAGCGGAAGAATCTGTTTTGGAATGCCAGCCTCCTCGCTTCGAATTGCCATAATTCCGCGAGCACTTCCTATAGTGATGTCTGCCATATGTTGAACCAGACCTGCAGGCAGAACCCATTGATCTTCATTGAGTTGATAGAGAGAGCTCCAACTGTCGCGAGTGAACTCGAAGACCGTTTGAACTCCCAAAATGAGCTGAGTTATGTCGTTCTTCTTGTACTCGAAATTGGCGTTACAACGCACAATTCGCTTGTCCGTATCGCAGTTGAACTGGAGTTGATTGTTGATTTGCATCTCACCTTCAGGCCACTCGTTTGCGAGGTTGACGAACTGAAGTTGACGGACATCCATCAGCCTGAATTGAATCTGAATCTGTTTCTGTTGAGCCATTTTATTTGTTATTTTTGTTGATTTTCTAAATTCCTGATTATCAGTTGAAGAGTTAAGTCGGAAAACAACTGCAGTTACGTTGGCAAAGTTAACGTGTTATGATTGCAAACGTAACGAGTTAAGTTGGCCAACTTAACCTGTTATGTTTCGATTTTAACTGAGGGCTGTTTATTTCTTTGTCTTGATGGTCATCGCATTTAGGTAGTAGAACTGGTTGGGGCTGGTGTTGTACGAGCCTGGCATTATCGTTATCGTCACTTGTCCGTCAGCAGTTGGGCGAACATGCTTCACTACCGCCGTTTCCTTAGAATTATTGGCGGATTGAACGTCGTCGGCTCCAATGTCTTCGCCTTGAACAATGAAACTTGTCTGACGGAAATCCTGACATTTGTCGCGAGAAGAGAAGAAAGTGAACTCATACTTGAGTTCTGGGTTGAGATGACTCAAGCGAAGAGTGGCATTCTGTCGAGGTCCCCCGCCTCCGAACTTACCTACTGCATAGCCCCAAAGCGCAGATTGAGAGACTTCGGAAGGCATCATCATCTTGGTCGTAGTATAGGTTGCTCCATTCCTGTTCGAGCCTCCAAAGTCGCCAGTAAAGGTCACAAGAATGCCTGTAGGATTCATCTTGTTGTCGACAATATTGGTGTGAGTCCGAATGTCAGGAGTGATATTGTTCCAAGTAGGGTCGGAAGTCTGGTCGACTCCAAAGTTGAGTTTCACCAAACCTGTAGGCACAATATTGTTGACTGCAGGAAAGCCTTCCTGATTGAGCACAGTAACTTCATAAGGACGGCTAACTGCCTCGTGTGCAGCAACTTGGCAAGTGTGGGCAGTCAGGTAGTCTATTCCATCTGGATGATAGCTGAAACCGACTGGAGAAATGCCTGTAATCGTCTCGAACCAAGTGCAAGCAGCCGTATATCTGCCCATTTTCAGGTCCAAATGATAGCCATCGCGATTCATATTGTCACCAAGATAAGTGGTTCGAGCATTCTGTATTGCAGTTCCGCTTGGCACAACGAATTTCAGTTCAGGATGTTGCAGAAAAGCATACATAACTGCCTGACAGATACTGTCATACATGACCTCCTGACGATTTCCATAGTTCGCGAAACCTCCATGAGTACTATCGTGCGAATAGGCCCAAGTCTGATGATAGCCATAGATGGCATTCGGATTGGTCTGCAGACCTTGGGCATATTGGATGAGATTGGTAAGGTCTGGCTCGAATGTAGTTCTGAGGCCCGACTCCTGACTCACTTGTTGGAAGGTGATGAAGTTCCAAGGTTCGTCGGTTATGATGCTTTCGAGCGAGGAGCGAGGCCTGTTCGAACGCCTACCATTCACAACTTTGCGATACTCGAAAGTGTTGTTCGCCTCCGTTACATCAATCCAATGTGAATGGAAACCTTGTCCTCCTCGATAGGCATTACCTATTATCATCTTCACTCCAGCCTCGTTTGCAAGTTCCCAAAGATACTGTTCCACGGCATCTTGCGAGAAGCTATTTCCGATGGCAAGAACGCGAACAATCCCATCCTGAACTAATGAGTCAGATGATATTTGCTCTTGCGCCTTCGAATTAAGGAAGACGAAAGCAAAAGCCAACAAAGCGATTATGTGTCCTTTCACCTTCATTTGCACAAAATTTTATTGTATTCATCGCTCGAAAGAACTTGCAAAGCCCGCTCAATACAATGGTCGCCAATAAGTTGTTGCTTAGCCCCACCCTTCTGGTAATAGTAGCGATGGACGATTTCGTCACACAGATAAGGCTCAATTTCCTTACGGAATCGCAGCAAATCATCCTTGATATCGTAGGTCAGTTTGGCTTCCAAAGCATCAAGTTCAGCCTTTGTCGCTTCCTGATAACCCTCGCGTTTGATGACATCTCGAAGCACTTTCAGCACATCTTTAGCAGGCTTTCCAGCCTCGAAACCACTATTACTGATGCTATCTGCAAAGGCCGCATAATCCTCATCAGTCAGTTTGAACTCCCCAACTGGCGGGATTGTGGGGTGATTACGGCAGTACGAAGTCGCCCAATCGAAGAGTTCATCGCTATTTATCAGCTCAGTAATCATGTTCGGAAGGCTGTCTGGCTTGACTTCCACATCTGGCTTGATGCCACCTCCATCGCGAACCTCTCGGCCTCCTGAAGTGTGGAAAAGATTCGTCAAACTATCGGGAACTATGCCTGCAGAACCGTCTGCGTTGAGGTGGCGATAGTCGTAAGCCTGGATGCAACGGCCACTTGGAATATAGTAGCGACTGGTTGTGAGCTTGAGGCTGCCGTGATAAGGAACCTCGCGAATCATCTGTACCAAGCCCTTTCCATAAGTTCTTGTGCCCATAATGACTGCTCTGTCGAAGTCCTGAAGAGAGCCTGCCACGATTTCAGAAGCAGAAGCCGAGCCTCCATCAACAAGCACGATAACCGGCATCACACTATCTACGGGCTCTGTAGCCGTATAGTATTCGCGATTTGTGCGTGTCATCTTGCCCTTTGTATAGACTACTTTCTTGCCTTTTGGCAGGAAGAGATTGGCAATATCTACAGCCTCGTTGATGGCTCCTCCTGGATTACCGCGAAGGTCGAACACAAGGCGTTTTGCGCCTTGACTGCGGACTTCATCCAACGCCTCTCGAACTTCTCTGCAAGCCCCTTCAGTAAAGCCAGTCAGATAAATGTAGCCAGTTTGTCCGTCGCTCAACATTCCGGAATAAGGAACCTGCGGAATCTGAATCATTTGGCGAGTGATGAGGAACGGAATCTCTTCTTGTCCTCGACGAACTTTCAGCTCGAAAGTCGTTCCAGCCTCGCCTCGAAGCATACTGCTAACCTTTGGCGTGAGCATTCCTTTCACATCTTTTCCATCGATGGAAAGAATCACATCGCCAGCCTTAATACCCGCCAACTGACTGGGAGTGCCTTCGTAAGGCTCGCTGATGACCGCTCTTTGCTCTTTCTTATGATAGCGAATGACGCTTCCAATGCCGGCATATTTGCCCGTAGCCATTTGTCTGAGGTCTTCATCGTCATCAGGAAAATAGTCGGTAAACGGGTCAACTTGCTGAAGCATACTGCGAATGCCCCACCCTATCACAGTATCCGCATTAAGCGAATCCACATAGAAGAGGTCGAGTTGCTTGTAGATGTCGTTGAAGAGCTCCAGATTTCTGCTGATAGCCGAATTGGCGTTCTCCTTCTTTTGGCCTGCCACACAAAGCGGCAACATACACATTATTATATATATAAGGCGTTTCATATCTTAATCTTCTTTCTGATTTCTTTCCACTCTTCTTCAGGTAAACGAGTTCCAACCACTCCTATAATGTGCTCGCTAAGCAAGGCTCCGCAACTGAGACAGTCTTTCAGAGAGGCTCCTCTGTTCAGGGCATAGAGGAAACCACCTGCAAAGAAGTCGCCTGCAGCCGTTGTATCTACGACTGGAACACGATTTGCTGGCACAATCACTTCCTCTCGTCCAAGCCTTGCACTCGCGCCTTTGCTGCCGAGTTTCACTACTGCCAAGCACTTCAGAGCCGCAATCTCTCGCAAAGCTTCCAAAGGTTCCTTCTTGCCAGTAAAGGCTGCGGCTTCCTCCTCATTTGCAAAGATGATGTCGATGTAGTCTTGAACAAGATGCTGGAAGAAAGGCAAGTCGGCTGCCACAACATTATAACTTGCGAGGTCGAGGCTGAGTTGCACACTCATCTCCATTGCTGTCTGGCAGATAGCTTCCATAAGTTCATGGTTCAGCACAAGGTAACCCTCGATGTGAGCCATCGAGACACCTTCGAATAGAGCAGGTGTGATGTCGCTTGCCTGCAAGGTAGAAGCGGCTCCCAAACAAGTGCCGAAAGTGCGTTCACCATCAGGAGAAATGAATGTATTCGCGACTCCAGTCGGCAGATTGCACTCCAAAAGACGAGCATCGATGCCCACCTTCTTGCAATTTTCCGCGTAGAACTTGCCAAGAACATCCTTTCCAATCTTTCCCACAAAACCTGCTTTTCCGCCAAGTTTAGCGAGAGCAAGCATAGCATTACCTGCACTTCCGCCAGTAGCCTGCTCCATTGGAAGCTTCTCCATGCAAGTCCGCAATTCCTTTTGTCGAGCCTCGTCAATCAGCATCATACTGCCCTTCGGCAGACCCATCTGCTCGAGGAAAGCATCATCCTTCAAGCGGACAAGAATATCGACTAAGGCATTGCCTATTCCTATTATTTTCTCCATATAGTGCAAATTTTTCTGCAAAGATATTGCATATTTTCGAAAAAACCTATACCTTTGCACCGCAATTGAGAGAAAAACTCAAAAAAACTGCTTCAGTAGCTCAGTTGGTTAGAGCACATGACTGTTAATCATGGGGTCGTTGGTTCAAGCCCATCCTGAAGCGCAGAAAGGTTTCTCCTCAGTTGCAAACTGCTTCAGTAGCTCAGTTGGTTAGAGCACATGACTGTTAATCATGGGGTCGTTGGTTCAAGCCCATCCTGAAGCGCAGAAAGCTCGGCAATTGCCGGGCTTTTCTTGTAGTGTTTCTCCTGCAGTTTTAGAACCTCAAAAGTACAAAAATTACCCATTTCATCGGGGATTTTGACATTTTAAGGCATAAATTGGAACTTGTGCCGATAACGACGATAACAAAAATAACATTGTTATTCGAAACGCTTTATTCGGGCACTTTCTCAATTCGAACAGGAGGCACACCATAGAGAAGTCTCATTTCACCTCCAGGATAGGGTTTCTCCACCTTTGCTGGCGGAGGTCCGTAAAGCACTACCGCACTATCTTCCTGCTGCGCCTTCTTTGACGTTTTGCAAGCTGTGAAGCCCAACAGAGTGATGAGCGAACCCAGCAAAATGCGCCAAACTGAAATAATCTTCTTTGCCATCTTCTTATTCTTCTTTAGTTCTTTTCCCTATTCTTTCATTTTTCTCAAGTTGCAGAGCAACAGTTTGCCTTCATCGTCGCGCAGATGAAAGCCGCCTCCTTCGCAGTAACGCCAGAACTTGCAGGCTTTGCAATCGTCGGTTTTCATCCATTTATGGTTGCGATGAAGTTGGAAACGATGCTCCCAAACATCCATGAAATCGTCTTCGTAGATGTTTCCCTGCCTGTAATTCGACCTGATGCTTGTGCAAGCACTAATGCCTCCGTCCACAAGCACGGAAGCCACCGTTATGCCTGCAGTACAGCGAAACATCCAGTCGCGAACGTCTCCTTCGTAAGCCCCAAGGAAGCCTTCGCAGCCGTAGGAAGTGTGAATCTGCCCCTCTTTTCGAGTCGTTCGAATGAAGTCGAGCAAGCCTCTCATCTGTTCTCCCGAAAGTTGCAGGTCCTTATCCTGAGCCCCTCTTCCGACAGGAAAGATAGTTGCGAGTCGCCAATCCGAGACGCCTTTGTCGATAAGGAAGTCTCGGAGTTGCGGAAGAGTGTCGTAATTGTGCTGATGAACGCAGGTCATCACATCGTAAACGAGCGTTCCGTCGGCCACAATCATGTCGATTGCCTGACTCGCCATACGGAAACAATCGGGATTTCGACGAAGCCAAGTGTGTTGCTCCTCGAGTCCGTCGAGGCTGACAGTTACGGAGCAAAGTCCTGCGTCCTTCAGTTCCTGAAAGAGTTCAGGCGTTAGATAGAGTCCGTTCGTCACCATCCCCCAAGGAAAACCACGAGAAGAAATGCCCTTCGCACACTCCACAACATCCTCTCTTACAAGGGGTTCACCACCTCCGAGGATAATGAAAACGTCGCCTGGATTTCGCTTTGTGGCGATATTATCGAGCACTCGGAAGAAGTCCTCTCGAGGCATATCCGGAGTCGAGGCAATTTGTCGGCAATCGCTTCCACAATGGCGGCAATGGATATTGCAGCGGACAGTACTCTCCCAGAACACCTGCCTGAGCGGATGTTCCGACCTGAGACTCTTGTTCAGCAATCGAGCCAACTCAAGAGCCGCCTTTCTGCGAATGCCTAACTTCTCGACTTTCATGTTGCAAAAATACGAAAAAACTCTGAACTATGTACTCTGTCTTATGAACTTTTTAACGTTCTTTTGTTTTGAGGCTCCAGTCGTGTTTTCAAACACCCCCAGTTACGTTGGCATAGTTAACGTGTTACGATTGCAAAGTTAACGTGTTAAGTTGGGCAAGTTAACGTGTTACGTTTTGATTTTAACTGAGGGTCGTTTTGAAACGAAAAAGGAGCAGGGCTCCGAAGAGTTCTGCTCCTATGTTTCGGATGGGTTGCCAAGTTATGAAACTTCGATGGCTTTGCTCAACTTCTTCACTTCCTTCTCCATCTTTGGCATTGTGACGGTCAGGATGCCGTCCTCAACCTTAGCGGAGATTTTGTCGCGTTCCACATCATCGGGCAGAGTGTAGCTCTGTTCGTAGTTGCTGTAGGAGAACTCGCGCCTCAAGTAGTGATGGCCTTTGTCTTCGTGCTTGTGTTCGCACTTGTTCTCAATTGCGATGGCCAAGTTGCCGTCGTCGTTGATGTTAACTCGGCAGTACTCCTTCTTGATGCCAGGAGCCGCGAGCTCCATCGTGTAAGCCGTTTCACTCTCTTTCACATTGACTGCCGGAGCCGTACTATTTGCTCGAGGCATAAAATCAGTGTTCAGAAAATCGTCGAATACTGTTGGGAACCAACTGTTCTTAAACATTACTGGTAACATAATCATACCTCCTAATTATATTTTTGGTTAAACATTTCACCTAAACATACACAATAGATGTGCCAACCAAAAATGTGACCAGAATGTGGACAAACGGCGACAAAAAGTCATGTCACTTTGACAAAGCTCGTCTGCCAAAGAAGAACTTCGAGATGCCTGTAAGGTCCATCAGCATTGCGATCAAGAGGCTTCCACCCACACAACATACAAGCGAGACAATCAGGAAGAGCAAGCCTGTCGGATCGAACTTCAAATAGGGGACGAACTGCTTGCAAAGGACTGTGAAGATGGGCGAGAAAACGAAGAGCATCAGGCTGTTTCGACCTAAGAAGAGGAAGGCTTGACGCACTTTTTCAGGCAAATGTTCGTAGAGAGAAAGCAGGGTGGAAATGGCGAAATAAACTATCAAAGCGCCATTCAGACTGGCCTGAGTAGGGTATTTCGTAAAGCATGCCAACAAAGCGAAGGCTACGATGGAAAGCCTTGTAGGCAGGAAGAAAAGCAGGAAATCCTTGCCGCTCTGACGAAGGACTGCTCCTCCAAGAAAGTAAAGAGAAGATGAAAACGACAGAATTCCACAGACATGAGCCAGAACATAATAGACTATGCCAATCAGGAGGAATCGCGTCATCAGCCCTCGCTCCACATTATTATATATATAATAGTACAGACCTCCGCAAAGAATCAAAGCATGCAAGTACCAATACGGGCCAAGAGGATGGAGGAAAAGATGGTCCAAGAAAACCTTCGGATTGAGGTTCGCGATGTGCTCATTTATGGGAAGAAGCGAGGCCATATAGATGTATCCGCTCTCCATAACAAGATACGGAATAGCCAGCCACAATAGGGTTTTCAGGAAATCCTTCGGCTCTTTGCTGATATTCATCAGATAGCCAGATATGAGCAAGAAGCCAGGCATGTGGAAAGTATAGACCACTTGCTTGATTTCAGGGTAAAGATGCTCGAAATAGACCAGGTGAAAACTGATGACGAGCAGTATGAGAACGCCCTTCAGAAAGTCGAGTTCCTTGATTCTTGGCATAAGTCTGGACAGATTATTTCAGCCACAAAGTTACGAAAAAACTCTAAACTCTAACCCCTAAACTCTAAACTTTTTAGTATCTTTGCAGCAGAAACCTTCAAATAAGACACGAAATCATGACAAAGCGAACCCTCTTCTTCTCGTATTTCCTCATTCTCTTCTCCCCACTTTGGGCACAGATAATCAGCATTCAGACTGACCATACTCAATTGGTTCTGCAGGTTAATTCGCAGAAACGACTTTGTCAGACTTATCTCGGAGAACGCCTTTCCAGCCAGACTGACCTTTCGCAGCTCTCAATGCCCCAAGCCGGATTGAGTAGTTCAACCATCAAAGGCCTTGAAGTTTACCCGGTTATGGGCACGGAAGACTATTATGAGCCGACCTTCGAGATTCGTCATGCTGACGGAAATCCTACGTCTGTTTTGAAGTATGTAAAGCATTCGCAGCAAGGAAACGAGACTTCTGTTGTGCTTCGCGACGAGCTTTACCCAGTCGAGGTTACATTATATTATAAGGTCTTTCCGCAGGAGGATATCATCCAGCAATGGGCTGAGATTCGTCATGAAGAGAAGGGCAAAGTCTATCTTGGAAGGTATGCTTCCTCGATGCTCTACTTCGAGGCTCCCAAGTACTACTTGACCGAGTTCTCGAGCGACTGGGCAAAGGAAATGCAGATGCTCAGTCAAGAACTTCAGTTCGGCAAGAAGGTGGTGGATTCTCGCTTGGGAACTCGAGCAAATATGATGGCTCAGCCTTTCTTCGAGGTTGGTCTCGGAAGTCCTGTTAGCGAGAATGAGGGCACTGTTTTGATGGGCACATTAGGTTGGACAGGCAATTTCCGCTTCACTTTCGAAGTGGACAATCAGCATATCCTCCGAGTCGTGAGCGGCATCAATCACGATGCTTCGACCTATCTTCTGCCGAAGGGAGAGACTTTCCGAACGGCTGATTTCTTCTTCACTCTTGCCAAAGGAACAGGCGAAGGCAGTCGCAGGTTCCAGCGATGGATGATGAATCATCAACTCCATAAGGCTAAGGACGACAGAATGACGCTTCTCAACAATTGGGAGAACACTTATTTCGACTTCAACGAGGAAAAACTTGTGGAACTTTTCGGCGAGGCTAAAGACTTGGGCGTTGACCTCTTCCTGCTCGATGATGGTTGGTTTGGCAACAAGTACCCTCGAAAGGACGACCATGCTGGCTTGGGTGATTGGCAAGTGACAAAGGACAAGTTGCCTCAAGGCATTCCCTATCTCGTCAAGAAAGCCAAGGAGAATGGTGTGAACTTCGGCATTTGGATTGAACCCGAAATGGTGAATCCGAAGAGCGAACTCGCGGAAAAACATCCAGATTGGCTCATTCAATTGCCTTCAAGGGAGACCTATTATTTCCGCAATCAAATGGTGCTCGACCTCTGCAATCCAAAGGTTCAGGACTTCGTCTTTGGTGTCGTTGACAATCTTATGCAGGAGAATCCCGACATCAAGTTCATGAAGTGGGACTGCAACTCGCCCATCACGAACATCTATTCCCCGTATCTCAAAGAGAATCAGGGCAATATCTATGTCGATTATGTTCGCGGACTCTACAAGGTTCTCGACAGAGTGCAGGCAAAGTATCCTGACCTCTATATGATGATGTGCTCGGGTGGTGGCGGAAGATCGGATGTTACGGGACTTCGTTACTTTACTGAATTTTGGTGTAGCGACAATACAGACCCCATCGAGCGACTCTTCATCCAATGGGGTTACTCGCAGTTCATGCCCGCAAAGGCCATGTGTGCTCATGTTACAGAATGGAACAGAAAGACCAGCATCAAGTTCCGCTTGGACGTTGCTTTCCAAGGAAAGTTGGGCTTTGATATCGGTTTGAAAGGACTTTCAAATGATGACCGCCAGTATTGTCGCGAGGCTATCAAGGAATACAAGCGTTTGAAGGAAGTCATTTGGTCGCCCAATCTCTATCGACTCGTCTCGCCTTATGAAGGACAACATTGTGTCGTTCAGCGCGTTAACGGCAGCCAAACTCACAGTATTGTCTTTGCTTATGACATCCATCCTCGTTATGAAGAGAGGCTTTTGAACACTCGTCTGCAAGGACTTGATGCAGATGCGAAGTATCGAGTGAAGGAGATTTGTCTCATGCCTGGCAAGCAAAGTTGGCTCTCTTGCAACGACAAAGTCTATACTGGCGACTATCTCATGAAGGTCGGTATCAAGGTAACTTCCGCCAACGACCTTGTTAGCCACATCATCGAGATTACGAAAGAATAAAACAAAAGCCCGGCATTTGCCAGGCTTTGTTTGTAGATAGGACTGCTTGCTTCCTAATACATATTTACGATAGCCTCGTAGAGTTCTTGCTTGCCGCTAGTCTGCTTGGGTTCGCCGACCTTCTTGCCGTATTTGTAAGCCTCTTCGAGAGTCAACTTACCTTCCTCGAACTTCTTGCCCATACCCTTGTCGAAGCTTGAATAACGCTCCTTCACCATTGCAGGAATGGGTGATTTTTCGATAATTTCGGCTGCGCTTAGCAGTGCATGAGCCATTGCATCCATGGCTGCGATGTGGGCGATGAAGATGTCCTCGAGGTCGGTGCTGTTGCGACGAGTCTTGGCGTCGAAGTTGGTGCCACCATTCTTGAAACCGCCTCCACGAATAATCTGCATCATGGCCTGAACGAGTTCGAAGTGGTCGATGGGGAACTGGTCGGTGTCCCAACCATTCTGATAGTCACCGCGATTGGCATCGATGCTACCAAGCATACCTGCATCCACAGCGCAAGCCAGTTCGTGCTCGAAGGTGTGACCTGCAAGCGTGGCATGATTCACCTCGATGTTCACTTTGAAGTCCTTGTCGAGCTTGTGAGCCTTGAGGAAGCCGATAACAGTTTCTGTATCGACATCATACTGATGCTTGGAGGGCTCCATCGGCTTGGGCTCGATGAGGAAAGTGCCCTTGAAGCCTTTGCCGCGAGCATAGTCGCGAGCCATTGTCAGCATGGTGGCCATGTGCTCTTTCTCACGTTTCATGTCGGTGTTGAGGAGGCTCATGTAGCCTTCGCGACCACCCCAGAAGACGTAGTTGGTGCCGCCAAGCTCGATGGTTGCATCGATGGCATTCTTGATCTGCACAATTGCGCGAGCCACTACATCGAAGTCGGGATTGGTGCTGGCACCATTCATGTAACGCTTGTGGCCAAAGACGTTGGCTGTACCCCAAAGGAGCTTGATGCCAGTCTCAGCTTGCTTCTTCTTCAGGTAAGCAACCACTTCCTTGAGGTTTTTCTCATAAGTCGCCACATCTTCTGCCTCAGCAACGAGGTCAACATCATGGAAGCAATAGTAGTCGATGCCGAGTTTCTGCATAATTTCGAAGCCAGCATCGGCTTTGTCCTTAGCAGCTTTTACGGGATCTTTGGCTTTGTTCCAAGGGAAGGTCTTCGTGCCTCCACCAAACTGGTCAGCGCCTTCTGCACAAAGAGTGTGCCACCAGCACATTGCGAATTTGAACCAATCGCTCATCTTCTTGCCCATAACCACTCTGTCGCGGTCATAGTAGCGATAAGCCAACGGATTTTTACTCTCTACGCCTTCAAACTTGATGGCGGGAATTTCTGGAAAATACTGTTTCATGTTTATGAGTTTATGAGTTAAGTAGTTTATAAGTTTATGAGTTGGGGAGGAATGTGAGCCAGCGTTCGTAGGCTTCTTTGTAGGCGGGCTGGTTCTTAAGGTCAGGCTCGATGACTTGGAGCTTCTTCAGGCTGGCGAAGGCTTCCTTGTTATCGACATAGATGCCTGCTCCGATGCCTGCTCCTCTGGCTGCGCCAATGCTTCCGTCGGTATCGCAAAGTTCGATGGTAGCGCCAGTTACGCCTGCCAAAGTGTCTCGGAAGATGGGACTTAGGAACATATTGGCTTTGCCTGCTCGAATGGTCTTGAGTTCCATTCCCATCTGTTTCATCACTTCCATTCCGTAAGCGAAACTGAAGACGATGCCTTCCTGAGCTGCACGAAGAAGATGGGCTTGAGAGTGGATGTTGAAGTTGATGCCGTGGATGCTGGCACCGATTTCCTTGTCCTGAAGCACTCGCTCTGCACCATTGCCAAAAGGCAGGATGGAAAGGCCTTCAGCTCCGATGGGAACTTGAGCCGCAAGGTCGTTCATCTCAGCATATCCGATGCCTTGTGGAGCAACATTCCGACGAGCCCAAGAATTCAAGATGCCTGTGCCGTTAATGCAAAGCAGAACTCCAAGTCTCGTTGCCTTCTCTGTATGGTTGACGTGAGCAAAGGTGTTGACGCGACTCTTTGGGTCGTAAGCCACGCTTCCCAGCACACCATAAACGACGCCAGAAGTGCCTGCAGTTGTGGCTGCTTCTCCTGGCTCGAAGACATTCAGGGAGAGGGCATTGTTGGGTTGGTCGCCAGCTCTGTAAGTGATAGGCGTTCCCTCTTGCAAACCAAGTTCTGCAGCTGCGGAAGCATTGACTTCTCCCTGCAAGCCAAAGGTCGGAACAAGGTCGGAAAGCATCTCTTTAGGAATGCCGTAGTAGTCCAAGAGGAACTGAGCAGGTTGCTCCGACTTGAAGTCCCACATCATACCCTCCGAAAGACCGCTCACAGTTGTGGCTGGAGTGCCAGAAAGTCGACAAGCAATATAGTCACCAGGCAACATTACCTTATATATTTTAGCGAAAAGTTCAGGCTCATTCTCGCGAACCCAAGCCAGTTTGGAGGCTGTGAAGTTGCCAGGAGAGTTGAGCAAATGGCTGAGGCACTTCTCGCTTCCGAGGTCGGCAAAAGCCTTCTGACCATAAGGAACGGCTCTGGAGTCGCACCAAATTATCGAGTCTCGAAGCGGCTTCAAGTCCTTATCCACACAAACGAGGCCGTGCATCTGATAGGAGATGCCGATAGCCTTCACCTCATCTTTGGCTGCTCCGCTAGCAGTCATGATGTCCGAAGTGGCCGACTTCAGGTAGTTCCACCACGATTCAGGGTCTTGTTCAGCCCAACCTTGACGAACAGCTTTGATGGGTGCTTCCGTCTTGGGATAGAAAGCAGTTGCCACACAAGCACCGCTCTTCACATCCACCAAAGAGGCCTTCACACTGGAACTGCCTACATCATAGCCAAGTAAATAGTTACGTTTCATATCTTTATTTCATTTTTTTTTCCACATCTGAGTCATATTCTCCAAAGTCTTGCCTTTGGTCTCAGGAACGAGCCTCCAGACAAAGATTGCAGCAACGACACAAAGGATTCCGTAGAGTCCGTAAGTGAACCAATGGCCGAAGTCATCGCCTGGCTTGAGGTGCATGTTGAACATCGGCACAAACGAGCTGGAGACGATGAAGTTGAATATCCATTGGAAAGCAACCGCGATGGCAACTGCTTTTCCGCGAATGGTATTGGGGAATATCTCTGCAATGAGTACCCAGCAAATCGGGCCCCAAGAGAACATGAAGCAAGCCGCATAGATGAGCAGACTGAGCGATGTAACCCATCCCATTCCAGCGTGACCGAAACTAATAGCCACTCCGAAAGCTCCCAAAGCCATTCCTATCGAACCTGTGATGAGCAGAGGCTTGCGTCCCCATTTCTCCACAGTAAAGATGGCAACCAAGGTGAAGAGGATGTTGCTGATGCCCATAATGACGGTAATCATCATTGGGTCTTGCATTCCCATATCGCCAAAGATGCGAGGTGCATAGTAGAGGACTGCGTTGATGCCTACAATCTGCTGGAACACACTCAGCATGATACCTACGAAGATGCACATCCAACCATAAGTCATCAGTTTCTCGGTCTTCACTACCAACGATTCCTTGATTTCAGGAAGGATAATTTCAGCCTTGCCCGAGCCATTTATCTTGGAGAGGACACTAAAGGCTTCGTCGTCCTTACCTATGGAAACGAGGTAGCGAGGCGTCTCTGGAACGAAGCAGATGAGCAGGGCAAAGAGGCCTGCAGGAACGGCTTCAGAGCCAAACATATAACGCCAACCAGTCGTAACTGTCCATTGTGCTGCGGGATTGATGGCTGCGAGGCCTTTTCCCATCTCCTCCACCAAAGGCTGAATATGCTCGCCAAGAATGAAAAAGTTCACAAAATAGACCACCAACTGACCGAAGATGATAGCGAACTGATTCCAACTGACAAGCATACCTCTTATCTTGTAAGGAGCCACCTCGCCAATATACATCGGACAAATTGCTGAGGCAAGACCTACGCCAATGCCGCCTATAATGCGATAGATGTTAAACATGATGAGCAGCGAGGCAGAGGGAACTCCGTGCTCGAAGAACAGGAACTCAGGATCCATCGAACCCAAAGCCGAGACGAAGAACAAGAGGCCTGCGATGATGAGCGACTTCTTTCTACCCAAATTGGTTGCCAACAAGCCTGAGAGAGCCGAGCCGATGATGCAGCCAATCAAAGCGCTGGCCGAAGTGAATCCGTGCCAACTGTTGGAATAAGTGAAGTCCCCAGCCTCCATAAAGAAAGCCTGCAGACCCTTCTCAGCACCCGAAATGACTGCAGTATCGTAGCCGAAGAGCAATCCTCCAAGCACAGCAACAAGAACGATAGAGTACAAATAGAGCTTACTGCCCGTTTGTTGAGCCTGTTTCATGTTAGTTTCAGATAAAATTTACACATTTGCCCCACAAAGATATAAAATTTTATCGAATGAAAGGTGAAGAGTGAAGATTTATTCATTAACTTTGCATCAAACAAACTCACAAACATGCTTAGAGCCAAGTTTCTCTTCCTCTTCTTGCTGCTTTCTGTCTCGATTTGGGCTCAAGAACTGACCATTCAAGGTCGAGTAATTGATGCTGAGACGGGAGAATCGCTTCCGTATGCCTCCATTTATGTGGGCGAAGGAAAGGGGACTTTGACTAACATCGAGGGTGAATTCCGCCTGTCTTTATCCGAGCAGGACTACCTGACTGTCAGTTATGTAGGTTATGAGAAACGCAAGATTAATGCGTCTGAAGTGGCGAGAATAGTCAGGTTGAAACCCTTCAAGCGCCAACTGAGAGAGGTTGTGGTGCAGCCTATCGACGAATTGGACATTCTGAAGCAAGTCATCAAGAACCTGAAGAAGGACTTCTCCAAGCACAAAACAGACAGGCAGGCTTATTTCCTGCGAACATTGATGAGAAACAGGAAGGACAGCTACCTGATAGAGAGCCTGATGGCTTGGAATTCGGCAGTCAATCTGCGAGATGATGAGACTTTCAGCGGCATTTATGGCATCAATTCAGAGGGAATTACAAGCAGTCTCGACCTTAGGCTTACCAACATTCATCGAATGGTTGAGATAGGAGCGCACACTTTCCAAAGCAAGTATTGGGAAGCAGCCATCAAGCCGCTCAACAGCCTGCAGACGATAAAGAAATATTATAATGTGGAAAGTCAGATACTGCTTGGAGATGAAGGCGAAAAACTCTATCGATTCACTTTCCATTGGAACGACAAACATACCAAAACCTTGGGGAATAGACGCTACCTGACTGGGGATATCTATGTGGATGCCAAGACCTTACGATTGCTTCGCTTCGATGGAGAAGTTGGGAATGCTTATCAGACTGCATTCCTTTCTCGCCAGCCTTCCACAATAAAGTTCCACATCAACTACGACTATTCTCGCGGCTTTGCGGCTGTGGACAATATTGCAATCCAGGGTGGGAATAAGTCCTTGAATTACAGGCTGCTCCTCTTTGGCATTCAGGCCGAAAGTCTTGTTCAAACTGGTGGCGGCTTTGTTGGGGACAATATCATAGATGCCCTGAGTAATGCTGGCTACGACTCCGAACTTTGGGAGAAATACGACCTCATAAAGCGAACAGAAGAGGAAGAACGAATCGCTTTTGGAGAGAAACTTGAGTGAGTTTGGAAAGAACTAACGATTAACAACTCGAATAATCGTGAGTCCATCCCTCATAGGAAGTATCACCTTTTCCACTCTTGCATCAGAAGCGACAAGATCATTAAAGGCCTGGACGCCTCGAGTCTGAGCATCACTTTCCCTTGCTTCTTCCAAAACATGCCCATACCACAAGGTATTATCGGCCACAATGAAGCCTCCAGGATTCATCAAAGGCAGGAGCATTTCGTAATAAGCCACATATTCTCGCTTATCGGCATCAATAAAGGCGAAGTCCCAACCTCCTTCCATTTGCGGGACTAACTGCAAAGCATCTCCAATATGAAGATGAATCTTGTCTTTGTAGGCACTCCCCCCGAACCATTTTCGCAGGAAATCCTCGTTCTCGTCGAATATCTCGAAGGTATGAATCTCTGCATTTTCTGGGAGACCTTCTGCCATACAAAGCGTAGAATAGCCGCTGAAAGTACCCAACTCGAGCACTTTCTGCGGCTTTACCATCTGGATGAGCATCTTCAAAAGGCGTCCTTGCAGATGACCGCTAGCCATCTGTCCGTAGGAGAGACGCAATTGTGTGTCCCTCCAAAGGGCATGCAAGTAATCGCCCTCAGCATCGATATGCTGAAGAATATACTCGTCGAGAGACATTTACTCGGCTTTTGCCTTCGCCGAGTTATCTATCAGAGCCTCGATTGCAAGGCGGTAGCTGTCGAGTCCGAAGCCGCCTACGAAGCCTACACAACCTGGGCTGATGATGCTGCGACGACGGAATTCTTCGCGCTGATAGACGTTGCTGATGTGCACTTCAACTGTAGGAGTGCTCACACTCTTCAAGGCATCGAGGATAGCGATACTTGTGTGAGTGTATGCTCCAGCATTGAGAACGATGCCATCGCGGTCGAAGCCTACCTCATGAATCTTGTTGATGAGTTCGCCTTCCAAGTTGCTCTGATAGTAGTCGATGCGCACTTTGGGGAAGCGTGCACGCAGTTCTTTTAGATAGTCTTCCCAAGCTCGTTTGCCATAAATTTCAGGCTCGCGAATGCCCAAAAGGTTAAGATTTGGGCCGTTAATAATTTGGATTCTCATAATAAAGTTGTATTTTTGTAGTCGAAAAGTCTTAGTTTCTGCTACAAAGATAATAAATTTTCGTGGCAAGAAACAAGAAGAGAGCATAAAAATAACGTTAAAAAAGAGATTTTGCACTACGAACTGACAAATACCAACACTATTGGCAACGACATTCTTCGCCGCTACTTCCAATATTTGCGACTTGAGAGGTCGTACACTTCGAACACGCTCGATGCCTATCTGAAAGACCTGCAGAAGCTCATCAACTACTATTCGGACGAGGGAATCGACTTTCGAAAGGTCACCCTTGAGCAGTTGGACCAATTCGCAAAGGCTTTGCAGGAGCTTGGTGTGGGGCCTCGTTCTGTGGCTCGAATCCTGAGTGGAGTGCGCTCTTTCTATCGTTTTCTGACTCTCGAAAAAGAGATTGAGACCGATCCTACTGAGTTGCTCGAGAGTCCGAAGATAGGCAAACACTTGCCTGAAGTGTTGAGTCTGCCTGAAATAGATGCGATTGAAGAGGCTATCGACCTCAGCAAACCTGAAGGCATTCGCGACCTCGCCATCATAGAAGTCCTGTTCAGTTGCGGCCTTAGAATCAGCGAATTGGTCGGTTTGAAGTTGAGCGAGCTCTACCTTGAAGAGGGTTACATTCGTGTTCATGGTAAAGGGAGGAAGGAAAGACTTGTGCCAATCGGCGATTCAGCCATAAAATGTCTGCGGAATTGGTTCGTCGTTCGGCAAGGAATCGAAGTGAAACCAGGCGAGGAAGACTATGTTTTCGTCTCGCTTCGACGAGGGAAACACCTCAGCAGAATCTCCCTCTTTGTATATATTAAGGAATATGCCGAGAAGGCGGAAATCAAGAAAAACATCAGTCCGCACACTTTCAGGCACAGTTTTGCCACGCAACTCTTGGAAGGAGGGGCAAACTTGCGAGCCATCCAAGCTATGCTGGGGCACGAAGACATCGGCACTACGGAGATTTATATGCACATCGACAAAAGCCACTTGCGAAAGGAAATCCTGGAGCATCACCCAAGAAATATCAAGGGTCAGGCAGAGTAGTTTGCAAACAACCCCAGTTACGTTGGCAAACGTAACGTGTTACGATTGCAATTTTAACGTGTTAAGTTTGAGATTTAACCACGTTAACTTTTCCTGCATCACATTCGAAGTCTTTTCCTCAAAAACTTCGTTTCTACCTTATAATTATGCATCGAGATTGCATTTTGCAAGAAAAAAGCACCAATTTCGGCAAATTCTCGTCTTCATTCATTGCACTTTGAAGAAAAATCACTACTTTTGCTATCAAATTATCAACATAAAACAACAATTATTATGGTTAAAGTAGACGAATTAGACAAAAAGATTCTTGAGATGATTTCCTGCAACGCTCGCATTCCTTTCAAAGAGGTAGCCGAAGCTTGTGGCGTTAGTCGAGCAGCCGTTCATCAGCGTGTTCAACACCTCGTAGATGCTGGCGTAATCGTAGGTAGCGGCTTCCATGTGGACCCAGTTTGTTTGGGCTATAACACTTGCACTTATGTGGGCATCACTCTCGAAAGGGGCTCATTATATAAAAAGGTAGTGGAAGAGTTCGAGAAGATTCCCGAAATCGTGGAATGCCACTTCACAACTGGCCCTTACACAATGCTCATCAAGCTCTACGCAAAAGATAATGCGCACCTTATGACCTTGCTGAACGACCGTTTGCAGGAGATTGACGGAGTGGTTTCAACTGAGACGCTCATCTCTCTCAAGCAGAGCATCAAGAAGGAAGTGCCTATCGGAGCTCAGCATGCAGAGACGAAACCAACCGCTCTCGAAGAAGCATGAAACGCCAATTCCCACTCATAGGCATTACTGGCAACTTCGGAGATAAGGGAAGCGAACTGGCCGAAGGCTACTATCTCTCAGTCCTCAAGGCTGGAGGAACCCCGATAGTAATCCCGCCTCACAACGACAAAAAGGCGCTTCTCACTCTTCTCGAGGACCTCGACGGCATTCTCTTTTCTGGTGGAGGCGACATCAATCCGCTTCTTTTGGGCGAAGAACCTTTGCCACAACTGCATAGTGTTTGCCCCAAAAGGGATGAGCCGGAACTCTTCCTCGCACTCGAAGCCTTCCATCGTCAAATCCCTATTCTGGGCATTTGTCGAGGCATTCAGGTTATGGCAGCAGCCCTTGGAGGTAAGGTTTATCAGGACATTTATGTCCAAAGCGAAGGTGCAAAACTCAAGCACTCGCAAGATATGCCCAGACATTGCACTTCGCATTCGGTCAGCATCAAGGAAGGAAGCCTCCTGGCAAGCATCTTCGAAGGCAAGCAAACGCTGGCAGTCAACTCGTTTCACCATCAGGCAGTAAGCGACGCAGGACCTCATCTGCAAGTTTCGGCCTTGAGTCCAGACGGAATCATCGAGGCTATCGAGAGTACGGAGCATAAGTCGTTGCTTGGCGTACAATGGCATCCTGAATGCTTCATCCTGAATAATGATGAATCGATGTTGCCCATCTTCCGTTGGTTCGTTGGCGAAGCGAGGACTTT
>Ga0310786_10001832_pt1 | contig 33779 bp, 28 predicted proteins | sample AusTroGonzalo_MG_FD_203881 | JGI IMG/M metagenome (GOLD analysis project Ga0310786, IMG submission 203881) | Bovine rumen microbial communities from tropical cattle in Woodstock, Queensland, Australia - Gonzalo_03 (v2) (version 2) | ecosystem: Host-associated > Mammals > Digestive system >... | reverse complement strand
TTAAAAATCGTAAAAAACGAAAAAAACACTGGACATAAACGTTCGTTTATGTCCATAATGTGTGTAAGTAAAAAGAGGGATGTTGTGAAAAAATTATTGTTTGCGATTTTTGCGGGATTTGTCGGGTTTTATGCACAATTTGCACACGCGGATGATTGTGGCGCTGGGTATTATTACAACAGCAATAATGAATGTGTTGTGTGTCAAATGAATAACTATTGTACTGGCGATGGTGTAATGCGTCCATGTCCACCTGTGCCATACAGCACATCGGACGAACTGAAAACACTGGTCACAGGCTATAATGTGCATTCAGTAGAATACGCAGCATTGTCCAGCAGCTGGAGTTATAGTAATTCCATGATGACGAATATTGAACGGTGTGTGTTGGTATTGATTAATGTTGAAGTAGATCAGGGGCGCATCAGTAGATATTTATTCGGATATTCCACACAAACTGGCGGGTACACACGAGCAAAAGGAACTTATTGGGACCGTGCAAATCCAGGATATTATTTAGCGACAGCCTATAGTTCGTATTGGATCAGAGTCAGAGCCTGTACAAATTCGCATCCGACCGATTCGCATTACAGTGCGGCGGGGACGCCCGATGTCGGGGACTGTCCCTGGGCGTGTGATGACGGCTATGTGCAAAGCGAACCCGATAAATGTTCGCCTGCGGCGGATGCGCGCGCGATTACGACCGTCGGTTTTGTGACCGAACAAATGGCGCCATTACAGGACAATTTTGTCGGTCAATCGGGCACAAAGGCCGTCACATTTGGTACCGAATCGGGTGAAAATATTCCGCGCACAGTGACGGACAGCATGGGGGCCAGCACATCCGATACTTCATTACCAACGGCGGGCGCGGCAAAAACTGCACTGGACGCCAAACAGGACACCATACCCGCAAACGATTCGAACAGTGTTTTAACCTATACAGGTGTCGCGGGTTCCATCGGCAGTAAAGGCGTCTATCAAGACAGTGGTACATACGCGGAACAGATGGACGATTTAGTCACCGCGGAAACATTCAACAGCGCACTGGCCAACGGATTAAACAATGAATTTATCTGTGCCGAATACGACCCCGCCGAACCCGATAAATGCTGGCTCTGGGAAATCCGCGCATTGTCGTCCAATGATTCGGGCTATACGGAATTAGAATATATAAAAAGTTCGGGCACACAAAAAATCGAAATACCTGTATCGGGATTTGATACAGGTAATTGGTCGGTCTATGCCCAATGGATGGTGACAGGTTCCAGCACAAAAAGCAACCCGTGTATATTTTGCAGCAGCATCGAAGATTCATCGTCACAACGATACAGTTTAGTGTTGCACACTAATTATACACACATATACCAAGTAATACGTGGTGGCGAATCATCTAACTGTGTGGCAAATTATAGCAACAAAAGTATAAACAAGATTCATTATGCAACAATAATGCAATTGTCTAGTTCTTTTGATGGTTCAACCCCATCTAAGTGCACTATAATCGGCACGCGTATACCGAATACAACATTTACCGTTTTTGACGGTGTCCAGGGTTGGCTGTATGCCATGAAAATTCAAAAAGATTCTGTGACGCAATATGACCTTGTGCCTGTGCGTCGGAATTCGGACGGTGCGATTGGAATGCTGGACAAAGTCACAAACACATTCTTTGGGAACTTGGGCACTGGCGCATTTACTGCGGGTGAGCCTGCTGGTATCAATACCATCCTGCCCAACGGGTATACGCCGTTAGAATATATTCAATCCAGCGGTACACAGTATATAAATACAGGAATGAAAAACACATCAAAGATGCAGACGGAAATTGTGTTTGTTGGACTTAATAATCAATATAATCTGGTATATGGGTCTCAAAGTGACGGCGCAGGCGCAAGCGCAAAGCGCAGAGAACTGACCTTATTTACAAACACGAATTCGCCGTATTTTAGTCTGAACACTGGCTCCGCAAGCAATTATTCATATGTTTCCACTGATTTTGCTGTGTCTTTGGGAACCAGATATAACCTGACTGCGGAATTTTCCACTGTGTCAAAACTTACTGTGAACGGTAATAATTTTGTTTCGAATTCAACGGGCGATAATGTGACAACGGGGCGTAATGATTATTTATTCTGCTATAATCTTGATGGGTCACCGAATTATAAGATAAAAGCAAAGATGTATTTTGCAAAAGTTTGGGATTCAGCTGGAAACCTTGCGCGCCATTTTATCCCTGCACGCCGCAACAGCGATGGTGCAATCGGGATGTATGATACGGTAGGTGGTACATTTTATGGTAATGCCGGCACAGGCACATTCACCGCCGGGCCAGAGCAAGCGAATAATATATACATGCCACAAAATCAATAGTATGGAAAATTGTTTGACATATCGTACCAAATATGCAACAATGCGGACATGTTGGTTCCATTCATAAATTTTTACTGTTGTTGTTAAAATGTTCCAGGTGCAAACATAGTGTTTGCGTATTTCGTGCGTTTTTATTATCATAACAAATAATACAAGGATTTTATCATGCAAATAAGACTTTATAATACTATGACCCGCAAAGTGGAAGACTTTGTGCCAATTAAACCAAACTATGTTGGAATATATAATTGCGGTCCAACCGTATACTGGGACCAGCATTTAGGCAATATGCGCACATTTTTTAACAGCGATATGATGAAACGTATGTTTTTGGCAAACGGGTACACGGTGAATCATGTTATGAACTTTACCGATGTCGGACATTTGACCAGTGACGAAGATACTGGTGACGATAAAATGGAACGTGGCGCCGCGCGCGAAAATATTTCTGTGTGGGATGTCGCGAATAAGTATATTGCCAGTTGCCTTGCCGATATGGATTTGCTGAACATCATGCGTCCAACGCACACGCCGCGCGCCACAGACCATATCGCCGAACAAATAGAATTGATTAAAAAACTGGAAAAATTGGGCTTTACATACGAAATCCCGGGTGACGGCATTTACTATGATACATCAAAATTGCCCGACTATGGAAAACTGGGCGGTCAGAATCTGGCGGAATTGCGTGGTGGCGCGCGTATAGAAAATAATAACAAGCGGAATATCACCGACTTTGCGTTGTGGAAATTTTCGCCCACCGATGTTAAACGCCAAATGGAATGGCCCAGCCCATGGGGCGTCGGCTTCCCAGGATGGCATTTGGAATGCAGCGCAATGAGTATGAAATACCTTGGCGACCATTTCGATATTCACAGTGGCGGTCAAGAACACATAAAAGTGCACCATACCAATGAAATTGCCCAGTCTGAGCCGATTGTCGGCGCGCCATGGGTGCATTATTGGGTGCATTGGGCGTGGTTGATGCTGCGCGATGGCAAAATGGCAAAATCGTCGGGTTCGTTCTTTACCGTTCGCGGTCTGATAGAAAAAGGCTATGACCCGATGGCATTTCGGTATTTGCTGTTGACGGGTCACTATCGCCAGCCAATGGAATTTTCATTTGAATCGTTGGATGCCGCGGCGGCGGGCTATAAAAACCTTGTGCGTCGAATTGCAGATTTGATGGCCGCCGATGATGCCATGCCGATAAATCAAGATCTGTACAACGAATGGCACGATAAAATTTTGACACCGATTTCCGATAATCTGAAAACATCGGAAACATTGGTTGCAGTCCAAGATTTGTTAAAATCAACCGATGTGAATGCAAAAACTAAACTGGCATTGCTGGATTTTATCGATGATTTATTGGGACTGAAATTATCAGAACACGCAAAAAAACTGCATGAAATTGAATCTGAATCGGCACCCGATGAAATTCAAAAATTAGCGCAAACGCGTGCCGAGGCTAAGAAAAATCGCGATTTTGCAACCGCAGACGAACTGCGTAATAAAATCGATTCAATGGGCTGGGTGGTGACAGATGTCCCATCGGGATTTAAATTGGTAAAGAAACAATAAAATATTTTATAAAAAACCGCTTGAATATGGCGCGATTTGTGTTATATTTAACCACGTTGAACAAGAGGATTTTTTATGAACTACCCGTATATGCCGAAATCCACTGCACTGTGGTTGATTGAAAACACTGCGCTGACATTCGAACAGATTGGCGAATTCTGCGGTTTGCATGAATTAGAGGTGAAAAACATCGCCGATGCAGAAACCCAGAAAATCCAGGGATTAAATCCGATTCTGAATGGCCAGTTGACCCGTGAAGATATTCAAAAATGCGAATCCGACCCATCTGCGCGTCTGACATTGTGCGAAAATATCGTTCGTGCCCAAAATGCCCAGAATAAAAAAGGTGTTGGATATACACCAAAACTGCATCGGCAAAATCGCCTTGGCGGAATATTGTGGATTTTGAAAAACTGTCCTGAATTATCAGATGGCCAGATTGCACGCCTGATGCGCAGCACAAACCCAACGGTTGCGTCGGTTCGTAATAAAACGCATAAAAATTATGCGGACATTCAAATCCAAAGTCCGATTGTTTTGGGATTGCTGTCGGAATCTGCGCTGCATGACGCGGTCGCCAAAGCAAACAAATCAAACAAAAAATAATTATCAAACCGCAAATAAATAAACAGGGGTTTTGATGTCAAAAAAAATTGATAATGCAACACGGTTACTGGTCGATTCTTTGCCCGAGAACCTGCAAAAACTTGCCACCTCGTCGTTGGAAAATGGCTATTTGTCCCAGATGGATTTTGATGCTGCAACCGATGCGGACGAAATTCCAGATGAAGAAAGAAAAGAAGTCCAGGATTTCTTTAGACAAGATTTAGGGCTGGAATTCTTGGAAACGGACAACTTTTCCAAAGACCTTGAAAAGTATCGTGACGAAGATTCAGATGAAAGCGCCGAAAAATATCGCAACTTGCTGAATTCCGATGCAGAGCAGGTCGATAACGACGAAGACTATGAACACTATGCAAAGCAATTAGAGCGCAGCCAGACAGGAAATTTAGTACTGGGGGTCCAGGATTCTGTCCAGTCGTATTTGAAACAAATTGGTATGGTGCAATTGTTGACTGCGGCTGGCGAAATTGCTATTGCCCAGCGTATAGAAGCGGCATCACGGTTGATGGTGTATGGCCTGTGCGAAAGTCCTATGACTATCCAGGCGATGTTGGATTGGTACCAGCAATTATTAAACGAAGATATTCGCCTGCGCTATATCGTAAATTTGGAGGCGATGTATTCATCGGACGCAGAACAGAAATCGTTGGCGGCGATATCTGAAACATTAAAGTCCAAAGGTGTTGACCAGGTCGACGAACTGGATGACGATGATTTGGATGATTTAGCCGAATCTGCTGTGACTGATGATGACGACGATGATGATGACGATGATGTTTTGGACGACGACGATGATGGCGTCAGAAAAGATGACGCGCCACGTGGCACATCGGGCGTTCCAATTCCAGTAATGGAAGAATCGTTGATGCCAATGATTACAGAACTGTTTGCAAAAATAAAGCGCACATTCAACAGTATGCAGAAATTGCAGGCAATGCGTATGGAAAGGCTGTTGACATCATCAAAACCCGATGACGCATTGGAAACAAAATATAACAGAATGCGCCTTAACCTGTTTGAAAATGTCAGTAAAATTCGCCTGAATGACGATCGTATTGCCGAAATTATGGAAAAATTGACAGAACGCGACCAGTTGCTGATGGGACTGGAAGGCAAATTGTTGCGTTTGGCCACAGCAAATAAAATTAAACGCGAAGATTTCTTGGCTGAATACACTGGAAACGAATTGAATCGTAATTGGGTTAAAAAGTTGCAGAAACATAAAAGTGCTGTTTGGTCGAATTTTGCCAAGAAACACGGTCCAGATATATTGAAAATCCAAGAAGATATCGCCGCCATCGCCGCAGAAACAGGTCAACCAACCGCTGAATATAAAAAGGTTGTCGAATTGGTGCGTCGCGGTCAAACCGAAGCAGCCAAAGCTAAACGCGAAATGATAGAGGCGAATTTGCGTTTGGTCATTAAATTTGCAAAGAAAAGCAGTAATCGTGGCCTTGGATTAGATTTTTCGGATTTAGTTCAAGATGGCAACATTGGTTTGATGAAGGCGGTTGATAAATTCGATTATCGTTTGGGGAATAAATTTTCAACCTATGCGACGAATTGGATTCAACAGGCTATTTTGCGCAGTATCGCCGACCAGGCGCGAACAATTCGTATCCCAGTGCATATGATTGACAATATACATAAAATCCAGCGCGCATCGCGGCAATTTATGCATAAATATGGTCGCCAACCAACCGCCGAAGAATTGTCCAAGATTATATATCTGCCGGTGGATAAAATTCACAAAGCAATGAAAGTAAATGTCCGTCCAATTTCGCTAGAGGCGCCCGTTGGCACCGAAGACGACAGTTCGCGTATGGAAATTATTGCCGACGAAACAGCCAAGAATCCGTTTACATCGGCAGCGCAAAAAAATCTGCGCAAGATAGTCACGCAAATTCTGTCAGAATTGGATCCAAAAGAAGAAACCGTCCTGCGTCAACGTTTTGGTATGAGTACGAATAAAACCAGTACCCTTGAAGAGGTCGGTGAATACATCGGTGTGACGCGTGAACGTATTCGCCAAATTGAACAAAAGGCACTGAATAAACTGAAACACCCGACGCGGGCGCGCAAGTTACGCAGTTTCTTAGAGGATTAAACCCAACGGTCGCACGAATTATCTGCGACCGTTTTTAATAACAAAACCAAAGGAGTCGCATATGAAAAAAATCGTTTTATTTTGTACGGGGATATCTGGTTCGGGAAAGTCATATTTTATTGAAAAAACTTTGCCATCTGGTTTGTTTTATAATTTAAAATCTGCGACTACACGCGATATGCGCAGCGGTGAATCTGAATCGAATCCGTACTATTTTCGTAACGAAGCATATTTTGAAACGACACCATTGATAACAAAATTATGGGTGAACGAGAATATGTGGCACATTGGCGAACGCAAATGGTTATACGGTGTCCCCGAAAGCGAAGTATTAAATAATCTTGGGCGAAATTTTACATATGATGTCATTGAGCCAAAATATGTTCGTCAAATGATAGACTGGTTTCACCTGAAAAAGTTAGATCGCGATTACGGATTTAAAATAGCATGGTTTATACCGCCGTATAACAATTTTGAAATTGCGTCGCGTCGTGCCACCATGCCAAATGACATCGCAGTGCGTCGTGCCAATACATGTGACGCAGCCGACTTTTTGGATGCAGGTCTGCGCCCCGACTATATATTGCGACCAATAACGGGTAATTTTGATGAGCGTCTCTACCAGTATATAAATGTGCTTTACGACGATATGTTATTCGACCAGAAACATAATATGCAACGCGCAGCAAACAAATCAAAATAATTTTTGATTTTATATCTGTTTGGCCAGTGCCGAATAAATAATGCCCAGATCGGTTTTGGAAAGCGCACTGGTCAATTTATCGGCGTTATCCGTTTGGTGTGCGGCGACAAGAATTTTATCAAAACTGCGCACAAATTGTGTTGCCTGGGACCGAAACACTGCGTCGGATTTAATATGTTCGCGTATGCGCTTTTTATCGGCTGCGCGTACCATTTTCGCCATCCACTTTGCGAATATTGTTTTATCACCGTCGTGATATTTTTTCCAAACGACATCGGGAATCTCGCCACCCATTGCACGGGTCAGGTCGATTGTTTGTTCGTACAGCTTATCAAATGCGGCGGTCGATTGTTCAACAAAGTCACGACTGCTGGCGCGTGGTGCGGTTGTCACAGGTGCCGTTTTGATTGCGTCCATTGGGGCCGCTGCACGCGCAACCATCATCTGTTTATTTAATGTCTGCATAGTTTCTACGGCCTTTGCATAGTCTGACATTAAATCAATCATCTGTTGGCGCGATTGTCCGGCCAATTCGTCCAGTTTTGTGGCCGATTCAGATACAGATGTTGTGGAATCGGCGACCGTTTCTCGAATTTCTGTTATTTTTTTATCCAAATCTGCAACCGTCTTTGTTAAACTTTTTCCCATATTTTCCGATGCCGCCGCCAGGTCGGGCAGGGCAACATAATATTTTTCAATCAATTCGGATAACGGTTTTAACTGGGCGGTTGTTTCGGTTGACATTTTTATCAAACCTTCGGATTGCCCCGCTAGTTGCGAATGCGCAGTATTCATTTCAATCAATGTTTCGCGCACGCCCGTTGCCATAGATTTGACAGATTCTGAAAATGCGTTTGCGGCGACTTTCGTATCTTTCAATGTGTTATCTGCAACCCCCGACACAGTTTTTAATTCATCGACCACATCATTTGCAAATTCTTTGATTTCGTTTTCAAAATGATTTGTCAGTCCTGACAATTCTGATGAAATTCCACGCACAGAACTTTCTGTTTCGGTTGCACTGGTCATCAATGCTTCTACGGCGTCGGTCAGTTTGCGAACCTGCTTTTCAACAGAAGATTCAGACAACAACACCTGGGCACCAACAACATTTGCAGTTGTCGTCAATTTGTTCATCTGGGCATCCAATTGTTTTTTGCTTTGTTTGCCAAATGCATCCAATTTAGCAAGATATGCACTGGTAATTTTATCATTGGATTCCAATGTTTCTTTGTGGTCTTTGGCTGCATCTTTGATTTTTCCGAAATTTTCGATGCTGGTTGTGGTCAATTTAGTAATCGCATCTTGTACAGTATTTGCACTTTCGGTCATCGTTTGAAATTGTTCTTTCCCAGAATTCAGCGATTTTTCAAGATTTGCTGTAAATTTATCACTTGCAGTGTCCCATTGTTCAATAAATCCATTTATTTGTGATATCTTTTCGTCCGATACTTTTGTCGTTTCAGATATGCGACCAAGTGTTTCTTGGATTGTGCTGGCAAATCTGTCGGTGGCGTTTGACACATCGTTCCAGGTTTCGGAATTCACGACCTCGCGCAGGCCAGATACAGTATTGTCCATACGCCCCGACATCTGGGCAACGCGTTGCACCGCATCATTCGCCGTATCGACCAATGCAGTATTACGTGTGGCCAGTTCATTGCGTAATTCCTCGGCGACGGTGATCTGTGCGCGTAATGTATTTTGAATTGTCTGGAATCCTGCAAGTATTTTTTTTATTTCGTCCGCCATTATCGTTTGCAACACATTAGACGCATCTTGGATACGGGCACGGTCGGGTTCAGTGATAATATCTATCATTGACTGCATCACGCGCTGGGACCGACGCGATATAAAAAACAGCGCAAATAATATTATGAATAAAATCCCACCAATAAATGTAGTTATAACAAAAAAAGTATTCGAAAAATCCATATTCCTTTGCCCCCCTGTTAAATGATACGATATGTTCTTGCAGTCATCATAAATTTATACTATCATTTGTACGATAAAGCAAGTACATAAATGATAAAAAAAGATATTCTTTCGTCCGAACAGGAAATTGCCGCCGAACCGACCAATAACGTTTGGGTCCAGGCGAATGCAGGCACCGGCAAAACCAGTGTTCTGACCGCACGCCTGTTGCGTATTTTATTTCGCGACAATACTAAAAATGCTGGGATACTCTGTTTGACTTACACAAATGCAGCGGCGGGCGAAATGCGTAACCGTATTTTGGCGGCTTTGCGTCAATGGGCTATGGCGACCGATGACGAATTGCGCGAATTGTTGGTGGGGGTTGCAATAAATACCAAACCGACCCCCGATGACATAGCGCACGCGCGCACGATATTTTTCAAATACATCGACGCGCCCGATATGGTGAAAATTAAAACTATCCACGGTTTTTGCGAAGAGATTTTGCACCGTTTTCCAACCGAAGCGGGACTATCGCCATCGTGGACACTGATATCAGATGCGCCACAAAGAATATTATTAAATGATACGCTGATGCAATTAGTGAATTCAACCGATAATGATGAACGAACTGTCGCCGCATTTGATCATATCATCGGTGTTATGTCAGAATACAAATTGAACGATTTATTGACGGTTATTGGTGGACAATACAAGAACTTTTTTATGATGGATAATTTTGATAACTATCGAAATTATTTTATTGATACGATTCAAAAAAAATTAAAACTGGTTCCTGGGGTTGATGATACAATTCCAACAGAAAAATTGAAAAAAATCATTGATTTGGCAAAATCCGAAAAAAAACCAACACAAAAGTTATTAAACCTTATCAATTTAACCGAGTTGTATATTGAAAATACAATAAATTTTGATAAATATAAAACCGCATATTTAACAACGGGCGGCACACCCCTGAAAGCGGGATTAAATTATGATTATTTATCAGAAGAAAAAAGACGTGTTTTGGAACTGAATGCGTATATGATAAATAAAAAGATTTATCATGATACGATGGCATTGTTTGATTTATCGGCTGCGTTTGCCAAGAAATACAACGAATTGAAACGCTTTAACAATGTGCTGGATTTTGAAGATTTAATATTGTACACGCATCGGTTGTTTTCTAACCCTGAAACAATGGGCTGGGTTTTGTCGGGACTTGATTTATCGCTTTCGCATATTTTGCTGGACGAAGCGCAAGATACGGCGCCGTTACAGTGGGATTTATTGCGGATGTTGGCGGGGGATTTTTTTGCAGATGGTGATAAATCTGATTTGCCGCGTTCGTTGTTTGTTGTTGGCGACACAAAACAATCTATCTATGGGTTCCAGGGCGCCGATCCAAATGCGTTTGCAAAAAGTCGCGATGAAATCGCTGCCTGTATTACAAATAACGCGCGCGCAATACGCGAAGTCCCGTTGACCCAGAGTTTTCGTTCGGTTGCACCGATATTACAAATGGTTGATATGTTTTTCGGTGACGCCCAGGTCGCGCGCCAAACAGGCTTTGTAAACAATGCGCATAAATGTTTCAGAATTCATGACAGGGGCGTCGCCGAAATATATAAAGTGCGATATTCGGGTGATACTGATACTGCGTCGGCGCGAAAACAGTACATTGCGGACATCGCGGATAAAATCGCAATGTTGGTAACCGAAAAAAAGTATTCACCGTCGGATATTATGATTCTGTTGCAGCAACGTAATCCATTGGCAGTACCTGTGGCCAATGAATTGAAACGGCGCGGAATCCCTGTTGCGGGGGCGGACCGAATTGTCTTGCCTGATTTCCCGATAATTCGTGATTTTATGAATTTAATTCGTTTTTGTATGGATAAAACCGACGATTTCAGTTTGTGCTGTGTGTTGAAAAGCCCGATATTCAGATTGAATGACGCCGAAATATACGATGTTTGCGTTGCGCGTAACACAGAAACCGCGCGTTTACGCGCCATCGATAAAGATGCGGCGCCTGTGACGGTGTTGGCGGTATTGAAAAATATGCACCCCGATGCGTTTTTGCGGTTAAATAATTATATACAAATAGCGCAAATATCGGGCCCGCACAGTTTCTTTACATATGTTTTGAATAATAACGATGTGCGTGAAAATATCATCGCCGCATTGGGCCCCCAGGTTATCGAACCACTGGAAGAGTTTATTACAATATGCCTTGCATACGAGCGTACACGCCCAGGGACTTTGCGACATTTTATTCGGTGGTTTATTACCGGCAACAGCGAAATAAAGCGCAACCTTGATACGGGTGATGGCGTTCGCATAGTGACTGTGCACGGCAGCAAAGGTCTGCAGTCGCGTGTTGTTTTTTTGATAGATACTGTGTCTATGCCAAAATCGGAAAATGTTTATAATATCGATTTTATGCCTGGTGTTTATGGCAATGTCCCGATTTGGCTGTGGACACCGCGCAAACCAAATGAAATCAGTGTCGAATTCAGCGAGATTGATGCGGCGCAAAAATATCGCGATATTGCCGAAAGTTTTCGTTTGCTGTATGTTGCAATGACACGCGCATGTGACGAGTTATATATTTATGGGTTTGCGGGAAATCGTAAAGCATCGGAACTATGCTGGCACAGTATGCTGTGGAATGTGCTGTCTGAAAAAATCGGCACAGTTGATGATGGAAATATAATCAGGGTAAGCAACTATGACAAATAAATTGCACGAACTAGTTGATAAACATACGCATGCGAAATATGCAACCGACACAGGGCGGGGTGTGCACACCAAAATGCAACATGTGTTTTATACGCCAAATGGTTGGGTTGGCGATACAAATATTATATCGCACATCAAAGATAATTCTGAATTGCGTGAATTATTGGGACCGTTATCAAAAACCGAAGTACCAATTGCGGGGATTATAAATGGCAAATTCATCAGTCGCCGCATTGATAGGCTGTATGTAAATAATACCACCAAAAATATAGTTGTTTTAGATTATAAAACCGATATAAACAAGAAAGTGTTTTTTGAAAAATATGTTGTACAATTAAATGAATATTATGCGTTGTTAAAGCAAATTTACCGGTCTTTTAATATAGATTGCAAAATATTGTGGTTAAATGATTTTACACTGGAAAATGTCCAAACATCGGGTATAATACGACCATGCTAGTAAACTTAAAAATTTCTAATATTGTGCTGATTGATAAACTGAACATTGAATTTGGTTCGGGGTTGAATATATTGACTGGTGAAACGGGGGCGGGAAAAAGTATATTGCTGGATGCGTTGTCGCTGGCATTGGGGGCACGTTCGGATATTGGATTGATTCGGCATGGAACAGATAGCGCATCGGTTACCGCAGAATTTGACGGTGCAAACGAAAATATTTACGCAATCTTTGATGATGCAGGGATTGATCGTGACAATAACATTATTTTGCGTCGCACTTTGGGCACCGATGGGAAAAGTCGCGCCTGGGTGAATGATACGCCTGTTTCGATAAAAACACTCAAGGCAATTGGTGACGAATTGGTCGAAATACATGGCCAGTTTGCAAATCATACTTTACTGAATCCGGCAATGCATCGTGTTGCACTGGATAATTTTGCATTAAAAAATATCAGTGATTTTAATATGTTATTACACGATGTTAAAGATGCCTATCATGAATTAAACACATTAGAAAATGACCTTGGTAAAATCAAAGAATTTCTTGCGCATAATACAGCCGAGCAAGAATATCTTGAACATAATATCGCAGAATTGCGGGGCCTGAATGTAAAACCTGGCGAAGAAAGCGAATTGGCAACCCAGCGTGCCGATATGATAAATGCCGAAAAAAATGCCGCAATTTTGACCGATGCAGTCAATGCTATTGGTGGTGGTGGCAACACATTGGATTCACAGATTTTCGCTGTGGCACATATTCTGGAACGTGTTAAAACCGAACCAAACCCATACAGTGAACAAATTGATGCGCTGTATAATGCTGGGGAAATGGTCGCAAATGTTTCGGCGGCAATCACGCCCAGCGAAATAGACACGGCAACGGTCGATGCAATAGAGGAACGATTGTTCGCAATTCGTGCCGCCGCGCGCAAACATCATGTATCTGCAGACGAATTGCCTGATAAACTTGCCGAAATGGAATCGGCATTGAATACGATAAATAATTCAGACACAGAATTAAAACGGCTGACCAATGCTGTGGCCGATGCGCAGCGGAAATATACTGAATTCGCAGATAAATTGACGACCGCGCGTCATGCGGCGGCGGATGAATTGCGGACACGACTTTTGTGTGAATTACCCGATTTAAAACTGGGGAATGCAGACTTTGCGGTTGAAATCGCACACGGTACGCCGTCGGCGAATGGACATGACGATATTATATTTATGATAAAAACCAACCCTGGGACACCATTCGCGCCATTGCACAAATCGGCATCGGGTGGGGAACTTGCGCGTTTAATGTTGGCGATGCGTGTCGTATTGGCGGGTGAAAACATCGCGCATACATTTGTTTTTGATGAAGTTGATACTGGTATCAGCGGTGCCACTGCATCGGCCGTTGGTGACCGTTTAAATCGCCTTGCACATGGGTCCCAGGCATTGGTGATAACCCATTCTGCCCAGGTTGCAGGCTATGCTGATAAACATTTTAAAATTGAAAAGACCACAGATGGCGCAACTACGACAACAAATGTTCGTGAAATAACGGGTGATGAACGGTTAAACGAAATTGCGCGCATAATCAGTGGTGCAAAAATAACCCCCGAATCATTGGCGACCGCGAAAACTTTGTTAAAATTCTAGATTACTTTCATCACACCGTCGGAAAATTCGATATTGGCAATTTTCGCGCTGCTGTGTGCGCTGGATATAATCGTATTATCCGTGGCCCGCGCGATTGCATACCCGCGCGCCAGAACGTTTTTATAGCCCAACGAATTCAGCATTTGTCCGCCATGTTCCACGCTGCGCCGTGCATCAGTCAACTTTGCATTTATAATTATTCCGATTGTCCGTGTAATATCATCCAGTCTTTGCGCGCGTTCCATCAACATTTGTCGTGGGCTTTTTACATTTATGTTTTCAATATGGTTGCGGGCATTACCAATGCGTGTTGTAAAGTTCGATGCCAATCGGTGCCATAAATTATCTAATTCTTGGATCAATGATATTTTCGTTGGTACTACGGCTTCAGCGGCACCAGTTGGTGTTGGCGCGCGAAAATCCGCAGCGAAATCCACCAGCATCCAGTCAGGTTCGTGTCCCACACCTGTGATAACAGGTATTTCGCTTTCTGCAACGGCACGCACGACAATTTCTTCGGAAAACGGTAATAAATCTTCCAGTGCGCCACCACCGCGCGCAACGATAATAACATCAACATTTTTTGCACGGTTAAAGTATTTAACACCTGCGGCAACTTCGGCGGCAGCGGTTGCCCCCTGGACGGTGGCTGGATACAAAATCACATGCACAGGAAACCGTTCGCGTAAACGATTTTGAATATCTTGGAATGCGGCACCTGTCGGACTGGTCACGACCCCAATAGTCATGGGCAGTTTTGGCAATGGTTTTTTTCGCGCTGTATCGAACAAACCTTCGGCAGCCAGTTTTTGTTTGCGTTCTTCCAACATTTTTAATATCGCCCCAACGCCCGCCATTTCAATACTGGATGCCACGATTTGATAGTTGCTGCGCGCAGGATACGTGGTCAGTTTGCCGGTAATAATAACCTCCATCCCATCAGACAATGCAAAATTTATTGGTGTTCCGCGCCATATAATCACGGACATTGCCGCCGATGAATCTTTGATTGTCATGTACATATGTCCCGATGTAGCGCGTGTAATCTGGGACAGTTCGCCACGAATCTTGATAACAGAAAACGCAGTTTCAACGACATTCTTTAACAATGCCGATGCGTCGGACACAGAAAAAATCATATCGGGTTTAACAAATGGTTCGGGTTTCTGCATATCTAATTTCCTTGGATTTCCGCCAAAGGCCAACGTGGACGCGGTGCAATCGGCTCACGAACAATGTTGCCGATTTGATAGTTTTCAATACCCGCCCATGCAATCATCGCACCATTATCCGTGCACAGATTCATCGGGGGTGCCGCAAAAACCATGCTGTGTCTGTGTGCAAGATTTTCCATCGCACTGCGTATTGCGCTGTTTTTCGCAACACCGCCCGCAACAACCAATGTTTTCGGCGCAGTGGCAACGACCGCGGGCGTTTTCATCGCATGTTCCAATCGATTTATGATACAGTCAACCACAGATGCCTGGAAAGACGCACAGAAATCATTTATAAATTCATCGCTGCGCGGTTCTGGATATTTACCTAAAAATGTTCGTGCCGCCGTTTTGATGCCACTGAACGAGAAATCACAGTTCGGTTTGTCGGTCAGTGGTCGCGGAAAATCGAATGCGGTCGGATTGCCCAATGCGGCACGGCGGTCGACAATCGGCCCCCCAGGGTACCCAAGCCCCAGCATTTTTGAAACTTTGTCAAACGCTTCGCCTGCGCTATCATCCAGTGTTTGTCCGATCAGCTCATATTTTCCTACGCCGCGTACCAACAATATTTGGCAATGCCCACCCGATGCCAACATCAGCAGATATGGAAATTCAACCGCAACGGGCGACGCCGAATTATCCGCGGTTGATGCCGCCAAACGTGGTACCAGCGCGTGTCCTTCCAGATGATTGACCGCGACCAGTGGTTTGCCAGTTGCCTGGGCTATACCGACCGCCGCCATCCATCCAACCAAGACCCCGCCAATCAATCCTGGACCTGCGGTTGCGGCAATTACATCGATGTCTGAAATTTTAATATTTGCGTTTTGTATCGTTTGCCGAATTACGGTATCAATCGCCAAAATATGTGCACGTGCCGCCAATTCGGGTACAACACCACCATATTGCTGGTGCTCAGGAATCTGGGAATAGATTATATGCGACAAGATATTGCGATTTGAATCAACAATTGCCGCACTGGTTTCGTCACAGGATGATTCGATACCCAAACATATCGTCCCAATGTTTGACGATATTGATGCACCCATATCCATTTGAATTATATTATTGCTGTTCATTTTTTTATTTCCAGTACCATTATACCTAAATTATTTTTATTTTCCATCATTTGCTTTACATATTTTGTAAAAATCACATCGACAACACGACCAGCGGTCTGTGATGCATGCCTCAGCACCCCGGTTGGCAACAAAATTCCTGTATGTCGCACGGCTAAATCCGTGCCAATCTTGTTGCGAATGTTGTCCGAATCTGTGATAAACAGTACTATCACAGGCGCATGTGGTCGAATATCCGATATGTTTTCATAGGGAATATATTTCAATTGTACTGTTTCAGGTGCAAATTTTGTATCAATGTTATAATTTTTTTTGAACCAATTTTTCTTATCAATTGTGACTGCGCGCGATTTGACTTTTCCGTATTGCGCTGTGACATCACGAACCAGATGCGCATTATTTCGTAACCAATCTGTTTCAATAAAGTGGTTGCGGTTTGTAAAACTGGGCATTCCATTTGCATAGCGTATTTTGTTCAGCTGGGCAACATTGCCATCCGCCAGAACCGTTTCAACAAAGGTCACACAATCAAACGCATCAAATCGTATCAATGGGTCATCATCAGGCAATACGCTTTCGCCCAGTGGACTGGCCACATATCGCGTGCCCAGATATCGCGCACCAAAATCCGATGCCAACGCACAGCACACATAACATAACCCAAAAAAACAGATAACAAACGTGCGCCACATTAAATATTTTCTTTTAATTGCACACCAACAAAACAAAGTTCAACCGCATCACGCACAGGCATATCGCTTGAATCTGGCAAAGTTGCAATTTTATCGACGCATTTCACCAATAAATCCAGATTGTTTTCTGATGCGGTCAAAACCCGCACAGCTGCGATTCTGCGCTGTACAGATGCGCTGCGCCAACTTTTTAATTGCCCCGATTCTAATGCCGTCGTCTTTTGTGTTTGTACGAATACAAATATCGCAAGGATTAAAACACCAATTCCAACGAAAAATATCAAGTATTTTTTCAAAAATTTTCGCATTGGTCATTCCTTTTTTTATTCGCACCGAACCAGCCACACATCATAGTCTGCATTCTGTACAGGATTTTTCCCCGGGTTGTTTCGATCCATCCAATTACTGAAAAAACGGTTATCGTTATTTTTTGAAATTTCAACAAAAGCATAGAAGTTTTCGGCCTCGAATGGGTCAGACTGCTTGCATGCGCGCACCAAAATATTCAGTTTTTCAAACTCAACCGTTTGCCCGATTGGTGCCGATATTGTCTGGGTTTTGCCTGCGGCTTTGTTCATAACCTGCAACACGGCGGTATTACGATTTGTATAACCGTACCCAGGCGCAGTCATCAGAAAACAAAACAAGGGGGTTAAAAAAATTCGACCCATATTTGAAATCTTCATTTTTTGCCCCCCTTTGGTTTTGGTTTAAAATACAGTATTCTTTATTTTGCGTTCTTTTCGTTTGCGGTTGCCGACAAATCTTCCACAATACGTGCCTTTTTACCAGACAGTTTGCGCAAAAAGAACAATTTTGCACGACGCACGCGACCGATACGAACCTTTTCGATTTTTTCAATCGCTGGGCTGTACAATGGGAATTTGCGTTCTACGCCGACACCGTATGATTCACGACGCACAGTAAATGATGCAGTATTACCCGTACCGCCATCACGTGCGATAACAACACCTTCGAATAATTGGATACGGAATTTGTCGCCATCTTTGATTTTCACATGAATACGCAGAGTATCACCCGCTTTGAAATCAGGGATGTTTTTCCCAGCTTTCATTTTTTCGACATTTTTTTCTTCTATTTTTTTAATAATGTTCATTTTTTGTTTTCCTTTATTAGGTCCGGACGACGTTCTTTTGTAATTTCGTCCGATTGTTGTTTCCGCCACCGTTCAATATTGCCGTGGTGACCAGACAGCAGGACTTCTGGGACATTTTGTCCACGCCATACCGACGGACGGGTATACAACGGCCATTCTAACCCGCCGATTTCGAAACTTTCATTTGTGGTTGCGGCTTCGCCACCACCAACTACATTATCAACCACGCGAACGCAACTGTCAACAAAAACTTGTGTGGCGATTTCACCACCCGACAAAATATAATCCCCAATCGACAGTTCCATTATATTATACATGTCAATAACGCGTTGGTCAATTCCTTCGTATCGACCGCAGAGCAGGGTATAGACCGCGTTTTCTGGGGTTGCGGCAAATTCGCGTACCATTTTTTGGTTCAATTGTGGCCCGCGTGGCGAAAAGTATATAATTTTTCCCGGATTTTTTATTGAATCAATCGCGTCGCCAATGACATCCGGGCGCATAACCATCCCCGCGCCGCCACCGAATTGCGCGTCATCGACACTGCCATAGTCATTTATTGCAAAATCCCGAATGTTTATCACATCGTATGACCAGATTCCGTTTTCTAATGCACGGCCAACCACGCCACCACCAAGTGTGCCTGGGAACATTTCTGGAAAAACGGTCAGGATATGAAAATGCATTTTATCTGCTTCTTGATTTCTGCAATTTATTGAAACATGCATCACAGATTTGGCAAATCTCTGTTACACTTTGTTGCGCTTTTTCTGCCTTAATCGCTGGACATACATCTTTGTCAAGGCATTGGTCACTTACGCTGTACATAATTGGATACATATATCGTTCAAAGAATGTATTCATATTATTTGCCTTTGCGTTGTGCTCGTTCAAGTACTAATTCGCGTTGTTTGGCGGTATGCGGACATATTCTGCACAGTTTTATAATTTCCAGTGTTATCATAGATGTCTTGAAACGGCCTTTGACTGGACCAATAAGGATGTCGGTGCTGATTGCGTCGCGCATCTTGTACTGGACACTTAAATCTGGTATAGCATTCAGGTAATCAACCGCAGGGCACATCGCCATACCTGCGGGGCAATTATATGATCGTTTAATTTCATTGCCGTTCATATAAAATGTTCGCATATTTTTCACCTTTTATTTTACAGTTATTGTTTTGTGTTCAAAATCCACGGTTGCACCACGAAAAGCGACCATTTCGCCGTCCCCCAGTTCTATGATATCGCCCGCACCAAAGTTCTGAAAACATGCGACGCGACCCAATTCAACCCCGTCGCGCACAACCATCATACCTATCAGGTCGGCCTGATAATACTCGCCTGGTTGTGCATTTGGCAAACTGGCGCGATCTATGAACAGTTCCGTTCCACGCATTGTTTCGGCGGTATTTCTGTCTGTGACACCATCAATTCGCGCGATAATAACATTTGAATTTGGCAACGCGCGCACAAAGCGCAATGCGCCCAACGGAACACCTTTACCGAAAACCGCCAAATCTTTGAAATCTGACGGCGTGGCGGTAAAGGTTTGTATTCGCACTTCCCCCCGAATGCCCTGGGGGGCGACGATTTTTCCAACCAAGATTTGTTTAGTATCGTGCATGAATCGTCGGGTTTTGTAACAATATATTACGAATACTCTTGATGTATTCGATTTCGTCTATATCATGTTCGATGGCATACAAAACAAGGTGCCGCAGATTATTCATATATGAATCATACAGCACATGATAAATCGTCTTGTCCCAAAAACGCAAAGACCGAAATACACCCGCCATCGCCAGCCGATATTGAAAATACGCATAGTGCTGGTTTGGGCTTATCGAGTATTCAATAATAACTGGGTGTGCGCTCATAGCAATGCGCCTTATTCTGCTTGGGCTTCTGCTGGCGCTTCTGCGGCCACTTCTGCGGTTGCTTCGGGGGCTGGTGTCTCTGCTGCGGCTTTGGCTGCGGCTTCTGCAGCGGCTTTTTCTTCGGCAATCTTTGCTAACTTTTCTTCTTTGTCTTTAATCTTTTGCAGTGTTTTTTCTGATTTTTGGTTTTTCTTGGTCTGGTTTGGAATTTCGCGTTTTGCGACCAATCCTGCATTAGCCAAGAAACGATACACGCGATCTGATGGTTTGGCACCTTTTGCCATCCATGCTTTGATTTCGTCTATTTTCAGTGTCACGCGCTTTTCATTATCGCGGGCCAGCATCGGGTCATATTTGCCGACTACTTCCAGAATATTACCTGAATTACGCGCGTTGCGTGAATCTGTCACAACAATGTGATAGTACGGGCGTTTTTTTGCGCCATAGCGCGCCAAACGAATAACAGTTGCCATTTTTAATGCTCCTTTGTTTTACTGTTTTTAATCACCAATGAAACCAACATCAAGGTTGAAACTCAACGGATGATGTGCCTTATGCATACCGCATACAGGGTTGATTAAATTGGCAATCTTTGGGATTTGCAGGCGTATTATGTAACAAAAATATCGTAAAGTCAAGTAATACAACAATAATAAACCATAAAAAATCCCCCTGGTGGGGGAATTATATTGCATTGATTGTGCCTCAGCAGGCGCCGCGCAGTTTCATTGCGGTGGTTACGCGCTGGATAGAATACATATACGCCGCTTCACGCATAGTGACATTATATCTGTTTTTAATTGCGTAAATTGCGTCAAAGGCCGATACCATCGCCCGATGTTCGCGATCTTCTACTTCGGATTCAGTCCAATAGTATCCATATCGATTTTGCACCCATTCAAAGTACGAAACTGTGACGCCGCCCGCGTTGGCAAGGATATCTGGCACAACCATAACGCCCCGACTGTTCAGTATTCCTTCGCCATCGATAGTTGTCGGACCATTCGCGCCTTCGACAATCAATTTCGTTTTAATCAAGGGTGCAGTATCTTTGTTGATAGTGTTTTCCATCGCGCATGGTGCCAGTACATCCACATCCAGCCCCCAGAATTCATCGGCCGAAATTTCCGTCGCGCCCGTAAAGCCTTTTATTGACCCTGCGTTTTTATTCTTGTATTCCACCAGTGCGTCAACATCAATACCATTTTCATTGAACAAAATGGTGTTCCATTCAGCGATTGCAACAACTTTTGCGCCCATATCGTACGAGCATTTTGCAGTAAAACTGCCCACATTGCCAAACCCCTGGATTGCGATTTTTGCACCGTTGATGTCTTTGCCGTTTGCTTTTAACGCCTGGGCAATAACGATAGAGATACCAAGGCCTGTGGCTTTTGTGCGACCCAACGAACCGTTCAATTCAACTGGTTTTCCTGTGAATGTACCGAACGAGCAATCGCCAGACAGTTTGATATATTCATCAATCATCCACGCCATAATTTGACCGTTTGTGTTTACATCTGGCGCTGGGACATCGGACTTTTCGCCCAGTATCGGATAGATTGCATCAACATAGCCACGCGACAAACGTTCTAATTCGCCCGCCGATAAAGTTTTCGGGTCAACGATAATTCCGCCTTTGCCACCGCCATAGGGTAACCCCGTCACAGCACATTTAAAGGTCATCCAAATAGACAGCGCAGCAACTTCGTCGCGCGAAACCATTGGATGAAACCGAATACCGCCCTTTGATGGCCCCAGTGCGGTATTATGCTGTGCACGAAAGCCTGTAAAGACCCGTATCGACCCATCATCCATTTTAACTGGAATCTGCACTTCCAGTATGCGTTGCGGATTTTTCAGAATTTCATAGGTTTGATTATCAATACCCAATTTATCGCATGCAGACTTTACACGCGCCTGGGCGGCAATCAACGGGTTTAAATTTTCATTTGACATTTTGTTATTCTCCTGGGTTAAACTGTGATTATGTATACGCCTATCAAGACAAAAAATCAAATAATATTTAACAATCGGAAAATTTATCATTATAATACCCAAAAAGGAATCATTATGACGGATACGAATAACCAAATTGCAATCTATATCGCCGAAAACGGTCAAACCCAAATAGATGTCAAAATCCGAGATGACACCGTTTGGTTGACCCAGGCGCAAATGTCCGCATTGTTTGAAACAAACAGAACGGCGATTGCGAAACACATAAAAAACATTTTAAATGATGGCGAATTGGCGGAAAACTCAACTTGTGCCAAAATTGCACAAGTTCAAAAAGAAGGCAATCGAACAATAACGCGTCATATAAAATATTATAACCTTGATATGATTCTGTCTGTTGGATATCGCGTGACATCCAAAACCGCGACGCAATTTCGTATCTGGGCGACCAAGACATTGAAAGATTACCTGGTCAATGGTTATGTTATAAACCAAAAGGTCATTGCAGAGCAAAAATCGAAGTTGTTGACTCTGCAAAAGACATTGGATTTGATGACGCGCAGTATTGAAAACCAAACCGAAAACATTGACCAAGTGCAAGAAATATCGCGCGTTTTGAACGATTTTGTGCGGGGGCTAAATTTACTTGACGATTTTGACCATAAAACATTGGACACGGTCGGCAAAACCAAAACCGACGCGGTTGTAATTGATGCCGACGAATTTTTGTCTGTGGTTGACCAAATGAAAGGAAACTTTGCAAGTGATGTGTTTGCGCGACAAAAAGATCAAGGTTTTTACAGTTCCGTCGGACAAATTTATCAAACCTTTGATGGGAAAGAATTGTATCCGTCGCTGGAAGAAAAAGCGGCGACTTTACTTTATCTGATTGTGAAAAACCACAGTTTTGTTGACGGCAATAAACGCATCGGCGCAAGTTGCTTTTTGTATTTTCTTGATCGAAACAAGATGCTATATGACGAAAACGGTCAAATGTTGATGGACAGCGCAACATTATTCGCATTGACATTGTTGATTGCGGAAAGCAAACCGGCCGAGATGGAAACGGTAAAACAGGTTGTCATAAGTGTATTGAATCGCCGATACTAGAAATTGTTGCCGTATAACCGGGGCTTTGCACCAGCGAAACGGACCCGTCTCGCCGTAGCGTTTCGTGTAGGCGGATGGTGCGGGCGAAGGGAATGTAAATTCCCACTCACATTGTTCGTGGGCCCCTTTCGCGTCGTAAGGCGCGAACCGCGCTTTGCTTGTTCTTGCCAACTAACCGCTCCGAACCCTCTTTGTCGGGTTCGCTTCCGTCGCGGCAGACCAAAAATTAAATCGGCGTAAAGCCGATGTAATTTTTGGTGCGGGCGAAGGGAATCGAACCCTCGTCTAAAGCTTGGGAAGCTTTCGTGCTGCCATTATACCACGCCCGCAGATTTCCGATACATCATATACCATTGTATGTGGTATGTCCAGTTAAAATTCGTCATAGCGTTTATTTTTCCCCGCTATACCGTTTTTTGTCGTCACCCCGTGTCGGGGCACGGGGTGACGATAAAAAATGGGACGCGTTTGCGTCCCAATAGACCAGACAAAACAAATTATTATTTCTTTGCTGGTGCTGCCGCAGCAGGTGCGGCTGCTGCCTGGGCTGGCTTGCCAGCGTCGGCTTCTTCGGGCATTTTACCGCCAATGGTTGCAAACGCCAATTCCGCCTGGTGCAGCCCCAGCGACACGCCATCTGGCAATACCAAATCCGAACCGTGGACCGATTCGCCGATATTCAAATCCGCCAAATCAATCACGATTTTTTCTGGTAATTTATCGACCAGTGCAACGACCGAAACTTTACGCACCGCAAAGTTCAACACGCCACCCAGTTTCAAACCTTTGGATGTGTCGGCGTTGATAACCTCTACTGGAACGGACACGCAAACAGGCTTTTTCACATCGATGCGTTTAAAATCAACATGCACGATTTTATCCGACACAGGGTGATATTGAATGTCCATCAACATCGCGTCTTCTTTGCCCGCCGGTGTTGTGATGTTAAACAATTTTGTTCGTAACGCAGGAATCTGGACAATCGGCGCAAAGTCACGACCCGAAATCTCAATCGCAATCGGTTCTTTCTTTTCGCCATAGATAACTGCGGGGATGTTTTTATTTTTACGAATTGCACGTGCGGCCCCCTTGCCAGCAACATTGCGAATCTCTGCTTTTAATTCAATTGCCATTTTTTATCCTTTTTAAGTTTGGTATTTTATTCTGCACAACCTCCAAGGGTGTTGCGCGGACGACATTATTTACTAAATTTTATGAAAAATCAAGTTATTTATCGCGTCGCCGTCGCAAAATCAAAAAGCGCGCCCGACCATAGGTTTTATCGCGCAGAATGTCCCACTTTGTTTCATCGGGCGAATAAGCGACAGTCTTTTCAATTTCTTGGACCACAACCGTGCCGACGCGTACAGAATCCGCCAAACCCGCCACAAAATCGATTCCAACATTGGCGTTTTCATACGGCGGGTCCACAAAGACCAGATTCACACGTGGGCCATATTTCCATATTCGCGCATTTGCATCATTTTTATCAACCTTATACCGCGCCCAGTCAATGCCAAGTCCAGAAATGTTTGTTTTGATAGTCTGTAACGATTTGTCGGATATATCTGTAAAAATCGCCGTTGAATTACGATATCGTGATAATACTTCGATTCCCAGTGCACCAGACCCAGCAAAGGCATCCCACACCGCCAATTTGCTGTATGGTTCCAGCAATATTTCGCCCAGCATATTAAATATCGCCCCGCGCGCAAGGTTTTGTGTCGGGCGCGCAGTATCGGGGCGGGCAAGTTTCCGCCCGCGATATTCCCCAGAAATAATTTGCAATTTTGAATCCATGTGATAAATTCTACAATTATGAATGTTATGAAGCAAGTTTTAAATTTAGCGCGACGCGCAGGTGCGGCTGGTGATGTCCCAATTGGGGCGGTGATTGTGCGCGACGGTAAAATAGTCGCCCGCGGTGAAAATCTGGTCCAGCGGAAACAAAACCCAACACTGCACGCGGAAATCGTCGCAATCAACCGCGCGTGCAGGAAACTTGGCACGAAATTCCTTGACAATTGTGACATTTATGTATCGCTGGAACCATGCGCTATGTGTGCAACGGCGATTTCATTTGCGCGCATTCGCAACATTTACTTTGCAGCCACAGATGCCAAAGGTGGCGGCATTACATCCAACGCGCGCGTATTTGATAATGATAAACACCTGTGGCACCCCAATATAGTCCAGATGCCAGAATACGCAGATGACGCGGCCGAACTGTTGCGGGAATTTTTTATCGAACGCCGCAGAAAAAACTAAACCAAACTTTTTCCCGTCATTTCGGTCGGTTGTTTCAACCCCAACAGTTTCAAAATCGTCGGTGCAACATCGGCCAATCCCCCATTCCGCAACTTTTTATACGGCGGTTCAGATACCAATATTGCGCGCACTTTGTTATTTGTGTGCGCCGTCCATGGGGCATTTGCCGCATCGTCCCACATTTTTTCTGCATTTCCGTGGTCGGCAATAATCAGCATTTTACCACCAAGTTTTAAAACCATCGGTACAATTTGCGAAAGTTGCATATCTAGACATTCCATGGCACGAATTGCCGCAGTTTCATTTCCCGTATGCCCAACCATATCGCCGTTTGCAAAGTTCAAAATCACAACATCAAACCGTGCAATGCGTGGCAACAATGCCGCCGTGATTTCATTTGCCGACATTTCTGGCTTCATATCAAATGTTGCGACCGCTGGCGAATCTATCAAGACCTTTTCTTCGCCGTCATAATCAATCGTGCGCTCTGCATCCATAAAATATGTCACATGATTGTACTTTTCTGTTTCTGCAATGCGCAGTTGCGTCAGACCTGCCGCGGCAATCACATCGCCCAGCGTATTTTCAACTGGAATGTCGACCAACAGTGCAGGGCATTTTTCGTTTAATCCTTCGCCATATTGCGAAAAGCATAAAATATGTGCGCCTGTTTTTAACATTTCGCGAACAATCTGGCGTGCGCGATCACTGCGATAGTTGCCAAAGACAAATCCATCGCGCGCCGAAATCGGTGTTGGGTTTATGATGGTCGGCCTGAAAAATTCGTCGGTCACATCCCGCGCATAGGATTCGCGAATTGCGTTTTCTATTGTATCCGCATGGGCATCCGCCTGAGCGTTTGCGATTGCATTAAATGCCAACTCTGTCCGATCCATATTCTTGTTGCGGTCCATTGTCCAATACCGCCCCGACAGAGTCCCGAAAAACGCGCGTCTATCGGCGAAATAGGGCGCCAACATACGCTTTATCGTACGAACATATTTCAATGCAGATTTTGGCGGTGTGTCGCGTCCATCGCCAATAAAGTGAATGCAGACCCGCAGCCCCGAATCCAGAATATATTTTGCAATTTTCATTTCATCGCGCACATCGGAATGCACACGCCCGTCGGACATCAGACCTGCAAAGTGCACGATTCCGCCACTGCGCCGAACATCATCAATGAATTGGTTCAGTGGTTTGTTCTGGGTCCAGTCTTCGCGTGCGAATCGCAATAAATATTGCATAACAACGCGACCTGCACCGATACAGATATGCCCAACTTCGGAATTTCCCATTAAATTACCTGGCAAACCGACGGCGGTGCCCGATGCCCGCAATAATGAATTTGGAAACTTTTTTATCAGTCCGCGAAAAAACGGCATTTTTGCCAACTCTACGGCATTATGTGCACGTTCATCACTGACACCGACGCCGTCAAGAATACACAGAACAACTGGTTTTGCCATATCTTAATCTCCCATTTATTGTACTGCAATGATACCACATGGTTTTTTGATTGCAAAGCAAAAAGAAAAATTGTATAAATAAAAACAAAGGAAAGCATTCCTGGGAAATGAAAGGAAAAAATATGGCCAACAAAAAATCACTTGTTCCATCATCAATTGACCAACACATCGGTCGCCGTATGCAGTTGCGACGCCAGATATTGGGTATGTCACTGAAAGATTTGGCGGCGGCGATTGGTGTCACATTTCAACAGATCCAGAAATACGAGACCGCGGACAATCGTGTGTCTGCGTCGCGTCTGTTTTTGATTGGCGTGGCCATGCAAACGCCTGTGTCATTTTTTTTCCAGGGACTGCCTGGGAACTTGCCTGATGAAACAAAAACGAATCGCGGATTACATGTGCACCAGCCACCTGAACCCGATGATCCTATGCTGCGCGACGAAAGTTTGAAATTGGTCCGTATGTATTGGCGGCTTGGCACCGATGACCAGCGTGCCGCGATAATGCAACTGTTAAAGACATTCTTGAACTCGCCCGAGGTATAGTTTCCCACCGTCATGTTGTTTTCCGTCACCTTAGCAATTCGGTGACAATATTTCGCTTCTGATAATCTTTTTCCATTACATCATGAATTGTCATGGCGGGTTTGATCCGCCACAGGGTCGATTCCACCCATGCTGTGAATCAAAGAAACCCCGATTTGCATCGGGGTGCGAAAAAACTGTATAAATCACATAAACAATCAGTTCGAACTGACGGCTACATCTTCTAATGTCCACGCATAGCACACAGAATTAGCAGGATTCGTATTTGGTTTCCACTGGGTACATGTCGCTTTTTTCTGCTTGGTCTCTACCGCTGCCGCCGTGGCAATCTTGCCTGCGTCGGTTGCAGCTGCATATGTGCCTGATGCATCATAGGTTGCGACAGAACCGCCAATACTGCCATTGCTGTTATATGTCACGACATTTCCACTGGTCCCTGTGGGTAACGTTGGCACGGTTGGCAAATGTTGCGCATAGTACGCTTTGGATACCAACAACTTATGATCATCCGCCACTGCGCCGAAAACCGCCATAATCGACGCAACACCAAAAACTGCAAAAGTTTTAAATTTCATATCTTTTCTCCCTTAAAGAGCGCTTCGCATGAACCCTTTACACGAATGATTATATCAAATTTGTCCCCCCGGGGTCAAGTATGTTTTTATAAAAAAATGCACAATACGACAATAAAAACCACCCACAGTTTTCTGTGGGTGGACACAAAGCAACATACTGATCGATCTATTGGTGATCTACTGTATCGTCAAAGCTACTGTTGCGCAGCGCGGCACATCCACCCTTTGATGTATCCCAATTGCCGTTTGAGCTACATTCGCCCTGAACAAAGTCCACTAACAGTTTTACCAACCCACCGTCCTGACCAAACGAACAACCTTCATCTTCGGCCGAAGTACATGCCTCACCATCCTTTTCACCATACATCAACCTGTTCAGCATTTCTTCATTCGCTGTCGCTTTTGCACTCGCCGTCGCTGCTGCATTCGCCGCTGTCGCTGCTGCATCCGCCTTCGCCGCAATACTGCCATTTGCAGCAGTTGCAGCTGTTAGATTGGCCCCACCATACAACGCCGTATTCAACGCTGCTTGATCCAGTTTGCCATTCAGTGCTGTCTGAGTCGCATATGTATTTGCCGCAGTGGTTGCATCCAACTTATCTGCTAATGCTGTGTTCATATCTGATGTTGTTGCATAACTATTCAATGCACCAGATCCTGATACAGCCGCTGCTAAATCGGTTTTCAGGTCATTGGCTTGCAACGCAGTGCCCAGATCAGCCGTATTTAACTTACCATTCAGTGCCGTCTGAGTCGCATATGTACTTGCCGCAGTGGTTGCATCCAACTTATCTGCCAATGCTGTGTTCATAGCAGATGTAGTTGCATAACTATTCAATGCACCAGATCCTGATACAGCCGCTGCTAAATCGGTTTTCAGGTCGTTGGCTTGCAACGCAGTGCCCAGATCAGCCGTATTTAACTTACCTGCCAATGCTGTATTCATAGCGGATGTGGTCGCATATGTACTTGCTGCAGTGGTTGCATCCAACTTATCTGCTAATGCTGTGTTCATAGCAGATGTAGTTGCATACTCATTACCCAACAGGTTGGTTACGAATGTCTTATTCACTGTATCCGTCACTGCGGTTTCTGCGGCGGTTTCTGCGTCACCAAGTGTCGCTTGGTACTGAGCTTCGTACTTGTTTGCGATATCGGTCGGCAAATTGGTGCATGTCGGCGTTGCGTTACCAATTGCACAGCAATTTTGCCATGTCACCGTATTACCAGATACCGAACGTTCTGGCGCGCATTTTTTCTCCTCTAACTCTGTAATCTTATTCCACTGTGCGGATTTGTCCTGTCTCAGTGTGTATTCATCGCCCGCACTTAGACCACCACCAGCCATCTGGGCATAACATGGTTTGTACTCTTTATTGCCAACCAGTGACCATTCAAGACATTTATCATAGGTCTTGACACCATTCACCGTCACATACCCCGCCGCACTGTAACAGTGATTATTTTCACAGTTGCTGTCATTTGTAACCGTGGGACTGAAATCCGTCGGTGCGGTGTATGTCTTGATGGTTGCATTTTTCAGATCTTTGAACGATTCCATAAATGGCGATTCGCTTATTGCCCAACGCCAAGTATATGTATCGCCCTTTTGTAGCCCAGTATTAGTATCATCCATCTGGGCGGTACAACTGGTGTACACATATGTTGACGTAGTGTTCAGCGTTTTGTCGCAAACGTCATCCGCAGTCTTTGCCTGCACGCCATCAATATACGTTGTCACAACGCCATGTGTGCTATAGCAGGTAGTACCCGCAGGACAATCAGGATCGGTCTGCGTAATCGCCGTCGGCGCAGTATACACAAATGTCACCACCGTTCCGTTGTCACCATCTTCACCGTCGTTTCCATCGGCGCCGTTGTCACCATCTTTACCATCGGCACCATCGAACACAACCGTTGGATTACCCTTCAGGTTATTGTTACAGTCATAGATACTGGTCATAACACCCGATTTTCCATTGGTCGGATCTGACACAAATGTGTTGTTCGAACCCTCTGAATATTTCCCGCGTTCTTGTACTGTATGTTCTGGACACACGTACTGAACTTGTTCCGCGGCTTCACCGCAACTATCTGTCACAGTAACCTTCAGCGTTTCGCCGTTCGCATTTGATTGCCAATTATTTCCAGTTCCTGTACCTTTTTCAACCACAACATTCTGCACACATACCGGCTTTATATTTTCACGGTATTTATAGGTTGTTGCATTATCTACCTTTGGCGCTGGGGTTATACCGTTGTTTGGTACACCCGACCCCACAGTACAAGTAAACTGGGTATAGGTTTGTGAACTGCCCTGTACATCGGGTGTGCACACATCTGGGAATGGTCGACCTTTTCCTGTGTCACCACATGCCAGTGTATCTGTCGCCACAACGCGTCCTTTACCGGTATAGTAAGTGATGCTGCCGTCTGTAGTCTGACCTGTTGGTTGATCATATGTGTATGTCGTCCCAATCGTTGCACCACATATCGCACCCACAGTCAACAACTGAACGTTGCTGCTACTCAGGTTATTGTCATTCAATCCCCCATCATATATCATACTTGGATTGATGTTGATATATGGTGTTGAATCGTTCATACCTGTCTGAAGATAGCTGGTGGCCGAATTCGGTGCAGTTACACCCAGCGTCGCCCAGTTACCATTCGCCATACCGACCTGGATATTGGCGGTGGATTCACCTTGTGCGTCCGCCGCCGCCAACAGTGCCGAACCTGTCACAAGGTTTGTCCATGTGGTGCACTCGTTCTGGTTTTCTGCAACACACTGTTGTATAGCACCATTATTGAATCGCAAGAACGTAGACTTACCATTGGCACCGTCGGTACCATCAGTGCCGTCTCTACCATCACTGCCCGCCAAACCACTGATAGACACTTCACCCCATTTGGTTGGGTCTATATTGCTCGGGGTCCAGGTACCACAATCATCAACTTTGCAATAGTACAGTTTTTGATTCGCATACTGCAGTTGTACTTGGACTGGTGCCGCCCAACCGACATTGACAGTATCCGCATCCCCTGGATTTGCTGGGGGCGTCACGGTTGCTTTCAGGACTTGCCCATTGCTGGCGCCTTTACCCAACAGTTTCTCAATCGCCTGTACTGTGACCAACTTTGGATAATCGTACGATGTGACCTGGGTAATTGCGGTACTCTGAACCAAACCGCTGTCTAAATCAATTTTCAGTTTGTTGTCATTTGTATCCTGCACCAATGACACATAGTTATAGTTAGTATGTTTGCCAATGTTGTCCAGCCCCTCAACCGCCTGCCAGTTGCCGCCGGTTGTCCCCCAGCTTAACTCTGTGGATTTCGGTTGCCCCTCAACAGCTGCTGGTAACGATTCCAGCGATAACACATAATTATCTTGCGAATTGGCATCATTATTAGCCTGAACCATCCAGACTTTGCCTTCATCATTTTCGCCATAGGCTATTGAGCCTGATTTGATAGTCTTACTGACGAAATCATCGGGTGACGTGCTGTTTCCAAGATTTTGGGTGACCGATTCAACATAGCCTTTGACCGCCCCCGCCGTAGTCAACTGCGCATTGTTAGCCGCACCATCCGAAATATCGGTTGCTTCATCTGCCAACATTTGGTCATTCAAAACGATTTCCAGTTTACCAATCGGATCACCTTGGTCGCGTTGCACATCAACATTTCGTGCCAAAATATAATCCCCAGACGATATTTGATGATTGGCAATTGGTTTCCACCCATCGGATGACGCCACCCAATAGGTTATATCATTGCCTGGCCAATCCAGCCCAGAACCAGGATTCAAGTTATTAAGATACGTCAACAATGCGCCCTCGGTCACCAGTTTTGTGCTGTTTGTTTGGCTGCCAATACTAGAGGCGATGGCGTCGTTTTTAAACTGTATCGTCGCAGCTATATCATTGGCATTTTCATTGTTGATATTAACTTCAATATAATCATCGTCGCTCTGGTCGACACTTGCCCAACCATTATTGTACCCAAATTTCAATGTGTCGTCCTCGCCCGTTTCGGGTTGAACGTTTTCTGGTGTTGCCGAACCATAGGTCAAACCGCCATCCTGTGCAACAACAATCGGTTTGCCCACGTTCGCATTATTTTCGCCCGCATGGCCATCTTTCTTGAACGCATAGTCATACACTGCGCCCGCAGTTGTCAGCCCGGTCGAATTCTGGGCTATACTATTTGCTGCACTGGCAATCATGCTGGTCGGAATACCGAATGTCGTCGCACCTTCGTCATTTGGTGCTACACTCAATCCGATATAACTGCTATTCAAATTGCTGCTGGTATAGTTATCGGCATTCTCGATTTTTGCCCAGTCGCCATCGTAACCCAACACAGGGTGTGCACCAGACGACACAGGCTGATATCCGCTCAGCGTACCACCCAATGCGTCGCTAATGGTTCTCAGCTGCAGTTCATATACAGGCGTTGCCCCTGATCCTGCGGTATTTACAACCTGCCAGATTTTTTGATTATCTGTACCGTTTGCAGCATACCCAGTCGTTTTTACATAGTCACTTAAATCAGTATCGGTCAGATAGTTTTGTCCCAACAACGCGCCAACCGTGACCAATTTGCCGTCATTTTGCCCCTCACTTTCAATACTGGTTGCAACGTTATTCAGTGTGATATTCGTCGCACCATTATTGGTATGGGTTATATCGATATAGTCTGTATTCCCAGTTCCAGCGTCACTGGTCAATTCACTCCACGCACCGTTATAGCCAACCTTTGGTGTTGTGCCGTCCGATTGCGCCATAGCATACCCCTTGACCGCAGTTGCATTAGGCAATTGCGTGGTGGTATTATCATTAATCGTGCTTGTCATAGCAGATGCCGCGATATTTAATGTCGTTGCTTCACCATTTGTTGTGGCTGTCACTGTACCATCATTTACCTTTGACCAGCCACCATTGTGACCAAACCACAAACCACTGCCAACCTTTCCTTGATAATTTTCTAATTCAGTTGTCAACATGCCTGGTGTTACAATATTACCTGTAATGTCGATAGCCGTCCAACCGTTCTCGCCAAAGACATAGAACGTGTTATCGTATTCCACATAGTACAATGCGCCAGTGTTTGGTTCCGATGGTAAATCACCAAAAGTCGCTACTGCGCCAATGTATACGATAGAATTGCTGCCACCACCTGTCAGGTCAGTACCCCATTCAACTTTGCCAGTTTCGCTGTTTACTTTCAACACTTTACCTTTCTTGTCATTGAATTCTTTGTCAATATACAAAGCAAGGTCTTTTACATCGACCGCACGGGCAACTTTGAATGTGTTGCTGGTTGCGCCTGTGATAGCGCTTGTGCCATCGGTCACCCCAGTCAAACTGATCGTCACAGAACCATCATTCGCCGTCGCAGTTATATAACTATCGCCACTGACTTCTTTCACATAGTCAGTCAAATCATTCGTGGTGATATAATTGTTATTTGTTAAATATGTTTGTAATTCGGTTTGATCCAACCCCACAGGAACATCACCCAATTCTAACACATATCGTGGATTCGCGTTTTCACCTTTGTCGTTGACAATCCAGACTTTGCCTTCCTGTTCGTTATAAACCGTACCAGTCGTTTTGATATATCCTTCCAACGATTGATGTTCAGTCAAATAACCCTGTTCGCCAACCCACTCTTGAGTTGCATATCCAGTCAACGCGC
>Ga0310786_10001830_pt1 | contig 33782 bp, 56 predicted proteins | sample AusTroGonzalo_MG_FD_203881 | JGI IMG/M metagenome (GOLD analysis project Ga0310786, IMG submission 203881) | Bovine rumen microbial communities from tropical cattle in Woodstock, Queensland, Australia - Gonzalo_03 (v2) (version 2) | ecosystem: Host-associated > Mammals > Digestive system >... | reverse complement strand
TCTTCCATGTCATCCCATTTATCCGGATCGTCAACCATGTATAAAAAAGGCAAGAGCCTTTTCTCTTTGCTCTCGCCCAAAAGCATTCTCGTTGAACGCTTTATAAGTTCATCATAGATTGAATCGCTGACATATCCGGAAGTAGTACATGAAAGTATCAAGCCTTCTGGTCTTGCGCCCATAGCCGATTTCATAACTTCGTATTGTTTCAGCCCTAAATCACCTTGCCAGGACGCTATTTCATCACATATTGTCAATGAAGGATTGAAACCATCAGATTTCTTTGCATTAAATGCAATCTTCTTCATTGTGCTGTTTGTTTCGGCCAAATAAATATCTGACGCTCTTTTTTTGATCAATGAAGTATCATCATCAACTCTTTCATGTGACTGTGATCTTTTATCTTCCAAAGCCTTCTTTTTGTTCTGTTGTTCCGGATCCAAACAAATCATTGTCCATGCGTTGTTATAGATAATGTCTGCCTGATCTAATCTCGGAGCCACATTGAACACTCTGGCACCAAAGCCGCCACCTTGCCGGAACACATAATTTGCAATGGAAGCGCCCAAAAGCGATTTCCCATTTTTCCTGCCAACAACAAGTACAATCTCTCTGAATGTCCTAAGCTTAGTTTCTGTATCGCATATGCCAAACACACAACTAATAAAAGCCTTTTCCCACAGCTCAAGTTTTAGATTGCCAGGAGCAAGCGGCCCCTCAGTGTTGAAACAATGGGTTTCGATCCATTCTATTGCCGTTTCAGCTTTTCTCTTGTCAAGATAAAACTTTTTTTCTTTTATGCCGGAAATGATATACTCATAAATCAGCCGCACCCATCTTCCAACAACAGTCTGCCCTTTTTGTATTTTGTTGTGGTATTCAAGTATGTAATTCTTCATAGGCTCACCACCTTTTCGCCCTTTGAAGCATTACAACTGAAATGAGAACGGCTAAGGCTGGCCTTTTTCGTGTAGCTATTCACTATCTTTGCCGCATTTATCTCTATTTTGGGCTACTTCGGTCAATTCAGAGGGGGGACGCGTCTGCGCAAAGCCCCACGCACCGGTCTCCCGTAGCATTACACCCGTTTTTTGAATAGGGGGCTCTGTTTTTCACCAGAATTTCCGAAACTTTTTCGTAAAAATCAAATTATTTGAACTCTTCCAAGTTCGTCAACTTTGAATCGTTTTTCATTCTTTCCATGTTCTTTTCCGTGACAATCTCGACACAACAATTCCAGATTGTTAAAATCCAAAGCTACTTCCGGATCAGAAACATTGGAAGGGTTTAGATGGATGCGGTGATGGACTATCTCACCTGGGGTATAAACACCACGAGCAAGGCAGCGCTCGCACAATCCGCCAACCTTTGCTGCGTATGCTTTCCGGCACCGCTGCCAAGCTTTTGACTTGTATAGTTTCTCCGCAAACTCCTGCATATATCCGCCCATAATAAAAGGCCAAGCCCGTATATGGCCCAGCCTTTTTCTGTAAGTATCTTGTTGTAATCTTCTACGCTACAATCTTAACATATCATTTTGTAGGATTGTGTAAGATGTTTTTGTATTCCTGCTCAAAAGCGCCCAAAGCTTCCCCATGCAGTTCCCTGATGTAGACATAATCATAGGACATATCAAGGGCTATCTGCTCAAACTTCTGATACTTGACATAGCGCCGGAATAGCAGGTCAATATATCTTTCATCCTCAAGGGATTGTATCTGGTCAATGATCTGATCCTTGAGGGTTTCCATCTTGAGCTTATCAGCCCATATCTTTTCTTCCAGCTCTACCATACGCAGGACATTGCGCTCCATCATATCCGGTGCAACCGTGATCTGGACATTGAGCTTATCATATCTGATGGCAGCATTGCCGCCTGCGGTCTCTTTCAGGCATTCAAGCTGGTCTTGTTTCTGCCGGATCTTGATGTCAAGCGCTTCAATTTGTTTCAGATACTCTTTAGCTGTCATATCAGTCTCTCCATGATTTCCACATCAGCAGGGTAGTCAATATCACATGTATAGTCATTGATGGCCACATAGTTTGTATAAATGATGTTGTTGAGCGGTGTTCCTTTGATTACCTGCCACAGTTCCCACGCTATTGGATCCCGGTGGAAGGCACCGGAAGCTCGCAGCTCTTTGATCTTAAGCACACTCTCTGCAAAGTGCTTGAGGTTTACCACCTTAAACGCAAAAGGCTCAGCCCAGAGCTTCGGATAGTTTGGAGCAAAAGGTGGCGCACTCGCAAAGAATGCAATATCCTCTGTTTGCGTTTCCACGATCTTCTCAATGGCAGCGGGTGAAAAGAACACATCACCAAAAATGAATGTTGCTGTTTCATCCACTTGTGGGAAAGCATTTACCCACGGACCGCTGCTGTCATATTTGATAATCTCAGCATTGCAAAGGTCAAATGCCGGATCCGTTGCCGTGATATAGATGTCTTTCACTCCGTTCTTCCGGAGCAGCCGGATGGTCCGATCCAGGACACGCTCGCCGCCGATCTTGACAAGCTGCCTGGGCGTGCCGTTGATCAGATCGTGGTTGCTTCCGCATAGTATGATGTATTTCATTTCTTTGCCTCCTTCTTCACCTGTTCACGCAATGCCATGTATTCCCGTAGCCACTGCGCTATTTGCTGTGCCTCGTTAGCCTGCCGCAAGAGATACGCCTTCTCACGGGGATCCCATGAGTGGTGTGCCATCCGGATCCATTCCTGGCGCCTGGAATCCAGCACCTCTATCATGTCATACAGTGCTGTCATGGTATCAACTCCCTTTCGCATACAAGCGGGCCTCTTGCCAGCTCGAAGACAATGCCGTTGCCAACTTCCAGTGCAACATAATCAGCCCTGTGTTTTGTATCGTATGCGCCATAATACCAAAAGTCTCCTGCGTCCACACGGCATACCACATATTTGCCATAGGAAGAATCAAATCCATCCGGCAGATTCTGAATTTTAATATTACATTTAACTGTTCCGATCATTTACTTTCACCTCCCTACTCTTTCCACATTTACAAGCACCTTGCCATCAATGTGTGTAACTGTATATACATAGTAATTATTGTTTATACAAAAGATTGAAAATACATTTTGGTTCATTCGCTTTCACCCACCTCTCGCCTTGATTCCAAATCAAGCATACATTCCATCACTTCATCAAGCATATCCGCTTGTGCAAGTCTTTCATGCCGTTCAATTTCGTCTTTTACTGTTTCATCAGGAGCAACACTCAGCCTTGTATCATTTAGCCAGTCATACAGTTCATCCCATAACTTCTCCCAATTCATCCTTTATCATCCCTTTCCTGTTGCATCACATACCAACATTCCGTCAATCATGTGTACTGTCATTAAAGATAAGTCCTCTTCGTCAATCAATCTACCATGACCTGTTGGAAGTGGTGTGCCGTTTGCTATTGCTGAGCATACAAAACCTGCCATTCTCATATCCCAAATATTGTTAGCAGTACAGGCACTATTGTATATTTCTTCTGGTATATCAATTACTATCTGCATCTGATACCTCACTTTCCTTTGACTCTGCATACTTTTTTTCAATTCGTTCAAGATTATCAGCAAACTCATTCAAGGCTTGTGCAACTTCCCTTGATTCTGCAATAATCTTTTTCAGATTTATTTCTGCCGTGATTTCATATGTTGCCATATCATTCACCTTCACTTTCCTGTGGCTCATAGGGTTTCGGTAAAGGCATCCATGCTATTACATTTGTATCTTCCCAATATCCATACTCAATATCATAGTCATACCAACCGCATTTATGATTAGGAAAATCAAAATCATCAACTCTATTTAAGTCTTTAGAAAATGACTTCGTTTCTATTCTTGGTACACCGGATGTCCTTTCTACCGTCACAAGATAAATGCCATCTTCCGGCAACTTCTCCGACACCGGAATCCACCACCCTACAAACATTCCTTTCTCTTTCGCAGTCTTTGTAAAACCCTCTGCCATCTTTGTAAAATCTATTTTTAATTCAGCCATTTTCCACCTCCATTCGGCACCCGCAATTCGGGCAATACTTTGCAATCGGTATACCACCAACATCATCTTTTTTAACAGCATGGACGAGAATGTTTCTGCATTCTGAACAATGCCAATTTCCTATTCTCGGATCAAAGTCATATTGCACCCATTCCAACCGCCCGACCTTTTCCGCAACGCTGACAGAGGGAAGCTCTCTTATTTCTTGCGGGTCAATGCACCTATGACTGTAATACACATTGGCGTTACCTGTTGGAACACGAATATCTTTAGCAAGCGCAAGAACCGCCTTTCTGCTGATTGCATCCTCACATTGAATCGGATTTACTGACGGCAACTTTGCCAACTCTGCCGGAATGTTTGTCCAATGACAGTAGCCACTTGCCACTCTGATTGCATCTTGTCTCCTGATTAAATCATCCATCCTGTTCCAGCACCTCCTCTGTCAAGTAATCCAGCGCCCCATTGTGTTCTCTTCCACAACGATCCGTGAAGGGGCAATGGTCGCAATCCTCAATGTGGTCTGAAATAGCCACGCAAAGCTCTGTAGCCACATCCTTGATGTCCATTGTTTTCAGCTTGTCAAATCTCGTCATGTGCCACCTCCGCCAATTCCTTAATCTGCTCATAGGCAGATACCTTAGCCTGTTCCTTCGTGTATGCGCTCTCTTCTGAGTGCTGGATCTCTTCACACTCCATGATGATCTCTGTGATCTGCTGTGCGTAGCGTTTAATCTGTTCTGTCATTCTGTACCTCCCATCTCAATCAAATTTCCATCTGCGTCAATAAAGTCAAATATGGATGTCTGCCCCATGATCTCAGAATTGAGCCACCAATGCTCCGGATCTCTCCACGGGATGCCAATGTAATCTAAAACCTCTCCCCATCCATAAGGCGTGCCATCATCATGTTTGCAGCACCTCATCATCCAAAACTCCCATTCCTTTGGCGCTCTTTCCCATAAGCGGTCAAATCTGTGCGGTCTCTGCTCAAGCTGGATGCCAAAACCACACATGGAGCAACCCGTCCGCTGCTCTCCGGTGGTATAGTATTCATAGTCACCATACTCATTCTTTTTCTCTGAGTGCTTCACGGTTCCATATATCTCAGGTATATGCACTCCAAGATCAACCGCAAGATGTACCACATCCGAGTGATAGTAGAAAGCAAAAGGACAACTCCTTGCTGTGGTCTTGCCAAAATAGTTGCAACCGTTTTCTTCCAGAGCGTCCGCCCTTTGACCACCTTCTGATGCCATCAGTCCCAGGAATGGAACAGAGTTGTGCTCTTTTGCCCAGTTATCGCAGGGAGCCTCTTTCAAGTAATAACAACATTTGTGTGAGACACGGAAGTCTGGCTTTCCATACCCAAGCGCCGCACCCTCAGCATCCAAACCTCCAAACAATTTCAGATACCGGAGCGGAAGCCTCATTTTGCTGTTTGTTGCAAAATGTCCCTGCTCACCACATTCGCCTGTTATGATTGCATGTCTCACCGTCTGGTTTTTCTCTGACGGGTGTGCTAGCGTGTCAATCTTGTTTGCGATCTTCTTTGACAGTACCGGGAAGCCTTCTTCCTGCAGAATGTTCACTTTGCTCTTGAGTGGCTGCACAACAATGCACCCCATCTCCTTGTGAACCGCTTGGATGGATTTGTCCTCCAGAGTGCTGGCAGAAACTCTCGGCACATCATAGCCCATGCTTTCAATCAGCTTTGCCAGCACGATGGAATCAAGCCCACCAACAGAAACATGATAATTCAGCCCACGTCTATCACACTCCTCTATAAATCCTTTGATCCGGGCTTTTGACATCTCCACCTTCTTCGCATAAGGCACCTGCTGTTTGGCTACCATCTCAGCGTGTTTCTCTGCTTTGTGTTTTTTGTATTCTTCAATCGATGCAAAATCAGCCACTTGTCTTCCTCCATTTCACCGGGTACGGGCCGCCATTCTTCCGGCAATGCACCACCCACTTTCCATTGATTAACCAGTCTGTGCTCTGTGTGCCATCTGATAGGATCACTTCAACCTCTTTGGAATAACTCCCGCTGCCATCATAGGTCTCGTCCGGCATCTGTGTTTCACAGTCAACCCAGTTCATTTCAAATCATCCCCCTTCAGCACCTTCAACTCAGCCAGCAGATATATCAGCTCCTTGATCTCACGCTCTGAGAAGTATGCGCTGATGTTCTCGATCTGTAACATCTTCTGCGTCTGTCTCAGGTTTTCAAACCTTGCTATAATGCGGTCAATGTCAATGTTCATCAGTCATACCACCTGCTTCCTGCACCTGTGCTGCCGTATCCGTTGCCGGACTTCCGTGTGCGCTTTTTATAGACTGTGCAGTCATTAGCCGGGCAAGGCCTGCGGCCCATACCAAAGCACACATACATGCAAACATCCCCTGAGCCGTATTCACAAGTTTGGCTGAATTTTGGATGCTTGATGCAGTTAACGCCCTTCGGATCCGGAACATCATCTGTTGGCCGCTGCCATCCGATCTCTAACAATGAGCGCCTGACGTTGTAGTAGCTAACACCAAACCGCTTAGCAATGTCCGCTAATGGTATGCCCTGATTAGCCAGGTTGACCACTGTATCCATCGGCAGCGGTTTTCTCTTCCCGATCTTGTTGGGATTCTGCTGCGATTTCAAGCCTTCCGCCCTGAGCCACTGACAAACCGTCTTGGTGTCTTTGGCATAGATTGCCGCTATCTGCGTTGCATTTTTGGTCTTGCAAAGCTCTGCCAGCGTCTCCCTGTCCGGTCTTGCCGGATCTCTGTGTCTGCCCATAGCCACCTCCTACAGCTGTTTGGTCAAAGGACAGTTCCGGCAGATATCTGACTCACAGAGTTCACAGCCTTCTGCTTCTTCGTCCCACTGATCCGGATACTTGCAGTATTTGTCACAGATCTCTTCTGCAAGCGTCTCAATCATCTTCTCAACCGTTCTTGTTATGCTTTCCATGCTCTATCTCCTTTCTCCCCAAAAAATCAGCTTCTATGCTGTCAAAATCTAGATCTCTTTGCTCGTATTGTTGATGGATCATTGAGCGTGAGCGTGTGCCGGGTTTACCCGGCTCTTTCTTTTTATACTTTTTCTTTATATCTATCTCTAACTCTTTCTCTTGTCGGACATTGTCTTTTTTTGTCCTTTCAATGTCCTCACTTTGTCCTTCCCGTGTACTCTCGTTGTCCTTTTGCTGTCTGTATTTTCTCTTTTTTTCTGCCCACTTTGTCTCAAATCCAATCATGTTTTCAATGCCAATCATTTTCAAAGTGTCGTCTTCTTGGAGCTCAACCATTTCAAGGTTGATCAGTGACTCAATAGCCCCTTCAGCAATCTCAGGTGATGTGTTTGCAATGGTAGCAAGCATCTCGGTTGAATATGGCATGGTGTCAGAAAAACGCAGCGCCCCTTCATGATCTATTGATTCAGTCAGCAACTTGAGATAAAAAAGGACATACTCTTTGCCATTTGGCATGGCTTCCAGGATCCGGACATCGTGCCTTTTGAAAAAATCCTTCCTGAGCCTTAACCAAAAGTATTTCTTTTCATCATCCATCTACTTCCTCCCTTAACGCATAAACCGCCACCTTCTTCCCGGTAAACCTGCAAACCTTCTTGCCGATGGGCTCAACAACTCCCTTCTGGCTCAGTTCCGTCAGCCTGGGCGCCGTGAAGTTCCGCTCAGATGTCGGTATGTATCCCTTCATCATCATGGCGCATGCGATTTCCTTTGCTGTCAATCCGTCCTTCTTTCCGGTCAGGATCTCAATGATCTGCTTATATCTTTTCTGTTTATCAACAGCATCATGAGAGTCCGCCCTTGTTTCCAGAGTGGTATATTCTCCATACTGTCTCTTCTCCATGTCACACCTCCTCAATCTCTAAAATGACTTTCGATTCTGCCCCATACTCAAATGTGTCTGTAAATGCTGTTACCACTTTTCTGTTGTCATCCTTCAGCTTCCCACTCTTAACCAGCGCATCCAGAATGAATTTCTTTGAGAATGCCACATTGTCAAGATCCCGCCTTTTGTTTCCTTCCACCCAATGAAAATGAATTTTTACTCTCTCAAACACCGGGAGCCTTGCCAGGAAGACGCAGATGTCGTTTTCCACATCTTTCACAAAAGCTGATGCCTTATAGGGATTTGTCCGGCATACCCTGACATACTCATTCAGGGAAGGTAGCTTTAATGGGATCTCACAGATAACTCTTCCCAAATGTGTGGATAAATTCTTCTCTTGTTCCATTGTTTTCCACATCCTCCCATTTTTCCTGACAGTATTTCTTTAAGACAATCTCAAAGGGCTTGTTGAAATGCACTCCCTCGTTGCTCATGTTGTGATGATCTGCGCACAGATAAACCCAGCAGCCATACTTCTCGCTCTGTCTCCGGTTTGCCGTACCTGAGAAGATATGATGCTTGTGCAGGTCTTTGGTGGTCCCACAGATAAAACACTCTTTTTGATTACTCATAATTGACTTCATGGTTTCCACATCTCCTTCATTCTTGTTAGCTCATCCGGTGTCATGGTCTCGATATCAAGGTTTTTCGCCTCATAGACGATCCCATCTATCAGGATTGACATTTCCCTTGTGTCATACTCAGAGGATCCCTTAAACACCCGGTAATGGGTGAATTGCTTGCCTTCCAGCGTGACAGTGGCGACCTCTTCGTAGTATTTGAAATACCCTCTGACATCTATTGAGGACAGTACGCTGACCATCTCTGACTGACCGTAATGTTTGAGCATATTCAGGTACACTTCCTCCTTCGATGTCCGCAGGACGTCTGCAATCTTGCCGATCAAAGCCCAAGCGTATGAGTTAGCGTTCAATGACCTTTTCTGTCTGTGCTCTTTGATTTCAAACAATTTCTCCCGATCCTGAGCAAATAACCACTGGATGATAGCCTCCGGTTTGCCGATCATGTCACTCACCAAAAGGCAGGAGCTGGTTTCCTTCAGGAATATCCATGAAGTCATCATACGGGCCAGCGTTTTCGGGTTTCTCTTCGCCCTTGCTCTGAGCAAATTCCACCTGCTCAACCACTACTTCCGTTGTATAGGCCTTTTCGCCGTTCTTCTTTTCGTATGATCCCGTCTGGATCCTGCCTTCAACTGCTATCTTTGTGCCTTTTTTGATGTATTTTTCGATAAACTCAGCAGTCTTGCCAAAAGAAACACACGCTATAAAATCAGCCGTTTTGTCTTTTCCTTTACGGTCAACCGCCAGCGTGAAGTGAGCCACCGCCAGCTTGTCCTGCGTGTATTTGACGTCAGGATCCTTTGTTGTGCGGCCTATAAGTACGCATCTATTCATCCTTAACCTCCTCAAAATTGTCGAAAAATTGATTGTATCTGTAATACTTCCCATCAAGGGAGTATTTCTTTTTTGTGGTCATGAAACACTCCCTCTGGCAAGAAGTCTTCCGGCATTCCTTGTTCTTTTTCGGATCACACCGGAAGACATAGTTTTGCTCACACATTTCTGCCACCGTTGATCTGTGAGATCAGATCTGACGCCAGCTTCATCGGCATGTCCTCCAGCTTTTCCAGATTGTTGGTTTTCAGGAGCTTCTCCATGTTCTCTCCTGTGTAAAGCTTCCGGAAGACTGCAAGCTGCTTAGCAGATGCCTTTTTCTCTTCCTTTGAGTTCATAGTGTGAGAAGGGCTGTCTGTCTCCGGATCGTCACCTGTGGCAACCATGAAGGTATTCGCAAGGTAATACTTGAGCGCTCCGGTATATGCCTTATATCCGGCCTTGTCGCCCTTGTCGATCCCTTCCCCGGTGATGATAGTTTCTTCGTAATATCCCGTTTCAATATCCGTCAGGATAAACATGATCCTTGGCATTCTCCCGTTTGCCTGCTTTTCGGATCCGGAGAATGTGTTATATTCCAGCTCCGTGAAGGACAACTCCAAACCTACTGCGCTGAGTAACCCTGTGAACAGTTCCTTGTACTGCGCCTCCGTGAAATATTTGTATCCGTCAAATTTGTTTGTGCCGCCCTTAGCCAGGACACCCTTTTCCTTCAAGAGCTTTCTCAGCTCGTTCTTTTTCTGGGCAAGCGCTGCGTTGAATTTCAGCAGCTGCTCAGGGTTGATGTTCTCGATCTGTACCATGCTCTTTCCTCCTTATTTGATTGTGATATGTCTTCCCCGCTCTTCCAGGTGCGCCCAGTCGCAGGTGTTATTCTTCAAAAACTCCCGGATCTTTGCATTGTCGGGCTCGATGGTAACTTTGGTCATGTTCTCCGGCACTTCTCCGTCAATAACCATGGGCTGTACGCCGCCATTTTTGACCGCTTTAATGGTCCAGTCTCCCGCCTGCATCTCTGTTGCGTTGATACTGTCAAGAGCCATCAGCAGGGCATTTTTGAGCGCTTTGACGCTGTTCTTGCGTGCGTCCGCCTTTGCCTTGAACGCTTTGCTGATCTCGTCAGCCTTTGCGGATTCCATTTCCAGCTGATTGATGACTGCCACATATCCAACAGCCTTCTGCTGCAGCTCCGGCAACATGCTTTCAATGGTGTCCGCAAGCGCTGCAGGATCCCCATCTTCCGTTGCCAATTCATAGAGCGCTCTAAATTCGTTTGTGATTTCAAATAAAGTCATTCCATATCCTCCTTAAAATAGTGATAATTGTTGATTTTCTGGCAATACGATCATTTCTTCCTTTGCCCGTCTGTAAAATTCTTTGTTGATCTCAAAACCGTAGAAATTTCTTCCTGTTTCAAGCGCTGCCCTTGCGGTACTTCCAGAGCCAAAACATGGATCAATAACCACATCACCGGGATCTGTAAATATTTCAATCAGCCTTTTCAGCACTTTCACGGGCTTTTGTGCTGGGTGAATCTTGGGAATGTCCTTCCCATCTCTTTCCCACTGGAACCAATTAAAAATCATCTTGCCCGTTCCCCTGATGTTCTTGCCGTTCTCATCCACCTGCAGGCCGTTGCGAAACTTCGGCAGCCTGTCCCTGTAAAAACACAAGGCATACTCCGTGGCGCCAACCACTCGCATATTTGCTTTCAGCACCTGCGGTGAATAATTCTTGATAAATACCAAAGGGATATAATTCACAAATCCGTGTTTCTTGGCTGCGTCTATCAGCGTATGGATTTGCTCAAAAGAACAGAAAACAATCATACAAGGTGAATCGGTGCTCCTGCCCCGGCTTGCAGGTTTCTTGTCATCCTTTTTCATCAACCGGGAGCAGAAATGGAAATACTCATACAGGTTGAAATTGTAATCTGATGTGAATGCCGCCTTGCCTGCAAATTTGCTTTCTCCATTCTTGTTATCCCCCCCCACATACCACATAGGATTTGAACCGTAAAAGTTATTTCCTACGTTATACGGAACATCCGCAATAATCAGCTGTGCCTTTTGGATTGGATAGCATTTCCACCCCTGCATGCTATCGTTATAAAGCTCACATTTTAACGCCATGCTCTTCTCTCCTTATAAAACTTCCACCAACACACATTTTCTGCCAAACTCAAAACACTCTGATTCAGTTGGAAGCCAAATGTCTATGACTGATCCTGTGCGGATAGGCTCGCCTCCTGTGTCTTCGATGGTATAAGTCCCGATCAGCTTTCCGGGCTGTCCGTTGCTGTTGGTGTATACTTTGACTGTTTTTCCAAACCATGACGGTTTGCTTGCTGCCACTCCAAGGCGTGGCGTGGTGCCCATTGCTGTTGATCCGGTCAGACAGTACGCTGTGGCAATCATGCTGTGGTAGGTATGTTCCTGTGTTTCTCGTTCCGGTTTCTCAATCTTGGAATTGTGGGCTTCATGCTCAAATTCCCGTGCAAATCCCAAGATGGTATCTGTGGCAAACATGAATACCAATGTAGCCACGATCAACAGTGCCAATGTTCTCATCTTCAGAATTAGTTCACCTCTCTTTCCATGCGTTTAATCTTCCGTTGTAACCTGCGCCCCTTCCGGAGCCTGTCTTTGTAATCCATCACCACGTCATCAACTGCGGCAATGGCGAGCCAAAAGCAAAGCACCATGAGCGGGAGCACGGGCAGCGGATGAATGACTGCAAGGTCCGTCCAGAAGATGTAAGTGATACATAATGCAATAATGAAGTTTTTCATCTCTCTCCTCCTATCATCAGATGCAGTTCTTCCATACTGAATGGAATCAGGTGTCTGAGCTGCCACAGATCCACAAGGTCAAAATCAGCCTTGTTCAATTTGTACCGGACAGCTCGGTCAGTCAGTCCGAGCACCTCCCCGATCTGCTGGTTATTCACCCCGAGAAAGTCCCTTTTTGCCTTGATCTGCCTACTGATATATGCTCTCTGCCGTTCCCTGCTGCTGGTGTATACCTTTGGCATTCAGATCACTCCTTCCAGACCACCCACACGGGCTCAACTCCTGCTTTCGGTGCTTTCCAATACAGCCTGTCTTCATGAATAAATCCATGCTTACACTTCAGCACCTTCACGCTCACCTTCAATTTCTTGTTTGTTTCCTTGATTGCTTCCTGCCTTGTATGTCCCTTAAAGGGGACAACCCAATAGGTCTTCTTGTCTTCCAGTCCGATATACTTTTCCGGCATGTTCTCATCTCCTTTCATTTCTCTTCTATGAAGTATTCCATTGGTAGATCCAGTGCCTTGCAGATGGTGTAATATTCCACGCATTCAATCTTTCTGTCATTTATGCAGATATCTGAGATGATGGAATCCGTCAGTCCGGTCTTTTCCGCAAGAAATGACTGTTTGATACCATGTTCCTGCAAGTATTTTTTAATTCTTGCCCCGACCAAATCTTTTCCCTCCTTTCCGAAGTTCGATTTTTCCGAACTTCATGGTATTTTTTAAGGTTCGATATTTCCGAACCTATTGCTGATTATAGTTCGATTTTTCCGAACTGTCAATAATTATTTCGTGTTTTTGTTCATTTTTTTCGTACTTTTGCCGAATAATATGGTAGAATGAGACATTAAGGGAAGGAGTTGACCATAATGAATAATGATGAAATCAGAGCAAGAGTTGGAAGAAATCTCAGAAAGATCAGGGAAGAAAATGGACTGACGCAAACAGATATCGGCGTTTATCTCGATAAGAAAAAATCTACCATTGCGACATGGGAAGCCGGGGATTCCATGCCTGACATTGCCACACTCTATAAATTATTGGCATACTATCACAGACTGGATGATCTTCGGAATATTTTCGAGAAAGACTTTTGATGGAGGTGATCATCATGAAAAACTTCATTTATGTGATCATAATAATAATCAGCGTTGTTTCCATCTTCCGGACCTGTGGAAAGAAGGAAACGCCAGCTCCTGTGGTGCTGGATTTTTCCTCTGAAGATTATGGTGATGTAGATATGCATGGATTGCAGCTTGAACATGGCGAGTTCTTAAGCGTTGTGCAAGCTGGGAAAACCGTAACCATTCAGGCACGGATCAGCGAGAACCTCACCAATGAAATGACTGTCAATGCAAATTACTTTAACATTGAAGACCTTATCACAAAACATGGGTTTAACACCTGCGAGGAAATCAGATACTTTGCGGTGATGGATATGGGCGGAAGAGACACGAAGGTGATATCTTTTGAAGTGGACAAAGCCACCATTGATGCCATCTATGGAGAAAAGATCTTCGGATCCCAGATTGGGGATCATGTGCATGATCTTTGGATTGCCCCTGGTCTGAAATAACAACACACCGCCCGAAGGGAACTGATCGAGCGGTGCAGTGTAGTGGGTTTTTCGAGAACATAAAGTATTTGGAATACCGGACCATATTATTATACATCATATTGTGTATAACAACAAGCATTTATACAGAATATTGAAAAGAAGGTGATTAGATGACGATTGAAAAGCATGGGAACATGTGGCGGATCTCCGAGCAGGTCAATGGAAAGCGGTTCCGTGTCAGCGTGGACCATAAACCAAGCGAACGAGAAGCACGGCTGCTTCTTAGCGAGAAAATGGCAAATGACCGGACGGCGCGGTGTGGCAAGGGATCATTCCTGCATTTTGCTGACAAATACATCAGCGCAAAATCAAACATCCTGAGCCCTTCCACGATCAGGGCTTACAAGTCCATCATCAGAAATCTGTCTGATGATTTCTGTGAGACCCAGCTTGCAGACATCACCCAGGAGCGCATACAAATTGAAATAAACGATTATGCAGCCACGCACAGCGCAAAGTCCACGCATAACGCTCACGGCTTTATTTCGTCCATTTTCGGTCTTTACAGGCCACAGATGAATATTTCCACCACCCTTCCGCAAAAGGTCAAATATGACGCTGTAACGCCGTCAGAAGATGATATTCAGAAGATACTTGAAGCGGTGACAGGGACATTCTATGAAATTGCGTTCCGTCTGGGAGTGTATGGCATGAGGCGTGGTGAGATTTGCGCCATCACATCGGCGGATCTGGATGGAAACATGCTGCAGATAAACAAAAGCAAAGTCCTCAATGATAGGGAAGAATGGGTGATCAAGCCGATCCCGAAGACCACGGACAGCCAGAGGGAGATTTACATTGATGATTACCTGGCTAATTTGATCAGAGAAAAGGGCGAAGCATTCGGCACCAATCCAAACCTTTTGAACCAACACCTCCACAGGCTCCAAAACCGGCTCAAATTGCCCGCGTTTCGGTTCCACGATCTAAGAGCCTACTACGCGACCTTGGCGCACTCTATGGGCATTCCTGACAAGTACATAATGGCAAATGGCGGCTGGTCTTCCAATAGAATCATGGACAGGGTGTATAAAAGGACATTTGCCGAGAAACAGGCAGATGCAAACAGGCTGATGGCGGAAAGACTCGGGGCATCCGTGGGGCACGCCGTGGGGCAGAATTGACGGAAATGGGGCAGATTTTACGGAAAAACCACTTCCACAAACAGAATAGAAAACATAGCAAAACCCCAGTATTTCCGCTGTTTCTTGCGTATTTACTGGGGTTTCATTTTTCAGCAGGATACGGGAGTCGAACCCGCAAACCGCCTGCCATAAACCGCATATTTACTGACGTTTTCATGCTTTGGGGCACGATTGGGGCAAAAAGAGCCGCCACATGCGGAGGGTAGTGCAAGTGACGGCTCAATGTGTAGAAAGGAGGTATACACCTATCAAGGTATCTCACTCATGGCATGATGAGAAGTCCCTTCTTGAGTAATGATAACAGCTGCGTGTTCTCCTTGGCAGTGCCTGTGTAACCTTGGAGACCATTCGCAGCTGCAATCTTCTTTCTTTGTTCCTTGGAAGCGTTCTGCCCCAGGGAAACAAGCGCATTGACTATGCTGGTATCTTTTCCAAAATACTGCGGATAATACCGGACATCCAGCGTGTTCTTTATCCGTGGCAGAGCTGATACCACCACAGCCGTGTGCCCCTTCACGCAAGTAACAAGGATGTCCCCGTTGTAGAGTGGCGTTCCTGTCTTGTACTTGATCTTTTCGGCAAACAGCCCTGTCTTTCTGAGGGCAACAAGCTCATCAGCGGTTGTAAAATTGCCCGGATCCACGGTGGATGCTTCCCTGACGCAGATCCGGACCAGAGAGCTGCAATCACATTCTGTCTTCACGCCTGACATGGTGCCATGCAAGAGGATGGAGCTTCTCTGATTTTGGTCATATCCGATGTTTTTATTGTTACATGCGCGGTACATGGCTTTTGCGCACTCTTCCGCATAAACAGGATCCAGCCAGCGCATGATGTACCAGCCCTTCTTGTGGTGGTAAAAATTCTGCATGGAGACTTCCCCGGAATAGTCCTCTGCGCTCTTCTGCTTCTGATCTCCGGCTGCTCCACCTGATAACTTGCCACGTTCATCTGATCTTGCGGATCCAATGATTATTTTTGCCATTCCTGTTCCTCCCGATATGCCTTTGTAGAAACGCCCAAAACAGCCCCAAGGAAAGCATCCAGGGCAGTAATGGTACCAACTATCTGCTCAGAGTAAGGAAGGCCCCAAATTTGGGCAATGGCGAAGTACAGAGTGCCGATGGCGGGTAAAAGGATTTGTGCAATCCATTTCAGAATGTCGTATGTTTTGTTACTCATGCTTTCCTCCTCTCTCCAAGGCATCCACCTTGACTTCCAATTTGGTTATTCTATCTCCGAAGGTGTTATGCTTCCGGACCTCATCTGTGAGTTGCTCAATCTTGGTGTCCGTGACGGCCTGTGCCGTGACAATCTGCTGTTCAATCTTTGAGTTGCTGGCAATATTGGTGATGATCACTCCTACCAGTGCAAGCCCGCCCGTGATCAGGGCGATTATGATGTTCTCCATGCTTTTCTCCTTTGCGCTCAATATTTAATCCCATAAACCGCCCAAATTCCAGCCGTTCCATTTCTGCCCCACATCATTATCTTACTGTTTGCACTATCCCACGCCGCTGAAAATCCTTGATTTGGCCACAAAAGCAATAATGCGTGTGATGCCGTTGCCACGGCGCTTGTATATGGAAATGTATCAGCAAACCACGCGGCGCCGTATTTAAGAGCATTTTTTGACAAGTCTGTTCCGCTTGCAAATCCTAAAACAAACTCTATTTCATCATAGTTTTCTATATCATCAGATAGCGTAATTCCGTTTGCATCCCATACTGCAAGATTTGTGGAGGATTTGTATAGTTCCGTTCGTGTATAATTACTACCACCGCCACCGCCGCCTGAATATTCGATGCCGCCGTGCATTATCTTTCCCATTGTATTACCCCCCTTACAGATTATTCATCATCCGAACACGTACGTAAAATGCGCTTGCGGAAAAGCTCGTTTCTGATTGATATGAAAGCATATAAGAACCACCTGACCCGCAAATGCGTAAATCCACATACATACTCACGGGGTCAATGTAGGCACGAAAAGCTGTGCCGGATGGTGTTTTTGCACCGTCTGTAAAGGCAATACAGCTTGCAAGGATGCCCTGTAATACGCCGCCCATTTTGTCCATGACTTCAAAACAGATAAAGCGTTTTTGCTCAATTTTAGAGCCGACAACTGATACTGTGTGGGATAATGCATCAAGAGATAGGTTTACATCAGTAAAGGTATCTGTTCCGTCTGTGAATTGCATAAATTCAGCGTCAACAGCACATTTCTCAATCTCCCCCTTAACTTCCCCAATCACATTATCGGGCTGATAACCGAGGGTTATGGTAGTGCCGTTAGTGCTGAGGTTGTTTGTGCCTTTGAGGAGTTTCAGAGGTGTGGCGGGAGTGGAAATTTCTGACGGCGTGGGAATTTTAAAACAAGCCTGTTTCCCGACAATATAAGTTTTAAAATCATTAAAATCCATATTAGTGACAACACGGATAAACGGGTATTCGGCTGATCCTGTTATTGACATTTCGCCCATTTTAATGTTAGCAGCGTTTTTCTTCACGCCTTTGAAACAATCGCAAACAATATCTGATAATGGCGTTAAATCATTAACAGTTCCCGTATATCTATAACGATGCCCACCATCTTGCGTTATATCATCATCTGACCATTCGTTTGTAAAAGTAACGATATCCCATTCATCACTTGTTCCCCCCTCAACAAAATCACTCTTTCCCCCGTAAACCGTCTGCCCGAATTGGATGGTGGCGGAGGTGGAGGCGTAGGTGCGGTATTGAGTGTCGGTTGAAGGGTAATTGATGCTGATAGTGTTATCCGATAACTTATCACAGTACAGTCTAAAGTATTTAGCATTAGCAGGCGGTATCATTACTTTATTTAATACAGTGTTTTTGCCTTGATATGATAAATATTTCTTTTCATTATCGTAAAACAATATGGTAAAACTATCATATTCAGTACCAGCCTTGACATAATATGTCAGCATATCTGCTATAGGTGTATAGTTCTTTGACCGCACATACGATGATGATGACGCATTCTCGCCTGTAGACGGATTAATATATCCATCCTCAAGTACCCCATCAAATACATTTATCCCCGTACCCTCAACGCTCGTCTGCGTGTAGCCGGAAATGGGGCAGATGTTGGAATAGGGGGCAAAGGTCGGGTCGGGTTCGGTGGAAAGACGAATCATGGGTTGATACAATGCATGGTTTATGTTTGTGCCATTTAACACTTGTATATAAAATCTTGCGTTGCTGTCCGTTGTATTAACCGTTGCGCCACTCCCTGTGTCTGCCGCATAATCCGTACTTCCTGTTGAATTTGATACAAACATTCTTCCGCCGCTTGGTGCGCCGTTTAACTTTTGACCGCTTTCAACTGAAAGACCAGTCAGACTTATAATGGAATTGCCGCCCGTTGCTGTTCCGTGTACATCTATTCCAGTAACATTCCCGTCATTATCCGTTTGCACCGTGTACGTCACAGCATTATATGTATAAGCATTACCACTCCAACTACCACTAACATTATCTGATTTTAACTTTGCAACTGTCATAGGCAGTTTATTCTTCCCCGCCCCACCTACATACGGGGCATCTTGTCCGTGTAAATCCTGTTTCGGCAACAGTTCCACCACAAGGGATTCTGCATTTATCGGTGCGCAATCTGTGAGGGTGAGGGGATTGCCGGAAATGGTTTGGGTGGATGCAATCTGTTTCGCTGAATTTGCCACGCTCTCCTTGTCATCGTTGGTATAGTCATTTGTTGACAAGCCTTTTCCGCTAACTGTGTCAACCTTGCCATCAAGCGCCACCTTTACCACCTTGTTCTGTACCGGGTTTTCACTTGTACTTGACAGTGCATCATCCACCGTGTACATCTCTTGCAAACGTGCTGTGATAGCATTGATAGCCGAAATAAGACTGTCACCTTGCGCCTTGTTAAATAATCTTTCTGTGTCTGCCATTAGCTTTCTCTCCTCACTAAATCATAATCAATGGAAATATATCCGCTACTGTCAATAAACAGTGGTGATGTACCACCTCCACCGCTTGCGTCTGATATGTAATACACTTTATTCGGATCGTTTTTCTGCTCTGTAGTCAATGCGTTATATTGCGCCTGTGTCAGAGTGATTACAATGCCCAAGTCTGCGCTTGTCTTGTTACCAGTCAATATAACGCTGTTTATCTGCGGCTTATTGGAAAGCTGCGTATAATCTGTTGTGCCAGCTTCTTCATCAAGATAGCGGTACCACTTGTCTCCCCATTTGCCATAGATTTTCTTGATGCCATATTCCTGAGATTGCTCAAGGAATTTCTTTAAGAACACCTTTGCATATACGGTATTATCCGCACAATCAGCAAGCCCATCCAAAACAACATGTGCATACATGGTATCTGCGCTTGCCGTAAAGTTACACGTCAATTCATGCCAGTTTCCGTCTGCGAAAAATGAATGAAATTTCTTTGTGCTATTCCAGGTTCCTCTATCTGTAGGAAGATTAGAAAAATCACTAACTGTATCACTATCGGAAAACAGCACCCCAAGCGACACACCACGGACAAAGTTTCTGTCCCATACCACGCTCCCGATCCCTTCCGCCATAGCGGTTTCATTGGTGTAAACATAATCCATGTCGGCATCGTCAAGCATGCCGCTCACGTTGCTACCTTCCATGGCACCAAATCTATAATATGCTGTGCCTTCCCATTGCAAAGGTTGTGTCGGTGTGGTATTCCAGGCGATATTATACGGCACTGTCCCTTCCTGAATGACAGTATCAGTATAGGTCAGAGTAGGTGTTCCGCTTGCCCCTGCGTCAACTACTATATCCAGCCAGTAAGGGTACTTTGTGTAATTCTGCCCGTTGTATGTAAATGAATACTGGTCATTGGAGTACTTGTAAGCACAAATCACAAAAGGAACGCTGCATGATATGTCTACCTTGTGGATTTCATAGCCGCCGCCTGCGTGGTTATATGACCAGATAATGAATGACCGTTTCTGCCTGTACGGCTCCACATATTCGGACAGCTTAAAACTTGCGGCCTGTCCACTCACAAGCCCATCAATCTGGAATGTCAAATATTGGTGTGCGTGGTTGGCGGAATCTCTCACTCCTGCTGTGTTTGCATACCATCCCAGATCATCAAAGGAAAAGCCAAATTTGACAAACACCCAATCATGCTCATCACCTTCGGTAACGTCCACCCCGGAATTATCGCCAAGAACAAACAGCATGGAGTTGTTGTCTACATCTTCCGTCAATTCAGAGGGCTCCACCACATCAGGATGGAACGTGGGAACATCACCAACTGTCTTGATTGACCCATCAAATAAATCCGCTGTGACTTGTCTGCTGTTCACGCCGGAAACAATATCCACATCCTTCACATTCTTCGCTATGCCATCATAAATGCTATTGATTGTGGAAGCGATCCTGTTCATGTTGTTATCATTGATAATGTCAGCCCCAGCTATGAAATCATCATCCGAAACGTCCTCGCCAATGCCCTGAACAGCCCCACGAAGGCCCCTTGTGTTGGAGTCTGTGGAAAGCCTTGTATTCAGCTTGTCAAGGTTCTTATTGACTTTGTTGGTGGTTCTCTGCGTGGGAAGCTTGGTCACATAATCAGACGGTGTGTTGGTGGTAAAGTCAATTACAATATCGCCCTGATTGATAGCCGCAACCAAATCCGCAAACGAGTCAAATGTAAAGTCAGCAGGGCTATCTTCCTCTATGACACCCGTGCATGTGGTCCCGTTCTGGCATTTGACATACCAGTATTCTTTTGAAACACATCCCACGTTATACAGATTACTGTATCTTTCCCCGTATGCGTATTGCACTCCACCATTCAGACCAGAAATATGCTTGTATTCCTGCTCTCCTACTGGATACTGGGAAAGCGTGCTGCCTGCGTATCCCTCAATGCGCCCGATCAAGTATACGTCCATATCTTTCCGCATCTTGCCAGCAACTTGCACTTCTCTCCACTGGCCGGAAATGATATGCGGCACCTGACACACAACAAACGGCATGGAAGTGCTCAAAACCACCCCTTTGAATGTCTCATAATACGGGTCGGAATAATTGGCATTATATGTCCAGTAGTGCATAGTCCGTTTTCCGCTGTCCGTGGGCTTGTTATCCACCAGCGCAACGGGATTGTTCTTCATGGCGTCCGAAGGCGGAGGCGTTGTTGGGTCATCCTGTTTGTCAAGCGTATAATCGCTTGCATTGATAGCATTATCTGCCGTTTCCCGTGCCGCCCTTGCCTGCTTTTCAGCTTTTGTTCTGACCATGACAATGGCAGGATCAACGCCAAAGCCCTGCAGCTCTGTTCCGCCGTTGTGGGTATAGGTCCACGCCATAACGCATCCAAAGGTGTCCGAGCTTGAGTTATACAGGCCACCGCTAAATTGGATTACATCTCCCAAGTCATAGTGCGGACCGCAAACTACAGACGCCGAAAATGGAGTGTAACTTATTTCATCCAACGCACCAAGTATTTCAAGCCTTGCGGCATCCTTCGTGGTGATATTCTTCATCATGACAAGCGGATTGGCTCCCAGAACCATGTCTGCGCCATCATCTGCGCTCTGGGCAATCGCATTCGACAACCACTCTGCACGTTTCGACAACTGATTTATCTCTTTCGTCAACGCCTTCTCTTGTGCGTCAATTTCCGCTATTGCCGCATCATATTCCTGCTGCGTGCATTCGTGGTTTGCAAGTTTTTGCACCCAGTCTGCCCGGTCAGCTTCAAGATCAGTGATGTCCTCCTGATCCTCTGTGATTTCCGCCATCGTTTCCGTGAGTTCCTGCTGCAGAGCAGTCGCATCATACCCATAATAATCTTCTGTGTTGTCATCCAGATTTTCCACGTAAATGCCAACATAATGCGTGATATAATCTGCAAATGTCGCTCCGGCAATCCTGTGCTGTTCTGTAATCTGGTCAACTACATTCTGATTATACGGGCGGAACTCAAGCTGCCCTGCCCTGTTTATGGTAGCAAAACAGCCCATTGTCTGCGCTATCCAGTACAGAAAGTCCCTGTATGTATCAATATCATTAGCAAAATCAGCACGCCGCCCTGTGGCATTGTAGATTTCCAGATTCCTGCTGCCATTAGGCATAGCGGCAATCTGCTGCTGCGTATTGGCACAAGTCACACCACATTCAGTACACATCTGAGATATAAACGTCCAGAGAGTGCCTTTGTATCTGTATTTGTTCCGTTTGAATTTCTTATCAAATTTGGTCATGTTATCGTAGGCAGTTACCTGCACGCCATGATCAGTGTGCTTTGCTTCTTTAATCTTGAAGATGCCAAGAGGAACACTCTCCCATGTATTACCGCCTAAATTGAGCGCAAATGTGGGTGTAATGACTTTGTTGATCCACTTGCCCCACTCAATGTTTATCCCTGTAAATTCACACGTCAGCTGCCCCACGTAGCAGGAGCCTAAAACCACATCATTCGTGTCGGTGGATTGATTAGATATAGAAAAAGAGCCCTGCACAATGTTAGCTTCGGAAAATGACACGCTGCCGATTGTGCCGGTGATCCGGTGCTCTTGTATAGGGCCCTTCATTTGTTCTTTAAACGCATTTGATACAGAATACATCAGAATGCCTCCATGTCAAAAGATAACTTATATAATCCGTTGGTGTTTGAAACGTACCGGGAATCCTTGATCCGCTCATAGATGAAAGAATCGTCATCGATGAACATGGTATAGGTTCCCATGACTTCAGATCTCGGCTCATAGATATTGACTGTGATGCTGTTTGCGTCACGATAACCGATGAATTTTTTGAGCCACCGGGAGGTGACCGTGAAAGAACATGACACACTGAGCCTGGAAGCCCTTGTGACTATCTTTTGGATGCCACCAGCTTCCGTTTCAAATGTGTTTGTAATTTTCTTTGGATTCTCTTCCCAGGTATCCGGGTATGGAATAACTTCATTATTTATAGTGATAGGATAGGAGCTCAGCATGTTACCTTCCCCCGTTTCTGTAGTTGTTCATCTGATTGGCAGAAACAACCGCCTGAGCAAACTTCTGCTGTCCGATATAAACCGGAACAGTGATATTTCCACCACCTGCTGCCGCAAGTCTGCCGATCCCGTTATTGATACTTGCAAGCTGTCCGGAATAGTCAGGGTTGATCTGCCCTGCCATGGTGCCTGCCACATTCTGCATTGCGGATGCCACTCCCGGCACTCCAGCATTGATCTGATCTGCCATCTGATTCATCATGTCGGGCATCCAACTGTTGAAATTGGAAAGCGGACCAACATCCGGTTCGGAAAAGTGAATATAACTCGCTATTTTTTCACCTAAAGAGCCCATCACACTGTCTACAAATCCAAATTTGCTCTTAATTCCATCAATGAAATTCTGTATGAGATGTTCGCCCCATAGCCTTGCACCTTCCGCGATTCCCTCGAAGATGGTTTTGATCAAATTCAGCTTGGTTTCAATTTCGCTCCTGGCATTTTCAATCCTTGTACGGATTGTCTCTTCGATAAATCCGAAGCCGCCATCAACAAGCCCCTTGATGAAGTCTATTTTCTCCTGGAACTGCCCTTTGATGAAGTCCCACGCAATCTGTGAACCAATCTTCATGCCTTCCATGAACAGGGAGAACTTTTCCTTGATTTCTGCCCATTTTGCGGTGCTGTATTCCTTCACGGCATCTGTCACGGCGATCCAGTCAGCCTTGATCTGCTCCAGATGCTCCTTTGTACGTTCAACAAGTAGCTGTCCGGCTTCCTGGATTTCATTCCAATTCTTTACCCACACCGCAACGGCGAAAGCAACTGCCGCAATCGGACCAAGTAAACCAGAAATACCAGCGCCAACTCCTGCAAGAGTCTCTCCTGCGCCAGCAAAAACACCACCTGCAGCAAATGCGCCCTTGATGGTGCCAAGCGCCCAGACAAACTTCCCGATTGCGGTTGTTATGCCACCGATCACAAGCAGAATGGGCCCAATGGTTGCCGCAAAGCCCGCAATCTTAATGGCAGCATCCACCTGTTCATCAGACAGGCCTTCGAATTTCGTGATCAGTTCATCCACATATCCAATCAATTTTTCGATATACGGCATCAGCCGTTCTCCGACAGTGATTGCCAGATTGGAAAGACTCTCTTTCAACTGCTGCAGTTTTGCCGCCATCGTTGCATATCTTTTTTCTGCTTCATCTGAGAGCGCTGTATTCTTTGACCAGCCATCATTTGCAATCCCTGTTGCCTTTGTCAGCTGGTCAGTGGCAAGCGCAAGAGACTGCAGCATGTTGCTCTGCCGCACTCCACTCATTCCAAGTTCATCCAGAACAGCAAATGTATCTCCGCCCTCATCCTTCAGCTTCGAAAGGCCTGTGATAAACCGCTGGATGATTGTCATGGGCTTTTCTTGCCAATTCTTGATAAACTGTTCTGAAGACATGCCAGAAACTCTTGCAAGCGTTTCAAGCTGTTTAACAGCTCCCTCATCACCTTCCATTGCTCCGGAAACTGCTGATTGTATGCCCTTGAATGTCTGGGTCATGGCAGTTCCACCAGCTTCTGCCTGAATACCAACAGAAGACATGGCAGCGGACAGCGCAAGAATTTCCTGCGTAGTCAGTCCGGAGATTTTACCAGCTGAAGCAAGCCTGTTTGCCATCTCCACAATCTCGGATTCCGAGGTTGCCATGTTATTACCAAGCGCAACAACAGCAGATCCCATATTGTCCACACTATCATAGCCATCTCCTGTAATATTCAGGATCCGAGCGAAGGCGGTTGCGGCTTCTTCTGCTGATAGATTCGTGGTATCTCCAAGCATGACAGCTGTTTTTGTGAAAGCTATCAGATTGTCAACTCCGGTAACACCAAGCTGGCCTGCTACTTCCATTACTCCAGCGATTTCTTCTTTACTCGCCATCATTTCAGTGGACATCTGTTTGATGGCTTCTTCAAGCTGTTTATATTCCTCGGGAGAGGCATCCACGGTCTTCATGACACCAGTAAAAGCCGTTTCCCAATCAATAGCAGCCTTTGCGGAAGCTGTGAAACCTGCCACTATCGGCGCTGTGACATAAGTTGTCATATCACGGCCAACAGAGGAAATGCCCTGCCCAACATCTTGGATCTTCTGTCCAGTGTTCTGCATCTCCTGCGCTGCAATCTTTGACTGCTGTTGTGCGACAGAGCCGAAGTCTTTGTATTCACGCTCAAGAGACTCCAATTTTTGCTCAGTCTCTGCAATTTCACGCTGCAGAGCATCTTGCTGGCGCACAACATCATCTGTCTGATCCTTTTCACCAAGCTGCCGGAGCGCTTCCTTTTCCTGATCCAGCTTCTTCTTGGTGCCTTCAATGGCTTCCGTGAAAGTCTTCTGCTTCTGGGTGAGCAGTTCCACGTTCTTCGGATCAGCCTTCAGCAATTTATTGATGTCGCGCATCTTATAGGCTGCATCACCTATCTGCTTTTCAGCATCAGATATTGCCTTGGTCAGTTCCTTGGTGTCTGCCCCGATCTGTATTGTTATGCCTTTTATACGTTTACTTGCCATAATCAATCACCTATGATTTCATCTTCGGCTCCGATCTCGATGTGCCCGATGTGTTTGATCTGCACCTTCGGATCTGCAAAAAGGTCAATGCCACATTCTGCCGCCCTTAAACAGAAAGCAAGATCTTCTCCAAATGCCAAGGAAGGCAGGAACAGGATCCCGTGTTTCCTCTTAACTTCTCGAAGCATGTGAACGCTTGTCAGAACACACGCAAAACCGCTGCCGGCAATCGGGAACAGTTCATCCGGATATGTAGTCCGTGAATATCTGACCGCCTCCGGGAGCAAGCGTGAAAAGATGGCTGATCTGTACGGTTTCCGCCTTGCATGGCAGATACCCGTTACAAAGTCCTTTTCATGAGCGCTCAAACGGTCAAATACATCCTCAGGAAATACCATGTCAGAGTCCAGCCAGAGTACATGTGTGTAATTCTCAAATCTCGCCATCGCTGCAAGCTGTTCCCGTGAGTCATACACCAAAGCGCCCGTCCGGAATACAACATCATATTCAACCCCTGTTTCCGTAAGGTGCTTTTGCAACCGTGACAGGCACTCCACGAAACGGCATGGAATGTAATCCTGTGTCGGTATGGCAATCAATAATTTCATATATCCCCCTATCCCAAAAGGCTGTCTATGTCAGACTGTTCCGCCTTATATGGATATTTGTAATTGTCATTTTCAGACTCGATCATCAAGTCAAATACAAACCCGATGTCGAGTTCCTCAAGATCAGCAATGGAAAGCCCGATCTGAATCGCCCTGAGCATGAACACAGCTGTGTTTGTCTCCCGAGCGGTCGGGCGGCTCATTTTTTTGCTTCGCTGCTGTTTTCCTTACTGTTTGAATAGATACCAACTATTTCATTGATATTCTCTATGAATGCCATGCTGTCAAAGTCTTCAAGCCAATCAATGTACTGATCCATATTCAGTGCCTTCATGTCAGCCTTTGCAGCTTGTTTCGCCATGACGAACGCCAATTTGCTCACAACATCCACATCAAAGTTTCCTTCCGCATTGATCATGCCCGAAAGCAGATCACTGTGGAATAACTGCTTATATCTGATCAGCGTGGCAGCATTCGCCACCATAGGCACCGTCCTCTTCCCTCCTGACGGGTCTTTCAAAATAACCTCTCCGTACATATAGAAACCTCCTTCTATACAGAATCAGCCCCAAGAGAATCTCCTGGGGCCTTCATCATCAATATTCAGTTTTAGGTGGTAGCTGCGGGGCTCTCATAAACCTCGGAATACCATCCATTGTAAGTGCTGTCACCAGTGTTGTCACCAGTGGATGCCTTCACCTTCTGATCTGCTCTCGGAACAGCCGTGATGGTGATGGTGCCGTGGGTCGGAGTGATATTCTCCGCCTTGGTCTCGTTCTCGTTCTGCTCGCGTGTAGCAGAGCATTTGTAGAACACATTCCTGCGCTTCTTGGAATCACCATTCACCTCAAACAGAAGAGCGAAGTAGGTTGTGGAAACATCAGCACTCTCAACATATACTCCATTAGAATCCTTAGTCTCGCCAAGGATGTCCTCACGGAAGTCATCGGGCATAACTTCATACTCGAAATCGCCTTCATATCCATTGTTGACAGCCTGCGTATACCACTCGGTGTCATCTGCATATTCCTTCAGGATGTCACCCTGCGGATCCAGAGACAAAGAAACGGCTCCGGGCCATGCCTTCACCGTTCCGTAAGAGTAAGATGTAGTTCCCTGAGAATTTACTGTCTCAGTCAGCTTTGCATAATGGACATTTTTCAGTCCGTACTGGATCTTGTTAGCCATTTATCAGCACCTCCATAGTGTAAGTAACCATTTGCATCTGTTCGTCATCCAGCCAAGCCTCTTCCCGGTCGTATACCATCTCGTACTCGTCCAGAACAGCCTCGACCGCTGCCTCAGATGTAAAGTCTTTAGTATCTGTGTATAATTCAATTGCCAAGGTCTCGATCCTGGCATAATTGATATTGTCAGCAGGCTCAGGTACATTTCCTGTGTACAAATAGCAAATAAAAGGTGTTGCCTGTTCGGTTCCCTCAACAAATGCTCTATAAGCAAAGGGAAAACCCATTTCTGCGATCATTTCAGCCAATTCTTGTAATGTCATGCTCCACCTTCTTTTCAAAATCCTTGATCAGATTTTCCTCGACCGGAGCAATATGAGCCCGGCCATCAGTCCGTCCGCCATTTCTATTTGCGTGACCGTGTTCCAATAAATGAGGCAGGCCCGGAAGCCTGCCGTTGTAGATCGTGACCGTGGCGCCATATCTGTTACGCTCTGCAAGGCTTCGCCAACCGCCAGCATATTTCTTGCCGTTAAACTTCTGCTTTGCAGATGTCCTCAGAGCCTTAACGCCAGTCTTTCCGACCTCTTCTGTTATCTCAGGTAAATACCTGTTGATCTCTCCCTCATACTGATCAAGGATTTCCTTGATTGCCTGCGGGAGCTGTTCCACTGTCACTTTTCTGTTTGCCATTTGTGCCACCCTTCCGCTCGACATACAGCTCGATAGTGTCTGTGCCTTTGAGATAGGTCCTATAAATGGCGTATGTAGCGCCGTTATACTCCAGCAGCTCCTCACCTTCGTAGTCACCCGAAAAAAGTGTCATGCGATAGGATGGATTAAGGCCAGAGCGGCCGCCCTCAAAGAACTCCTGAGCCGACACACTGGAGATGTTACAAAAAACATCTCTGTAGGTGTAGCTCTTGGAATATATGCCGAGTGAATTTTGTGTCTTTGTCTCTGCAATCAGAGAGATTACATTGCTTCTGTCCATTCCGTGTACCCCGTAGCCATGCTTAGCTGCGCTTTCTGCTCATCGTAAGATGCTTTCAAGCGGTCATACATCTCCACCCTGTCCAGCTCGCCAAAATTGAGCTTGCAGTATGTAATGATTGCTCGCTGGAGGATCTGATCCAGGTTGCTCTCTGTAGTGGTAGGAACCACAATGCCAGCAATACCTAAATCTGTCTTGGCAGCGGCAATGAGCTGCGTGAGCTCACTGTCAAATGCGTTTGTTGTTATTCTGAGTGCAAGTTTTACTGCTTCTAACATTTTGTCATCCTCTCAAACATTTCAGAATCATATACATACTCGCCTATATGACCAACCTCGGCGCGGGAGTCGCAAAAGAGCTTCTCTCCAGCACATTTCGCTCTGTAACAGAACGATAGATCTTCACCGAAGCAGCCGTACGGGTTGAAAAGGCGCTTGCCAAATTTATCTACCACTCTCTGTAGGCCTGCGACATTCATGCCAACAAATCCGAAACCAAAGCCACACACTTCAAATAAACAGTCTTTCGGATAGTCAACAAATTCATTCGCCAGCGGCTCAACAGTGTTGTCAGGGTTCTTGATAATGTCAAGCTCCTTGTAAATAACAGGTGTAAATGGTTTGCGCCGCTTAAAAGCAAGCCCAGCAACGAAGTCATAACCTTTATCCAAATCTTGATTGAGATATGCCATTGTGGCGGCATCGAAGACCATGTCTGAATCAATCCAGAACACTCTCTCAAAACCGCCCTCTATGGCTTTAGTGATAAACTGGTTGCGAGTGTCATATATCAGAGACGCCACGCCAAACTCTACGGCATACTCATCATGCGGAAGCTTCAAAAGGCAATCCGCAAACTGAGTTTTTATCATTTCCATACACGGCACTGCAACCAGTGTTTTCATCATTTACCTCTCTCTGTCTTGGTCTACGGGTTATGCTCTTTCTTATGACTGAGCAAACCTTACAAATGCATTGGTATCAAGCAGCTCACCATCTGCAAGGCACGCACCTCTAAACTGGATGTTCGTGGTTGTAGCAGTCTCAAAAGGCTTAACCTCAAGAGCCTTAAAGATGTTTACCTTGTATGCAGAAGGATCACCGTAGAAGATGGTCTCTTTGCTGGAGATCAGTGCCTCGCTCATCAGCACTACATCGTGGCCGAACAGGCGGAAGTCAAATCCATCGTTGACAATGTAGTCATTGAGCTGCGTGATGGTCATGATGTTTTCATAGAACATTTCCGGAGTCATGATCCAGATTGCTCCCTGCTGATATGCACCACCCAGAGCGCCCATGATCTTGAGGATGGAAGCCTTGGTGATGGTGCCAGGCAGAGCAGAAGCATCAGCGTTCACGCTGGCCTTGATACCCTTCAGAGCATTGGAGCCAGAACCTACAAGGATGTCCTTGTTGATTGCATATCTGATGCTCTTGGTCAGATTGTCAACAATCCAATCATGGATTGCGTCAATTGCCATGTGGTCAATGTCAGCCCCAACGGTGAGCAGTTTTACATACTCATTCGGGATCAGGTCAACATAACCGATTACATCAGAAGACTCGCTGATCTCGCCGCCAACTGCCTGTGCGGTTGCTGCGTTCACGCTGGTAGCTTTCGGGAATCTTACATAAGAAGCGAACTGGCTGACATCAACCTTGCCAAGCAGCTCAGCGGGTTTTACCAGCTTGTCCCATACGGCATTAACCGTCATGGTCGGGATAACTGCGCCAGCGGAAGCAAGTGCGCTTCTTTCCTCTTCGTTCATCTCGCGTTTTACGATGGACTTGGTCCATGCGTCTCTGTATTCTTTAGTATCAACACCAAACATTTTTCTTTCCTCCTTGATTTCAGGTGCTTCGAAAGTCTTGACAACCTCGCCCTCACCAGCTGCAACTGCCTGCCGGATCTCTGCTCTCTTGGTTGCTTCAGCTTTTCTCGTTTCAAGTTCTTCATTGATTGCTCTGATCTCTTCACCCAGAGCATCAAGGTCAGCCCCTTCGTTGTCGATCTCGTCACCGATGGCAGCCTTGCGAGCTTCAAGCTCTTCAACTGTTGCTTTGTTCAGTTCCATAGCCTTAAACCTCCATTAGTATTCTGATTTTCTGCTTTTTGCGCTCAATCTCACGCCGTTCAGCCTTGACACTGTCCAGTGATGCTTTTGCGCTGTCCAGCGCATCAGCGAGGCCCCTTGCCTGGATTGATGTAGCTTCATAAGCCGGGAATGTGACAGCTGACACTTCAAACACCTTTGCAAACTTCATAATGGTCCGTGTTGGGTGTTCTGTGTCAATGTCATCCCATTTATCTTCTGCAACCACGAACATAAACGACATTCCGGAAATATCGCCCCTGTTCACGGCAGAATACAAACTCCTTGCATCCGTGTTGTTTTCTGTATCCAGATCAACACGAATTGCCATGCCGGCACTCGGAACCACCTGCAGCTGCATTGTGCTGTTTGCGTTGTTGTTCCGTGACCGCGCAAGCGGTATCATGTCTGTGTTATGGTTAATCAAAAAACGCACATCACGGAGATCTGTTCCGTCAAGTGCGCCATCAGCAATTATTTCGTCATACCATCCCAAATCTGTCCGCTCATTGTAGACAATTGGCTGTCCGGTCAAGTAGGTCCCATGTTCCTCATTTTGCTCAGCTCTGACCTCAAAGCTGAATGCTCTAATTTCCTTTTTCATCTGCATTGTCCTCCGTATCATCTCCTCCGCCATTGATCTTCTCGGTGGCGTTCCAATACTCACCTCTTATGATGTACTCCTTGCCCTCATCATTCGGCAGCGGGTCAAGCCCCCATATCATCCTGACATCGTCACGGCTCAGGATGCCTCTGTCAGAGAGCTGAGAGGATATTTGTAATTTCTCTTGACTGCTCATATATTGCAGGCGATTTGTGGTAGCAAGGATCTGATTGCCACGGGTCTGCTCATTGAATGTATAGAGCATCTTAGTGACCACCTCTGAGAACTGAATGGCAAAAGGCTCAACCGCCCCTCCGTAGAAAGCAACCCAGTTATCACCATAAGCCTTGTTTGTCAGGACATCCTCGTTGACCATGAAGTACTCAAATACATTCTTCTGGATGACTGCCATCTGTTCGGCGTCCACCACCCACGGATCAGCTTTGACCTGATTGATGTTGTTGTAGGTATTCGGGAACAGGAGCAAGCCACCTGCCTGCGCATCAGCAGAGAAGTTTTCCTCTGTGAACCGCTTGCGCTCGTTTCTCAGATCTTCCACTTTTGAGAAGTTATTGACCTGAGCCCAAAACCGATATGTAGCGGCGGATTTCACGCCCTCTTTAATGCCTTGGTTCTGAATGTGTACCAGATCCATGGTAGGGAGCAGTGCGTTGTTATTCTCGCCGAACATATCGTTTGAATACTGAAATTTGGTCATGATGCCACAGTTTTCCATCTCAATGCTCGCCCGGTCTCCATTTGAGAAGGTGTATCTCAGATAGGGCACATTATTGTATTGCACAATCTCACACCGCTGGGGGAGTGGGGCATAAATGCCACTCACTTCGCCGTACTCGTCATAGATCGGTGTTATGAACGCCGTGTTATTGACATCCAGGATCGTGCTCAAGCGGTACATAAACTGCGACCAGCTCTGGAACCTATTTGGAGCGTGCTGGAGTTTAATCCTCAATGCAGGCTTCGCGGATCCTTTAATCTCGATTTTCAGTTTGCCCATGTGGACCGCTCTGGCATTGATAGCTGCTCTGATCAGCTCAGACTCATACACACCGCCTGAGTATGTCGTAAACTGCGGTGTATATCCATTAAGCAGCTTGAACATTCCACCATACTGTCCCTGCGGTTTCGGTGCTTTTTTGAAAAGTGCGTCAAATAAACTCATGTTTCATTCCTCATACAAATTGCCAATGATAACCGCCAGCCATGTTGTAATGCGGCATATTTCTACAGCATCCAGAAATACCTTTTTTGTTTATGCCAGTATTTCTTGACGCATCTTTTATTGATTCGTATATCCTGCCATCTTCTACGCAAAGCACTCGCTTTTTGTCAGCACCGCCGCCATGATTTTCACTTAGCTTTCTTTTGTGTTCTTCCGAAAATGGTGCAATCTTTTTTCCACGCTTGCTTTCGCTTATTTTCTTTCGGATCTCTTCGCTATGATGCTTTCCGTAATTTGGATTGTTTTCTCCGGCAAGTTTATGGTTTCCATAATTAGGATTGTCAGCACCACAATACTTGCCTTTTCTCTCTTCTGACATTCTCTTCCGTGTGGCAAGCGGCATTATATTGAACTGTCCACCATCTGCAATATTGTAGCCGTGAATTAAATCATTGCTCTGATATTCAGCAATCAGCTCACGCTCTATCCGGCACGCTTCTTCTTGAGATAATCCCGTCTTGATTATTATGTGCTCAAAATTATCCCATCCGTATTTTTCAATGGCGTGCCAAAAGTACGGATTGTTTTTATAACCACTGCCATCAGGCCGCCACCTTCTCGCTACATTTTGACGGGTTATGCCTATATATCGTTTTTGGTTTATTTTGTTTATGTGCTGATATACTGTGAAATTCATTCGTTTCGCAACCTATCGCCTATCTCATCATAATCATGCTGTCGCACACAAAAGGCATCAGCAAGAGCCGCCATGCCGTCTATGTGAGCGGAAGGATTCAACTTTACAAGTTTTCCACGCCCTCTTTCAACATTCATCTTTATTGCAGAGTTCAACATATGAATTTTTAATAAATCGTTATCACCTATATGGACTTTCTTGTCTTTCAACAATCCTTCCATTTCCTGGAGGACTGGCCATAGGTTGTCTCCTTGGTACACATCAGAACAGCGAAAACCGTAACCCTGCAAATCTTGAATCAAATACTGTGCGGAGTATCTATCGTACCCGACCATCAAGGGCAATATTTCATATTGCTCAACCAGCATTGTCAACCAATTGAAGCAATCATGGTAATCCACATAATTCTCTCCGGATACATCAAGAAGACCACGCTGAATGTAAATGTTATACGGCACGCCATCTCTGGCTGTTGCCTCGTCAATCCGCTCTGCAGGAAGCCAAAACTTTGAGAAGACATACAGCTCACCGCCACGCTCAACTATTATGCAGGCGCTTGTCAGGTCAGTGGTCTGAGAGAGGTCGATACCAGCCACACAGTAACTGCTCCGGAAGTCATCCAGTGAGAGCGGATCACCAGCCGCAGCGTTTACCACCTGAGCGTCAAGCCATGCAAGGGAGCTGTTCTGCTTCACATTGCAGTACTTGCACAAAAACTCGGCCTTTTTAGAAAGCGAGCCATTGGCAATCGCAATCTCTTCTTTCAGATATTCCTCTGACACGGACACATTCAAATTCGGGTTGCTCTTCTTGAGCTCTTCCATGTCATCCCATTTCTCAGGATCGTCAACCATGTATAAAAAAGGCAAGAGCCTTTTCTCTTTGCTCTCGCCCAAAAGCATTCTCGTTGAACGCTTTATAAGTTCATCATAGATTGAATCGCTGACATATCCGGAAGTAGTACATG
>Ga0310786_10001829_pt1 | contig 33787 bp, 30 predicted proteins | sample AusTroGonzalo_MG_FD_203881 | JGI IMG/M metagenome (GOLD analysis project Ga0310786, IMG submission 203881) | Bovine rumen microbial communities from tropical cattle in Woodstock, Queensland, Australia - Gonzalo_03 (v2) (version 2) | ecosystem: Host-associated > Mammals > Digestive system >... | reverse complement strand
TCCCTCACCGGCCACGCCGAAGGTTCCCGCGCCTTCAACCGCTACCGCGAAATCGACCTTGGGATGAAGCAGGATCTGGTGAGGATTCTGGAGAATAAGAAATAGTTTCATTAAATTTGCAGAAATACGTTGAGGCTTATGACGACGCAAGAAATACTGAAGCTCTGTGGGAAAGGCGAACAGACACCAGTTCAGTTGAAGGAACGGGTGCTGGATAATTATGAGGTTGGTAAGGAGATGGTCTGCTATGCCAATGAGCGTGGTGGAGGAACCATCATCGTCGGAGTGAACGACAAAACAGGAGAGATTAATGCACTTTCGCGCTTGGAGGTTCAAGAGCAGACCGGCCTGCTTTCCCAGATTGCAGAGCAGAATGTCAAGCCAGCCATTTCCATAAAGACTGAAAATGTTGATGTTCCTGGCGGACAGTTGATTGTCGCGACTATCCCTGAGGGCATCAATAAACCTTACAAGGATAACAAGGGCATTGTATGGGTAAAGAATGGAGCCAACAAGCGCCGGGTCATTGACAATGCCGAGATTGCCGAGATGATGTCCGACAGCGGCACCTTCCGGCAGGACGAGGCATTGGTTCCGGGAGCCACCATGGCGGATTTGGATATGAACGTCATCAAGACTTACCTGACAAAACGGTTTGAGACTTCTTATAAATCGAAGGAACTGACATACGAGCAAATTCAGGACGCCACGGCCGATGAGCTGGTGGGCATTGCGGTATCGGGCATGACGGTGGAGCACCTATTCAAGAATTTCGGGCTTATTAGTCCTGGCGGCGGAATTACCTATGCCGCGATGCTACTCTTTGGCAAACACCCTTGGCGTTGGCTTCCTACGGCGACAGTCAAATGCGTGAGCTTTCTTGGCAATAGCCTTGGCGGGACAGAATTCAGGGATAAGATGGATGATATGGATGCCGATGGTGGTATTCTTGTGCAGTATGAAGCCATGATGTTTTTCCTAAAGCGAAACCTCCGGAGTGTTCAAGTCGAACCGGGGTTCAATACGCTTGGCCAATTGGAAATCCCGATAGGGGCGCTATCAGAAATTTGTTCGAACGCGCTTTTGCATCGTTCTTATAGTTGGGAAGCCCCTATTCGGTTGTTCATCTTTGACAACCGGGTGGAGATCCATAGTCCTGGCGCCCTTCCTGGCGGCTTACAGGTTGAGGATGTTATGACTGGAACATCTCTCCCCAGAAATAAAACTCTTTTTACACATGGTGCTTATTTGTTGCCATACTCCGGCATCGGCAGCGGTTTTCTCCGCGTTCGCGAACTTGATGATAAGGTCGAGGTTGTCAACGATACCAAAAAGAAAGAAGTCATAGTTACTTTCTGGCGCGAAAGTAACCAAGGAAGTGTCAGAGTAACGGAGCAAAGTAACGGAGTAACCAAGAAAAGTAACCAAGAACAACAAAAAGTAACCAAGAAAAGTAACCAAGAAAAGATACTTCCAGGAAAAATAAAGGATATCGTGAACTTCTGCACGGTGCCAAGAACTGCTCAGGAAATCATGGAACACATTGGCATAACAAACCAATCCAAGAACAGAAAACGATATATTACTGCATTGGTAGAGCAGGGTCTGTTAAAACTGACTATTCCGGATAATCCCAAAGATCGCAACCAGAAGTACGTGAAGGCGTAGCTCTCCAGATTATTTGCACAAACCGATTATTTTACAGAACTTTGCATCGCTGCACGGCATAAATCCATGCAGCGATACATATTTTTAAACCTTTAATTCTGGCTCGATATGAAGAGAGAGATTTGTGTGCCGGAAGTGCCGGCAAGCCAGATGGTCCTTACCATCATCACCGATGAGCAGCTGGAGGCGTTCGCCGATGCTGTCATCACTAAGTATCAACAAAACATTGCCCGCCGAAAGGCGTCAGAACCGTCACCGGAAGAGTGGATGACCCGGAAGGAGGTCATGGCGCTCCTAAAACGTTGCGACTCCACCATGACCAAGTGGTCCCGCAGGGGCTACCTTGTTCCATCAATGGTGGGCGGCAAGCATCTATACCGAAAGGCCGACGTGATGCGTATTCTTAACGGAGGGAGGAAGTAGCCATGAGCCAACTCGATGAGTTCAGGGAACAGCTTCGTTTGGCTAAAAGAGATGATGCGGACCGCCATGAGGCGGCCGCATCGGAGCCCGCGCAAGGCCCCTCCCCGCAAAGGATGGTGAGAAAGAAAAAAGGGCAGTCGCGGCAGGAACCATCCTGCCCGGACCGCACCAGCATTTCCCTGTCCCGAAGAACCTTCGCCCGCCTAGACTGTTACAATTTCTGGCTGCGGCGAAATGCAGGGCGCAACTATCCTTCTTACAGTGCGTTGCTTGACGCATTATTGGACGAAGTTCTGGAAGCCGATGAAAAGGCTGCCGCCTTCGTAAAAAGGTACAGCGAAGCCTTCTGACCTTTTCTTTTTCATCGTTATTAGACAGGCGACTCTGGAGCCTGTCTTTTTTGTCTGCCGGAGGCGTAAAAGTGTATGACATACACCCATCTTGCAGTTCGCACCTATCGTTATCCATTTTCGCATGATTGAATTCCTCCACGCCGGTGCAGACATATACATAGTTCAATAGAAGCCAAAACACCTTATCATAATGAGTGTAATCATTGCTGCATTGAATACACTTATGTAATCATGTAAGCATGAGTTTTCGTTAGGACAAACTGCGAGATGTGCGTTCGTGACACGAACGCGAGGATTCATATCCTATTTCATTCGTATCAAGTCAAGACAATTCGTCTTTTTGGATCCAATAGAAATAATTGGTACATTTGTAACTATTAATACAGTGGACAATAGCAGCATATTACACCCTATTATTCGTTGGGCAGGTGGAAAGACTTGGCTTGTCAAGTATTTGTCAGCCAAACTGGATATCGGCCAGTTTGTTTCATACCATGAACCTTTTGTTGGGGGTGCTGCTGTTTTGCTACATTTTAAGCCGGACTTCGCGTGGATTTCGGATTCTAATAGGTCTTTAATAGAAACATATAAGTCGTTGAGGAGAGACCCCGAAAGGATAATATGTATTTTGCAAGAATGGGGGTTAACACAACAAGATTACTATCACATACGAAACCTTCTTCCGACTGATAGTAGCATTGCAGCGGCTCGATTCCTCTACCTTAATCACACTTCATATAATGGATTATATCGCGAGAATCGAGATGGTCAGTACAATGTACCTTGGGGACATAGGGAAAGAGTGGATTTCGATTTTGAAAACCTCATAAACGTTGCTAAATATCTAGAAACAATACATATTAGGCATAATGATTTTTTGCGCAGTTTAGATCATGTGCAAGAAGGGTCATTAGTCTTTTTGGACCCACCATATACGATTACCCATAATAAGAATGGATTTGTGGCGTATAACCAAAAAATATTCAGCATGACCGATCAGTATAGATTGTCGAGCATGATTGATAAAATAAAAAGGAAAGGCGCATATTATATTCTTACGAATGCGGCACATGATGAGGTCAAGCGTATTTTTACGCGAGAAGGCGATAAAATGTTCGTTCTTTCACGTTCAAGTCTGATAGGTGGGAAAAATGCGAATCGAGGAAAATATGAAGAATGCATCTTTACTAATTTAGAAATTTCATTGTAAATTATGTTTCTAACCACAGAAGAAATTGACACCCTAAAAAGAAAAATGGTAGCGGAGCCTAAAAGGCTTGCAAAACTGTTTAGAGTTAAAAGTAGTAAATACGATTTCATAACTGTTCCTTCCGCTTTTCAAGAAGAAAAAGAGGCAGAAGGATGGGAACTTGATACAGCGCTAACAAAAAAAGTGAAGCTTCGCAAACTCAAGTCCCCAGGTGCCCAGTTTGAAGATGATGTTTGGTGTCAACTATATAAACTAGGTTATACTGAGCTCAATGAGGGTTGTGATTTTCACCTTCGTTGGGGAGATGAAAAAGCTGACGCGCAACAACTTGATGTCGTTGCTGTGGACGATGAGACCATTGTAGTTGTAGAGTGTAAAGCTGCGGCATCGAAGGGCCAAACTGCGTCTTTCAAGATGCTTGTGGAGAATTATACAAATCATAAAGAGCAGTTAATGCGTTCTTTAAAAGAGGTTTTTGGGAACAAAAAAATAAAATTTGTCTTTGCGACTCGGAATTATATCTTTTCGGAAAATAGTGTCGATATTGAACGTCTAGAACGTGCAAAATTTTTCATTTATAATGATAATACATATCATTATTTTGATAATTTGATAAAGGCATACAAAGGCTACGTTGGATATCAGTTTAAGGGATTATTATTCAATGATGAAGCAATCTCTAAGGATCGGTATGAGATTCCTGCACTGAGAGGAAAGATGGGCAATAAGACGTATTATATGTTTTCTATAGAACCTTCGATTCTTTTGAAGATAGGATATGTACTTCATCGTTCGCGAGCCAGAAATTTGGATGCTCCAACATATCAAAGGATGTTGGTCCCGAGTCGGCTTAAAGGAATTACAAAGTATATTAACGAGGGAGGGTATTTTCCAAATTCTGTTATAATTAACTTTAGTGGAAACACAAGAAATAGAATTGAATTTCAGGCAAATTCCAAAGGGCCAGATTCTATAGCATGTAATGGAACTTTAAAAATTCCCGATGCATATGGTATTGCTTTTATCATCGATGGGCAACACCGATTGTATGGATATGCGGGGTCTGAGTATAAAGAGACAAACACAATTCCTGTTGTAGCCTTTAGTGGCATGGATCCTGGGGAGCAGTTACAAATATTTATGGATATTAATCAGCATCAAAAGGCTGTTAGCCCTAGCTTAAAACTTGATTTGGAAGAGGACTTGTATTGGGAGAGTGATCGTTTAGACACGAGGTTAAAAGCCTTACGGTCATCAATTATCAAAGATCTTGCAAGAGACTCTAACAGTGTGTTATCTGGTATGATTTCAGTGGGGACAGATACATCCTCTTTATCATTCACGTCTTTTGCAAATGCATTATTAGCATCTAAGTTTATCCCTAAAGCAAAAGGAAACGCATTCCAATCTCAAGATGATTTGAAGTATGCTCTATATGACGCATTAAAGCAAGGAGATTTCAATAAAGTAATGAAGAAGGCTAGAAAGGAGATTTATACCCTCCTTAAGGAAAGCTATACTTTACTCTTTTCTGAATATCCCGATGTGTTTCATGGTGAATTAATCGTTTCAAATCGAGGTACCGTCCCGTTTATTCTATTGTTGGATAGCTTAAATAAATACCTAATTGATAACGAGTTATATAAGTCGTCGTCCCCCGCTTCGGAAAGAGCAGAAGCGATGAAACCATACCTTCGCGTGTTGTTTAGCAAATTACGAAGCATTCCTGAGGAAGAAAAAGCGAAGTTAACCGTGATGCAGGGGAAACCCGTCGAAAAGAATTGGTTGGGCGCTTTTGAGAATAAGATACATGAGGACTATTCTTCGTACTACCCTGAAGAATTGAGATTATGGGTAGAGAGCCATGATGAGAATGTTCAGGAATCGGGGCAAAAAAATGGTCGTCGTGTTGAAGAACTTGTGCGAAAAAAGGTTGTAGAAATCATGGGAGATATATATGGATCTGACTGGCAAATACAATTGGGGAAGATTAAATATGATTGTATCAAAAGAATTGATGCTCTAAGGTTAAAAGCAAAGAAAGAGGGTCAGGAAGAGCCGGAACTTGAAATTGAAGACGTTATTACCATCAAAGAATTATACTCGATAGTCTCAAAGAATTGGAATAAAAAGCCGGAAGAAGAAAACGAGGGATTTAGGCCCTTCAAAACCGTATTTTCATTATCCGGTTTCCCGGACGAGGGCAAGGTTAAAGCTTCATGGTTTGTTAAAGTCGAGACTCTTTCTTCCGCATGGTCTCTAGGGGAGGCTAAAAAGCAGTTGACAAAAAACGATGTTGATTTCTTGGAGTCGGTATATGAGGCATTAGAGTCCCAATTCTCTAACTAGCATTGGCCTGTTGTCCAAAAGTTGTCCAACTAACGAAAAATAGCCCGTAGAGCTCAGTCTACGGGCTATTGAAGTGCCTCGGGCGGGAATCGAACCCGCACGGCCGTTTCGGGCCAAGGGATTTTCTTACCACTATGGCTTTCGCCACCATTTCTGTTTGTGGTCTGGACTATTCCTTCACCATGGAGCCGGGCTCTTTAGGTGTGCCGTGTCTAGTCTCTGCACCTTCCTTCTTTTGAAGGCTTGGCTCAAGATTGCCCTCAGCATTACCTGTTAAGGTTTCCTTGAATTTACGGCATTCTACATCTCTCTTTTCAGAGAGAGCACTCAATTTTGTCTAAGTCCCTCGTGTCTACCATTCCACCACCAAGGCAAATGGGTTGGGAGTGCAAAGATAATAAAAACTTGTGAGCCGTGCACGAAAAAGGGGGTAAAACGTGCACGGCCCCGGTAAAAATGACAACCCGTGCACGAAAATGGGGGTAAAATGTGCACGGGTCTGGGGAAAATTAGAAGCGGGCCAAGAGGCGGGCTACAAAGGGGGAGGCAACCTGCCGCATGATGGCGTCCCACCAGCGGTCCGGGAGAATGCTGTGCCCAACCACCATGAAACCGGAGAAGCGGCCTTTACGGTAGCGGGCGCGGGGGCGGCGGCAAGTGGCGGCATGTACAATGCAGCGGGCAAGGTGTGAGGGCTTTGTCATGTAGTTGAGGCTGAAACCCTTACGGTATGCTTCGGCTTCACGCAGGGCCGGAGCTTCGTACGGTGTGCCTACGGAAGAAGCAGTAAGGTGATCGGCCGCAATTATGCCCCAGTCCGTCTTTACTGCGCCGGGTTCAATAAGGACCACATCTATGCCGAAAGGTTTAAGTTCCATGCGAAGGCAGTCGCTAAAGGCCTCAATGGCGTACTTTGAGACATTGTACCATCCGCCAAAGTACAGGCAGGAGCGTCCGGCGACAGAGCCGATATTTACAATTCGGCCGTATCCGCGCTCTCTCATCCCGGGGATAACCGCCTTGCAAAGCTGCGCAAGGCCAAAGACATTGACTTCCATCTGCCTGCGGGCCTCCTCCAGAGGCACATTCTCAATTGCGCCAAGGGAACCGTATCCGGCACAGTTTACCAGCACGTCCACCGTGCCAACGGTCTCCAGACAAGCGGCAATGGATTCCTGGGACGTGACATCCAGCGCCACCGGGACAACTCCAAATTCCTTCAAAGGCTCCATGAGAGCCACACGGCGGGCTGCGCCGTAAACCGTATAACCCTCAGCGGCAAGAAGGCGGGCAACCTCATATCCCATGCCGCTGGAGGCGCCGGTTACTAAGATTCTTCGGGCTGCGCCCTCAGAATGACAGAAAGCTGCGCCCTCAGAATGACAAGTATCAGAAGTATTTTTTCTCATTTCGGTATAAAGCTAAGAATATGAAAATCAATATGGTAAATGCCCATAGCGAGGATCCGCCGTAGGACAGCAGCGGCAACGGAATGCCGATTACCGGCATAAGTCCAATTGTCATACCCACATTGATGAAAAGGTGCATGAATACACAAGCGGCAACGCAGTAGCCGTAATTGCGGGTGAACTTGCCTCGGCAATGCTCTGCGTCTAAAATGAGCCTGGCTATCAAAAAGACATAAAGCCCAATGACCAAAAGGCAGCCAAGGAAGCCCCATTCCTCTCCCACGGTGCAGAAAATAAAGTCAGTGGACTGCTCCGGAACAAAGCCAAAGGTGGTCTGAGTGCCTTTAAGGAAACCCTTCCCAAACAGGCCGCCGGAGCCTATGGCAATCTTGCTCTGATTAACGTTGTAACCTACCCCGGCAAGGTCTTCCCTAAGGCCCAGAAGTACTTCTATGCGGCTTTTCTGGTGCGGCTGAAGAATGTTTTCAAAGATGTACTGTGTGGAGAATACCATGGCCATTCCGGCAAGGAAAACGCCAAGGGTCAGCGCCAGGAACCTGTCCTTGAATTTATAGGCAAAATGGATAAGGAACGGCAGGGCGGCAATAGTTACAGCAACAAGGACGCCCACAGGCTTGACTTTGAGCAGGAAGCCCCAGAAGTAGTCCTGGGTTTCGTCGGCCCGCGGGACCCACGGGCGCGTGGCAAGGATGTCCATCTGGCCCTGGACCAGGGAATGAATCCAGTCAAGCAGCGCAGGAACATGGATCATCACAAAGACAAACCCGCCGCCAATGGCAAGCCTTCTCCAAAGGCGGGAAGGTTCGGCCATTATGTTGGCAGTCACCAGAAGCGATATGAGAATGAGCATTGCGGTGTAGGCCCCCGCCGTCAAAGTACTTATAAACAGAGTGATAATTAGGCCGATAGCAGCCAGCCACCACCCGGAAATGCCTTCCCTGTAAAGCACAAAGATAAAGCCCGTGTATACCAGGGCACTGCCGGTCTCGCTCTCACCTATAATAACCAGCATGGGGAGGGCTATGATGCCCGCAACAATAAGAAAGTCCCGTGGCCTTCCAATCTTAAACCACTGCTGGCTCATTACAAGGGACAGCAGCAGGGATGTTGAGATCTTGGAAATCTCTGCCGGCTGGAAGCGTATGGGGCCAAGATTGAACCAGGAGTGGGAGCCCTTGACGTCACTGGATACAAATATGACAAGCACCAGCAGCCCCAGCACAAAGCCATAGAAAGGTAGCGCAGTACTCTCCCATATCTGCGCCGGAAGAACCCACAGAATAATGGCCGCAAGGCTAAGTCCGGTAAGAATCCATACAAACTGTTTTCCGGCGCGGGAACTCCAGCTTAGCATATTGCCGGCCTCAGAGGTATGCGTTGCGGCATAGATATTAACCCAGCCAATCACAATCAGCAAAAGGTAAACGGCAATAAGCAACCAGTCTACTGATTGCCTTACCTGTCTGTTATGAAAACCTCCTCCGCTAGTCATGCTTTACCCTGGATAACAGATTGGACTCTTTCATCTTCCGCTCCAGCTCTTTTCTGCTTACGGAGCCGTTCAGGTATTTCTCTACCATGAGAGAGGCTATGGGAGCAGCGTAAGCCGCACCAAAGCCGCCGTTTTCCACATAGGCCGCAATGGCAATCTTTGGCTTGTCCATTGGCGCAAAGCAGATGAAAACAGAGTTGTCGGCTCCGCGCGGATTCTGCGCCGTGCCGGTTTTCCCGCATATATCAAGGCCGTCAACATGCGCTACCCATGCAGTGCCGCCGGAATTTGGCCCGGCGTTAACAGCCATCCACATTCCTTTGAGAAGCTTTGGGAAGTGCGTGGTGTCAACCTTGGTGTACTGCCTCTGCTTGAAGCGCTCTTCCAGCGGCACACCCTCAGACTCCTTGACAATGTGTGGAATATAGTAGTATCCGCGGTTGGCAATGGTGGCGCAAAGGTTGGCAAGGTGCATTGGCGTTGCAAGGATTTCTCCCTGGCCGATGGATATTGAAATGACCGTGGTGGAGTTCCATCGGCCTTTCCCGTATGCGCGGTTGTAGGTCTTGGAAGATGGAATGCTGCCGGAGAGCTCTGCCGGGAAATCGCTCCCCAGTTTTCGGCCGAAGCCGAAACTCTTAACGTATTCGTTCCACGCTTCAAGCCCTTCTCCCACAGAACCGTACTTGCGGTTGTCAAGGATGTTTTTGAGAACGTAGCAGTAGTAGGCGTTGCAGCTCATCATTATGGACTCCTCCATGTTGATGGGGGATTTGTGTGAGTGGCAGCCCAGTTTGTGCCCGGCGCCAAAATGATAGCCCTGGCTGCAAGGATACATGGTTTGGGGCGTAAGGACGCCTTCCTGCAGGCCGATTAGCCCGTTTACCAGTTTGAATACGGACCCCGGAGGGTAGGAGGCCTGCACGGCCCTGTTATACATGGGCTTATAAGGGTTGGAGGCTATTTCCTGCCAGTGCTTTCCAATATCGGCAAGCATGTCCACGTCTATACCGGGGGAGGAGACAAGGGAGAGAATTTCTCCGGTGGCAGGCTCAATGGCCACTATGGATCCCACTTTGTTTTTCATAAGTTCCTGGCCGTACTGCTGCAGATGGGCATCTATGGTTGTGATTACGTTGTGGCCCGGGACGGCTTCCTTGTCCTCTGCCCCGTCCTTGAACGCCTGCTCAATCTGGTTGCGGGAGTTGCGAAGATATATGTGATAGCCCTTTTCTCCGCGCAGTTCCTTTTCCCTTGCGGCCTCTATTCCGGTCATGCCGGCATAGTCTCCACGGCGGTATTCCCCGGGATGCTTGTCAATGTAGGACTGATTTACCTCTGAGACATAGCCCAGCAGGTTGCCACCCGCGTTGAAGGGATACTCCCTTTTGCTCCTGATCTGTCCCCTGAAGCCCGGGAAACGGTACTTGACCTCATCAAAGCGCATGTATGTTTCTGCGGGGACGGCCTTCATCATGGTGACGGACTGAAAGCCGATTGAACTTTTGCGTTTATGGTATTCCGCCATCTTGCCCTTGATGAAATCCGGCGTCACACCAAGAACGTTAGAAAGGGCAAGGGTGTCAAACTCCTGTACCTCCCGCGGGCTTACCATGATGTCGTAAGCCACTTTGTTCCCAACAAGGATATGTCCGTTGCGGTCATAGATAATGCCTCTGGTAGGATAGATGGTCTCATAGACAGTGGAGTTGCGGGCAGCGTCCTCCTTGTATCGGCCGTCTATCATCTGAAGAGAGAAAATGCGCCCCAGCAGCAGCAGAGCGGCAGCTGCGAGGCCAATCAGGAGCGGAATATAACGGTTGGACTGATCCATCTACCTGATGTCAGTGGGAGCAAGAGCCCGCACGGCCAGAAGGCTGAACACCAGGCTGAACGGGACAGATGCCCAGAAATATCCAAGGCAGAACCAGAATGAACGTGTGCCGGCAGTGCTGGCCCAGACATACACGGTCAGGAATATGGCAAGGGCCAATACTACGGCAAGGGCTACGGGGCCGAAGCCGTTACGGCGGAAGTTGAACTGCTTTTTACGCGTTATGATTTCCTGGCCCAATACAAGTTCCAGGATACCGTTTCTTGCCAGAGCCACCGGTACAAGGGCCAGGGCGTTGAGGCCGATAGCGCCATCGGCAAGAAAGTCTACTCCCAGCCCGGTCAAAAAAGCAATGACCATGGCCGCTGCTGTGCTTAAAGTAAGGGGGAGGCACAGTATCATTGCCGGGAGCAGCGTAGCCGTGATCCAGGGGGCGAAGTCAAAGTAGTTGCTCAAAAGCAGCTGAGCTATAAACACAAGAGCGTAGGCTCTCCAGAAATTGTTGGCCGTCATTTCAGAAACTCCTCCACCTCCTCTAATGAATTATTATGGACTATTATTGCGTAACGTATGGCCTTAAACTCCTGGAAAAGCGTTACGGATATCTCCTTGGTGGCGCCGTTCACTATCTTTGCATTTCCTGCAGTGCCAAGGGGGATGTCAGGAGGGAAGATGAGGGAATGGCCGCTGGTAAATACAGTGTCTCCGGGGCTGTATTTGCTCTGGAGCGGGAGTTCCTTAAGGATAGCACCCCTGGAACCCTTGCCGTCCCATACAAGAAGGCCGCTGCCTCCGCTTTCTCCAAGGCGGGCGCTTATGGAGAGGTCATTGTTCTGGAAGGACAGGGCATAAGCGTGGCGGGCGCTTACAGCGTCTACAATGCCTATTACGCCTTCCCTTGTGATGATGCCGGATTTTTCCTTCACGCCGTCCTCGTATCCTCTATTGAGGATAATGTAGTTGTGCTGTTTGTTGCGGCTCATCTTCACAACCTCTGCCGGAATCATGGTGAATCCTGCCGATGAGCGGACTTTCATGGTGTCAATCCTGGCGTTGCGTATGTAGTCCTGGAGTCTTAATACCTCCTGCTGCAGAAGGTAATTGTCATTTGCCAGCCGATTATTGGTGCCCTTCAGGGCAAAGAAGTCACTCACGCTCTCCGATCCGCCCCATATCACGCTCTTGAACCCGTTTGACATACGGGTAATCCAGGCGCCTTGAAGCTCTGTATTGTGCCGGAGAAGATATAGCGAAGCGATCTCCAGTAAAATGAAGACCGCCACGTTTACAATTGCGGGAAGTGTACTCCTTCTGCGCATGGCTTATCGCATGAGGAAGGAGTAGTTGTCCGTGTTTTTGAGTGCGATGCAGGTACCGCGGGCCACGGCCTTGAGCGGGTCCTCCGCTACGTGGAAGGGGATGTTCACCTTCTCTGAAAGCCTCTTGTCAAGACCCCTCAGGAGGGCGCCGCCGCCGCTGAGGAAGATACCGTTCTCCACAATGTCAGAGTACAGTTCCGGAGGTGTCTGCTCCAGGGTTTGCTGGATTGCGGTTTCCAGACGGGCGATGGACTTGTCCAGGCAGTGGGAGATTTCCTGATAGGGAATAACAACCTCTGCGGGGTGACCTGTCATGAGGTTGGGACCGCGTACCACAAAGGGCTCCGGCTCTTCTCCGGGAAGCTGAGGGATTACGGCGCCTACAGCAATCTTGATTTTCTCCGCCGTGGTTTCACCAACCTTGATGACGTGCTGCTGCCTCAGATAGTTCTGGATATCGGCCGTAAAGACGTCTCCCGCTACGCGGATGGATTCCTGCTGGACAATGCCGCCCAGGGAGATGACGGCAATTTCCGTTGTGCCGCCTCCAATGTCCACCACCATGTTTCCTTTAGGGGCTTCTACGTCAAGGCCGATACCAAGGGCTGCCGCCATGGGTTCATAAATCAAGTATACGTCACGGCCGCCCGCATGCTCCGATGAGTCACGAACAGCCCTGATTTCTACCTCCGTAGAGCCGGAGGGAATGCCCACCACAAGCTTGATATTGGGGGCAAAGAGGCTGCGCCTGCGTGAATTAACCTGTTTGATGAAGCCGCGGATCATCATCTCCGCAGCGTTGAAGTCTGCAATAACGCCGTCCCTGAGGGGGCGTACGGTCTTGATGCCGGGATTGGTCTTTTCATGCATCAGTTTGGCCTTCTTGCCCAAAGCGATGCATCTTCCGGTCTGGTTGTCTATGGCTACTATTGATGGCTCGTCCAGCACAATCTGGTCATTTTGGAAAATGACGGTGTTGGCTGTTCCAAGGTCAATTGCCAGTTCCTGAGTCAAAAAATTGAAGGCCATATTTCTATGTGTAAGTCTATTTGCGATTAACCTTCAAAATTACGAAAAAATTCTTATATTCGCGTAAAGAATCATGACCATGGAAAGAAAAAAGTATCTCATAATCACCGCAGGAGGTATGGGAAACAGGATGGGCGCCGCCGTGCCCAAGCAGTTCCTTGAACTGGGAGGCAGACCAATACTGCGCCTGACCATGGAAAGATTCATTTCCGCCGTACCGGACCTCCACATCCTTACCGTACTCCCGGAGGCCCATGTCCAGCAGTGGAGGCAGTACTGCATAAAAGCAGGTTTTACCTGCCATCAACGCCTTGTAAAGGGTGGTTTTACCCGTTTTCATTCCGTAAAGAACGCGTTGGAATATGTTCCGGACGGGGCGCTTGTAGCCGTGCATGACGGAGTGCGTCCGCTCATCTCCATAGAAGGGATAAGGCGCATATTCCGTGAGGCAGAGAATGTTCCGGCCCTCATTCCGGTAATGCCAGTTACGGATACTTTGAAAGTCCTGGTCAAGGACGCTTCCGGCAATCTTGTATCTTCCGGGGAAAGCGTTGACAGAAGCAAATACTTTGGCGCCCAGACGCCCCAGATTTTTTACAGTGAGCAGCTAAAGGCCGCATACACACAAGGGTATGACACCCTTTTTACTGACGACGCCTCAGTAGCAGAGCGCTATGGCATCCCCCTGGCCTTTACGCCGGGAGAACGTTACAATATCAAAATCACAACTCCGGAGGATCTTACTCTGGCCGCCGCACTGCTGTAACAGTCATTTCACACTCTGCGCAGTGGAAATCCAGACGGAGCTTCTTGCCGGCATTCAGAAGGTACAGAGGCTCCGGCTTGTTATTTTTGTCCTGTCTGGGACAAAGGCCCAACTCATGCCGCACGCAGTATTTGCTGCGCATAAGCTCAGCTTCAGGCCGGTGGGACAATTCATAGGCATCCTCCATCTTCTCCGCTCCATGTGCGGTATAGAAAGCCCTGTCCCTGGAGTTGGCAATGTTTGCCTTGTAGCTGAGCTCCTGCGGGGCTGGAATATTGCTGATGGCTCCATTATAAAGCGGAAGAGCTTTTACAGGCATTCCGTCAAGGGCCGATGCCATTTCTCTCCTTATCCCGTTAAGGAAGGCGGCCGGTAAGAAGGGGTAGCTTGTACCATCTACCCCGCTCACGTTGAAGGAGTAATGAGAACTTCGTTTGGAAAGCTGTCCGCGGATTATTGATATCATTCTCTCCCTGTCTTTTGCATCCTGGAATCCAGAGGTGTCAAAACTCATCTCAAATGTGCGGCCGTCTTCTGTTTGAGCGTTGACCTTGAGTTCCTCAAGGCCAGCTGCTACGCGCAGGTTCACGCTTACCTCACGTACAGGCTTTGATGCATCGGAGAGCTTCTGGAATTGCGCGCTTATGTTGCGGTAAAGTCTGGTTCCGGGCTTGAGTCCCTCCGGGTATCGGCAGCGGATGGAGAGGCCGTCCGCTACATCGGCCCTAAAACCTATAACTTCCGGGCCGCTCAGGAAGGCAAAGCCGTCACCGTTGGCAAGTGTTACGGCCGATGACTTTAGCAGAATGCCGTCCCTTGTTAGCCTTGCTACCTCTCCTACATACTCTCCAAGGTGGGTGGGGGCATCCATAGATGACCATTCCCCACGCGTGCCGTCAATAAACAGCTCAGTATATCCGCGGTTGAAGGTCTTTTCAAGGTCCGGGACAAAGCCGCCGGTGACCCTCCCGAAGGATGCGCGGCGGTACTTTCCGGGATTCCTGGCTATCAAAGAATCAAGAGCCTCATTGTAGGCGGTTACAACGTTGCGTACGTAGGCTTCACTCTTGAGCCGGCCTTCAATCTTGAAAGAGCATACTCCTGCAGCCGCTAAATCTTCAAGCCTGTGCAGCAGATTGTAATCTTTAAGCGACAGCAGCGCCTTGTCCCTGACCAGAATCCTGCCGGAGGCATCCATTAAGTCGTACCTGCTCCGGCAGGCCTGGGCGCATTCCCCGCGGTTGGCGCTTCGGCCCGTAAGATACTCTGACAGATAGCACTGGCCGCTGTAGCATACGCAAAGGGCCCCGTGTACAAAGAACTCCAGTTCCGTATTGACTGCTTCACGGATTGCTCTTATCTGTTCAAGAGACAACTGCCTCTCCAGAACAAGCCGGCCGTAGCCAAGGCTTTCCGTAAAACGGGCCTTTGGGGCAGTTCTTATTGCGCACTGAGTAGAAGCATGGACAATTAGCCCGTGCTTGTGGGCCATGTCGATTACCGCAGGATCCTGGACAATGAGGGCGTCTACTCCTGCGCGGGCAAGGTCTTCTACAAGTAATTCCGCTTCCCGGAGTTCATTCTCGTATATGATAGTATTTACTGTGGCATAGATACGGACTCCAAACTTATGGGCGTAAGTGCATAGCCGTGAAATATCCTCTATGCTATTCCCCGCCGCGGCACGTGCGCCAAAAGACGGCCCGGCAATGTACACGGCATCGGCCCCGCAGTCAATTGCCGCGATGCCGATATCGGCCGTCCTGGCCGGGGCCAGTAGTTCAAGAGCTAACATATCCAGTCCTCCATAGAGTTGTGGGTTACAGATTGGGTATTATGCGAGTATTTACTCTTGAATCGTGAAGCTCGCGTGCAATATCCAATGCATCTCTTGTGTCCTCCGGGTCCTGATATTTAGCCAATTCCTTGAACGGTCCGGTAAACGGTCCGGTAAATGGTTCTTCGGAAGAATGAAAGTTAAGCATAATTCTATAATTCTAATGAAATCAGTTCCTCTCCAAGCTTGTGCAATGCATTTTCAATCTTTTGAACTTGTGCCGGGCGCGGTTTGGACAGACCTTTAGCGTAATGCCATAACTGTTTTTGGTTGATTCCCGTAAGACGTTCAAGGGATGATTTTGTAAAAATCTTGCAGTACATTTGCAGAAAGGAGATAGTATCCATCCTGAACACTATCTGGTATTCTTCCTGCAATGGTTCAGGAACAGGATCCCCAAAATCAATGCAGGCTTCTTTAAGACCTGCAAGACCCTCTTCCAGACTTTTTTTAACTTCGTCCAGCGTATCGCCTACTCCGCCTACTCCGTTGACTTCCTCAACGTAGGCAGAGAAGTTGTTTTGTGCCCGTTCAATAACAGCGTGCAATGTGTTCATATTATCAACTAGTTCAATCCTGCGTCTTTGAGTATTTTTTTGCAGGTCCCCTCTGCCAGGTCCTTGCTGTCTTTCCCTGGAACACTAATATTGTTTGGGTTCCCAATCTTCTTGAAAATCCTGTGGTCTCCACTGGTCCTGACATGTCTCCATCCATTAATTTCTAACAGACGAATAAGCTCTTTCACTTTTTTACTCATGCAAAAGTAACTAAATTTCTAGTATTTTGCAAATAAAATCATATCAGTTCCAGAACCATGTCTACGTCGCCAAAGTGGCCGGTCTGGCCGCTGTAGCGTTCTATGTAGTTGCGGGTGAGGGAACCGCGCCATACAACGTCGTCATGCGTGTATAGGGGGAATTCTATCTCCATACCGTAACTCTTTGAACTCACTTTTACCATTGCATTTGCCTTCCAGGTAGTGCGCGTGCCGCCGTCATCCTCTGTAATCATCAGGGCGCAATTAGTCAAGGAAGTACTCCACTCTGAGACCAGGATTGCGTTGAAAGGAATGTCCTTGTCCACCTGTTTACGCCTTACAACTATCATGAAATCAGTGATTGTGGGCTCATACAGCCTCAGTTCGGCCTCCGTTGAGGCGTAGAAATTCTCCACGCTTCCAACCTTTACAAAGAACTCCGACGCCCCGGCAAACCAGCTGTCAAACTGGCGCTTTGCCTTGAAGGAACGGAGCAACAGGGATTTCATGCCGGAATCTGAAGCAGTACGTGGCCTTACAATGATGTCTCCGCCACCGCTACCCCAGGAAGGGTCCTCACGCCTCAAAAGTTCCAGGGATTTATACTCTGCATCAGAGTTACGGTTTATCACCCACACAGGCCTCTGAGCTGCCATTTCCTCGTCCACAACCACTTTGTCAAAGCCCCCGCCGGATCTCAACGCATATCCCACATTGCGGTTGATATAGTCCCCTGGATCATAAGTAATTACCGGCAGCGCGCTTCCGTCCCAGGAATCTGAGAACGGCCAGTATATCTGTACGTCAGACATAGACAGGGAATCCAGCCAGGCCGATGATTTCTCTCCAGCGGCCTTGGTTGCTACGGCTTCCCGAAGAAGGTCCCTCAGAGGCCTGGAATATGAGGCGGCCTTTGACTGTCCCGCGCTTTCTCCAACCCCGCTTCCGGGAGAGGAGAAAAGGTCCTTCATACGGTATTCCTCATCATATCCGTTTACGGCCGATGACAACGCAGCGTCATGTACCTCTGTCACCTGCTCAATGCCCAGCGGCAACTTGGCAAATATTTTTGCAACGTCCTCCAGGGCTACGGCAGCCGGCGCAGCCTGTACGGCTTCCAAAGGCTCTCCAACATAATTGATTTTTTCACAGCAGCAGCACATCAAGGCTGCAATAACAAACAACAGTTTTTTACACATTTTTCAAATCCGGATTTATAGCCCGGCTCCCGGATACAAAGTACCGGAAAGTTATCCGTTTCAAAAATAGTGAAACGGATAATTTTGAAAAAAGGCATCTGGGATATCCCAAATGCCTATTTCTTGTAAAAAACGAAGCGAGTTTTGTCAAAAAAATCTTTCACTACGTCAATTTCGTGAAATCCCGCATCCCGGAAAACCCCCTTTGTCTGCTCCGGAAGTGCCTCGTTAATCTCTGTGAGGCCGTTTCCGTCCGGGGACAGGAATCTATTTGACCATCGGGCTACGGCGCGGTAGAAAAGAAGCGGATCATTATCCGGGACAAAAAGGGCCGACGATGGCTCATAATCCACCACGTTCTTTCTCATGAGAACGCGCTCTTTCTCCATGATGTAGGGCGGATTTGAAAGGACAAGGTCAAAAGAGCCGTAGTTGAATTCCTGTTCAGTATCCAGAATGTCTGCCGCTACGAATGTGGGTGCCAGTGCCCCCGTTGCCTTAAGCTCTGCGGAGAAATTCTGGCTTCGGGCAACCGAAAGAGCTGCTTCAGACACATCTACGCCCACAACGCGCGCTCCCGGTACGCCCAGTGCCACAGACCACGCTATATTGCCTGAGCCGGTGCACAGGTCCAGCACCCTCACCGGCTCTGCGCTCTTGCCGTACGGTATGCGCATGCGGTGGATTCTGCCAGCTATCTTGATGGCTTCACGGACAAGGAGCTCTGTTTCCGGCCGGGGAATGAGCACGTCCCGCGTGACGTTGAAGGAACGGCCGCAGAAGTCACACCGGCCGATTACGTACTGAATTGGCTCTCCGGCCTGAAGGCGGAGCATGGCCTCTGCCAGAGGCTGCTCCCACTTTTTGTCAATGCTGTATTTGGGCTCTACGATATGCGTGTAGCTCTTGGTGCCTATAAGGTTTTCACACAGCATCAGGACAATGTTGTGGGCTTCCGCCGTGGGATACAGGGACTCAAGGGCGCTTACGCCTTTCTTTATAAAATCGGCCAGGAGCATTAGCTGTTGTCAATAATCTTGGACAGGAAGTAAGTCATATCCATGCCGGCTGCGCGCACCATCTTGGGCACCAGTGAGGCATTGGTCATACCGGGTATGATATTCACTTCAAGGAAGTAGATGCCGTCCTGGGCCGATATATAGTCTATCCTCACAAGTCCCTTGCAGCCAAGGTCTCTGTAGATGCGGCGGGAAATCTCCTGCACCTGCTCTGTGAGTTCCTGGGAAATCTGGGCGGGGCATACCTCGCTGCTGAGGCCGTTGTATTTTGCGTCGTAGTCAAACCATCCGGTCTGGGAGATAATTTCAATGACGGGAAGAGCCTTTACCTGGTCACCGTCGGCATACACTGCGCATGTGAGTTCATGCTGGCAGGAGATTCCCTGCTCTACAATCACAGTACGGCCTTCTGAGAAGGCAAAGCCTATGGCCGCCTCAAGATCCTCAGGCTTGTCAACCTTGCTTATGCCAAAGCTTGAACCGCCGTCCGTGGGCTTCACAAATACGGGGAAGCGGAGTTTTTCCGTCACCTTTTTGCAGAAATCCTGCACATTCTCTCCGCGGCGGATGACCGCATCCGGAGAAAACTTCACATAATCTGCGTCCTGGAGATACCTCTTGCAGGAGTATTTGTCAAAGGCCACGCTGGTTACAAATGCGCTGCAGGTGGAATGCGGAATGCCCAGCATTTCCAGGTATCCCTGCAGAAGACCGGTCTCTCCGGGAGCGCCGTGCTGCATAATATAGGCAAAATCCAGCTGAACCTTTTCTCCCAGCACCATGACGGAGAAATCCGTCTTGTCAATATCCGGCTGTGCGCCCTCCGGGAAGGGAATACGCATTGAGTTGGCCTTTCTCATGGCCACCAGTTTCCATTTTCCAAAGCGTGCCAGGATTTCATAGACGTCGTACCTGAACTCGTCTATGCGGGAAGCGATGAATTCTCCGCTGCGGCAGGAAACCTCCCACTCTGAGGAGTCAGAGCCGTAAATAACTGCGATTGACTTGTAATTAGCCATTATTCAAAGTAATAATTTTCAAGATCTTCTTTTTCCGGAGCACCTTCCTCAGAAACAGGGGTACACCATTCTCCCTTGAACTCTTCCGGGAAGACATCGGCCTCATTTATTCCAAGGGTGCCGTCCTTGAGAACTTTCTGCATCCAAAGGCCCCAGATAGGCAGGGCCATATTGGCGCCCTGGCCAAGGTTGTTGTTGAGGAAACGTACGTAACGGTCTTCTCCGCCAACCCATACGCCGGCGGTTATTTTTGGCGTATAGCCAATGAACCATCCGTCAGAGTTGTCGTTGGTGGTGCCGGTCTTTCCGGCAATCTCTCCCTTGAGGCCGTATTTGAAACGAAGCCTTACGCCGGTTCCCTGGTCTACCACGGCTCTCATCATGTGAATCATCTCTCCGGTTGCCCTGAGGGAAAGAGCCTCGTGCTTGCGGGTGGCAAACTGGCCCAGGATATTGCCGTCACTGTCCTCAATCCTGGTCACGAACATGGGATTTGTATAAACGCCTCCTGACGGGTAGGTGTTATAGGCGGTCACCATGTCATATACAGACAGGTCTGCAGCGCCTACGCAAAGGGAAACAACCGGATCTATGAAGCCGGAAATGCCCATCTTCCTCATCATGGAAACCATTGATTGCGCGCCCAGTTGTTTCATAAGATAGGCCGACACGGAGTTGGAACTGTGTGCAAGGCCCCAGGTAAGGTCTACCATGGTGCCGTCCGCGTGGGTATCCTGGGGAGACCAGGTTTCACCGTCCCGGTTTATGACTATGACCACGGGAGAGTTGAGCACCTGGTCACAGGGACTCATCCCGGATTCCATGGCCTGGGTGTAGATGAACGGTTTAACGGTTGAGCCAACCTGACGTTTGCCCTGGCGTACGTTGTCATACTTGAAGTAGCGGTAATCCGGACCGCCCACATAGGCCCTGACGTGTCCCGTGCCGGGCTCTATGGCCATGAATGCGGCGCGGAAGAAGGACTTGTAGTAGCGTATGGAATCGTCCGGAGTCATGGTGGTGTCCCTGTATCCTGGTTTGTCCCAGGTGAACACCCTCATCTTCACGGGCTCCTTGAAGGAGGCCTCTATCTGGGCGTCAGTGTGTCCGGAAGCCTTCATCATGCGTGTGCGGTCACTCCACCTGCGGGCCTGCTTCATTGTGGTCTCAATAACGGACTTTTCTGTGTCAGATGTAAACGGGGCAACCTTGCCGCGGTATTTCAGTTCCCTGAAAAATGCCTTCTGGAGGTCCTTGCCCAGGTGCTCTGCAATGGACTGCTCTGCGTAGCGCTGCATCTTGTAATTGATTGTAGTATAGATGCGCAGTCCGTCGCGGTCAAGGTCATAGGAAGAGCCGTCGCTCTTGAAGTTCTTGTTGAGCCAGCCGTACAGGGGGTCATCGGCCCATAGCAGTGAATCTGCCCTGTAGTCCTCCACCATATAATATGATGAACGTTTGGGCTTTCCGGCGCTCATTGTCCTGCGGAGCATGTCCCTGAAGTAGGGGCCTACGCCTGTGGTACGGTCTCCCTGACGGGCGTGAAGCTCAATTGGCAGGGCCTGAAGGGAGTCACATTCTTCCCTGGTGAGGTATTTCATCTCCCTCATCCTGTCCAGGACAAGGTTGCGGCGCTTAAGGGCGTGGTCCGGGTTGATTGAAGGATTATAGCGGGTGGGCTTGTTCACCATTCCCACAAGTACGGCGCTCTCCTGGGTAAGGAGCTCTGCCGGCTTTTTCCCAAAGAACTGGTTTGCGGCCGATGATATTCCGTAGGAGTTGGACCCGAAGAAGATGGCGTTCAGGTACATGTCCACAATCTCCTCCTTGGTGTAGTTGCGCTCCAGCTTGATGGCTGTAATCCATTCCTTAAGCTTTATCCAAACCATCTTTACCTTACCTACTCTTTCCCCGCGGGGATACAGCGTCTTGGCAAGCTGCTGGGTGATGGTGGAGCCGCCGCCCTGGGACGAATCCCTGGAAAGCAGGGTTTTGAAAAGGACGCGTCCGAGTGACTGGAGGTCCACTCCGGAATGCTCGTAGAAGCGTTTGTCCTCCGTTGCAACGGCGGCCTGCACCAGGGAAGGGGCAAGCTCATCGTAACTTACGAAGGTACGGTTTTCTATATGGTAGGTTGTAAGGATTTCTCCTTCCTCCGCTATTACCTGCGTGGCCAGTTTGGAATCCGGGTTTTCAAGCTCTTCAATGGACGGAATGTCTGCAAACGCCCATACTATGCACAGCAGCAGAATGAGAGCCGCCACCGGAGCCGTTATCAGAATCCAGAACCACTTGGTTATAGTCTTTTTTGTCTTATCAGTCATTTCTGCCGATTTTTTACAAGACCTTAGGTCTTGCCATAATATTAGAGTACAAAAGTAATCAGAAAATTTGGAAAAGTGCCCTTTTTGTGCGTTACTTTGCAGAAAATTTCTGAGACATGGAGGGAAAAAATCTGGTAATTGTGGAGTCTCCCGGAAAGGTGAAGACCATTCAGAAGTACCTTGGGAACGAATACCTGGTAAAGGCATCCGTAGGACATATAAGGGATTTGGAGGAGCATAAGCTTGGCGTGGATGTGGAAAATGGTTTTACTCCGGAATACATAATCCCCGCAGACAAGAAAAAGGTGGTGGCAGAGCTGAAGAAGCTCTCCCAGAAGGCCGATGCCGTCTGGCTTGCCTCCGATGAGGACCGTGAGGGAGAGGCCATTTCGTGGCACCTTACCCAAACTCTGGACCTTCCAAAGGACAAGACCCGCCGTATAGTCTTCCATGAAATCACAAAGCAGGCCATCCTGGATGCAATACAGAACCCCAGGGACATAGACATGAACCTGGTGGACGCCCAGCAGGCCCGCCGCGTACTGGACCGCCTTGTGGGCTTTGAACTCTCTCCTATCCTTTGGAAGAAGATTCAGCCAAAGCTGTCGGCAGGCCGTGTACAGAGCGTTGCCCTCCGCCTTATTGTGGACCGGGAGAAGGAGATTATGTCCTTCCGTCCGGAACCTTATTATAAGGTTGAGGGAGAGTTCCGCCCTGCAGGCTCCAAGGCTGTGGTAAAAGCCACTCTGGACCGCAAGTTTGATTCTGAAGGCCAGGCCAGGGAATTCCTGGAAGGCAGTGTGGGCGCAAATTACAGGATTGCCTCAATACAGAAAAAGGAAGGGGAGCGTTATCCTGCACCTCCTTTCACCACATCAACCCTGCAGCAGGAGGCCGGCCGTAAGCTCCATTTCCCGGTAGCCACCACAATGCGTATTGCACAGGGTCTGTACGAGAGAGGTCTAATCACATACATGAGAACAGACTCCACCAACCTCTCAAGCCTTGCCCTTGCATCGGCAAAGCAGTATATTCTTGACATTTACGGTGAGGAGTACCTTCATACCCGCCAGTACCATACAAAGACAAAGGGAGCCCAGGAGGCTCACGAGGCCATACGTCCCACCTACCTTTCAAACGTAAGCATTGAAGGTACGGTTCAGGAGAAAAAGCTGTATGAGCTTATCTGGAAGCGTACAATCGCATCCCAGATGGCCCAGAGCCGGGTTATGAATACCACTATTTCCATAGCGTCGGACCGCAGGCCGGAACTTTTCGGCCTTCAGAGCGCGGAGCTTCTTTTTGACGGCTTCATGAAAGTTTACATGGAAGGTCATGACGACGATCAGCAGGACCAGCCGGAAGTGATGCTGCCATCTCTTAATGAGGGAGATGCAATGCTTGAGCACGGCATTACAGCCTCCTGCAAGTACACGGCACCTCCCGCACGCTATTCTGAAGTGACGCTGGTTAAAAAACTTGAAGAGCTTGGAATCGGCCGTCCCTCAACTTATGCCGCCACTGTGGACACCCTCACCAAGGGCCGCGGATACGCCGTCAAGGGAGACAAGCCCGGCGTCACCTATGAGGTCCGCAGCCTTACCCTAAAGGGTCAGACAATCAAGGAGAGCGTCAAGAAAGAGGTGGTTGGCGCAGAAAAAGGAAAACTCCTGCCTCAGGAGATAGGCCTCATTGTGACAGGTTTCCTTGTAGACAATTTTGCCGATATTCTGGACTATGACTTCACCGCAAACGTGGAGGAAGATTTTGACAAGGTGGCCGACGGCAAGAAGGACTGGCGTGAGACCATTGAAGATTTCTACCGTCCTTTCCATGGCAATGTGGAGAAGGTTCTGCAGGAGAAGACCTACAGTCGCGTAACCCGTCAGCTTGGCACAGCCCCGGACGGGCAGCCGGTCATAGCTGCATTCGGCAAGTTTGGCGCTTATGTACAGAAGGGAGAGGGGGACAGCCGCCAGAGCGCATCCCTTGGCAAGGGCCAGCTCATAGAGACCATAACCCTGTCAGAGGCTCTCAAGCTCCTTGAACTGCCCCGCACGGTGGGAAAGATTGACGGTCTTGACGTAATTGCAACCAAAGGTAAGTTCGGCCCATACCTGAAGTATGGCGTCCGCAATGTGAAGCTTCCCCGCGGAATGGACCCGCTTACAATTTCTCTTGAGCAGTGCCAGGCCCTTATCCAGGAGCAGCCAGTAGAGAAGCCCGCACAGGAAATTCTGGCCGATTTTGGAGATATCAAGGTCCTCAGCGGCCGTTACGGCCCCTATATCAAGCATGGAACTTCCAATTTTAAAATCCCCAAAGGGACCAACGTGGCAGCCCTTACAGAGGCCGCCTGCAAGGAAATTATATCTGCAGGCAAACCCACCAATAAAAAATAATTCTTATCTTTGCCACAGTTAGTTAAAAAGTGTAAGCTATGGCAAAGTATCACATTGATGAGATAGACCAGAAAATCCTGTCTTTTCTGGTAAAGAATGCGCGTATGCCCTTCCTGGAAATAGCCCGCGAGTGCGGTGTGTCAGGTGCGGCCATACATCAGAGAGTAAAGCGCCTGGAGGCAAACGGAGTCATCACCGGCTCCCGTCTTCTGGTAAAGCCGCAGGCCCTTGGGCTCAACATCTGCGCATTTGTAAGCATTTCCCTGTCAGAGTCTACCAAGTATCCGGAAGTTATAGCAAACCTTAAGAAGATTCCGGAAATTGTAGAATGCCATTTTGTAACTGGCCGGTACGCTATCCTGGCCAAACTCTACTGCCTGGACAACGACCACCTTATGGAGGTCCTTCTCAACACAGTACAAAAAATCCCTTACATCCAGTCTACTGACACCATGATCTCATTGGACGAGCCAATTGAGCGCCAGGTCTGGGTAAAGGATTTCAAAAGCACCTCCTATTCCGGGAGGGACTAAAGGACTATCCTATTTCAGATAGTCCTTAGCCTGCTTTGCGTAGTTCTCGTTCTTGCTGTTGACAAGTTTGCCGTAGAACTCTTTTGCTGTTGCAACGTCCTTCAGGGCAACTGCGTTCTGTGCAATTGTAAGGAGGATGTCATCATTTGCAGCTGCAGCAGCGTCTGCGGCGACATACTTCTTGAGGCTTTCATTCTGGTCTGCCTTCTTGCCCAGTGCGCCGTAGCAAACGCCCATCTTGAAGAAGATAGCAGCCTTCTCAGGCTCAGGGTTTACCTCCAGGGCTGCGCTGTAGTCCTCAATTGCGGGGGCGTACTGCTTGGCCTGCTGCTTCTTCTGGCCGTTGTTGTAATAGAAGTTGAACAACTGCTTCTTGACATCGGCCTCTTTGCCGTTCTCTGATGCTACTGCAAAGGCCGCCTTTGCCTCATCAATTTTACCGGAGGCAAGGAGGATGCGGCCAAGGAGGAACTGGGCCTCTCCGTCTGCAGGAGCGTACTCAATGCATTTCTGAAGCTGGGCAAATCCCGTTGCAGTATCCTTTGCGGCAAGGGCCTTCTTGGCTGAAGCCTTGTATGCCTGGCCGGTGAGAGTCTTTACTTCCTCTGCCTTTTCTTCTGCGCCAAACTCTGCGCAGTCTGCCGCTGCTGCCTCAAGGGCTGCAATTGCGGCGTCATAATCCTTGGCAACAAGCTGCTCTTTAGCCACTGCAACTGCGTATGCGGGGATAATGTCCTTGAGCTCTTCTACTTTTGCCAGAGCCTCTTCTTCCTCACCGCAGGCCACAAACTGTGCGTATGCTTCCTTGAAGAGCTTGAGGGCCTCTGCCTTGCTCTCTGCCTGGGCTGCTGCGTTGAAGGTTTCTACTGCTGCGTTGAAGTCCTGGGCGGCTGCGCTGAGTGCCATTGCCAGGGCTGCGATCACTACCAATACTTTTTTCATATCTCTAAGGTTTAATAAATATTCAATAACGCCTAACTTGCAAATATAGTAATTTTAATCGTAAATTTGCAGCGTGAAAGTACTTAAAAGCATATTTCCGCTTTTGGCCGGGCTCTTTATGGCAATAACTGTGCCAGCCCAGCAGCTCCCGCCCCTTCCCAAGGACCCTGCAATAGAGACAGGTAAACTGGGGTGCGGCGCTGTTTATTATATGGTAAAGGCCCCCGTTAAGAAGGGATATGCGTCAATAGCCCTGGTTCAGCAGGGAGAGCCCCTTACAGCCGTGAAAAGGGAGGGTTTATCTCCGGACTTTTTTGCCAGGATGGGTGTGGGGCCATCGGCCGATGGTTTTGTCACGGAGCGTGACGGCTCAACCGTATACCGTTTCAAGGATGTTCCTTTTTACAGGAAGGAAGTTCTGGACTCCATGCTTTTGTTCACTTTCTCCAAGATGGCCGGGACAAAGGCGCCTCAGGCAATAGTGGTTTCAGGAGATATTGAGCCGTGTGAGGAACTGCGCAAGAAGATGGAAGTGTTCTCAATGCTTGTTCATAAACTGGATGAGCCGCGGGAGGGACTCCCTTACCAGTGGAATCCGTCACAGCTTGCCCGTCTGGACTTTACCAGAAGCACATCCTCTTCAATATCAGTAGCATATTCAGGTAAGCGCATTCCTGCCGTGTTCATGAATACGGCCCAGGCCCTTGTGACGGATATTTTTGGAATGGAGTTTCTGGTACTGCTGAAAAACAGGCTTGGCAAGGACTTGACGGCAGCCGGAATAACGTACGGAGATATCAGTTTCAGCTCTCTCAGAAGCAGTGACTGGAGCGGAGATGAAAGATACAGCGTAAGCGTTACCGTCCCCCGCGGTAAGGAAGAAGCCGCGCTAAGGGTTATGGCGCGAACAATCGCATCCATTGATTCAAAGGGCGTTGGAGTGCAGGAGTTTGCCGATGCAAAGGAGATCCTTAGGCCGGGCCTTCTAAACAGTGTATCAAGACTTGATGACAGCATTGACCGCTGCATTTCCAATTTCCTGTTTGGGGCCAATCTGGCACCGGCAGGGGAGATGGTTCATCTTTTTGCCCGCAAGAAAATTGCTCCGGAGACGGAGACCAGGCTTTTCAACAAGTATGCATCGGCCCTTCTATCTGGAGAGGATAATCTGACGCTGAAACTCAGCGCTCCGGACAGTCTTGATCCGGCCCAGGCTCTGATGGTGTACGGTACCGTCTACAACAACGCCATGGCCGTGCCGTCAGAGGGAGAGTATTTCTGGCGCAGGGCAGACACCGCGGGGCTTGAGTTCTCTCCGGCCAGAGTGCGTATACAGAAGGAAAAGCCGGAGCCCGTATCCGGCGGTGTAATGTGGACATTCTCCAATGGTATAAGGGTGATATTCAAGGAGGTGAAGGGATCCGGCATGTTCAGTTACTCGCTGGTTCTTGGCGGAGGCCTTTCCCAGATTCCGGACCTTGAAGAGGGGGAAGGCGGTCATATCGGCCCCATGTTCTCTCTTTATGACGTGGGCGGTATCCCGGCTCCCGCTTTCAGGGATATGTTGGAGGTCAACGGCATTTCCATGAAGGCCGATGTCTGGCTCAACAACCTTATAATCAGCGGTGACGCCCCATCCGGGATGTTCCAGCTATTGTTGAAGACGCTTCTGGCTTTCTCTGAAGAAAGGGCTCCGTCTGCAGAAGAATTCCAGCGTTATACCGCCGCCCAGGAACTTGTCCAGCCGTCGGTCAGGGATATCATACGCAAGGAGATGTATCCCGGCTTCCGCTACTCCGGAATGGCCGGAGCGGTGACTCCGCTTACCCAGCAAAAGGCAGAGACTTTTTTCAATGATCGCTTCTGGCGTTTCAACGACGGAGTCCTTGTGGTTTCCGGAGACCTTGAAACCGGCGTAGTGAAAAAGATACTGGGCCGATATCTTGGCGGTTTCCATGTTCAGAAGACCGTCCTGCCAAGGCGCAGTGTGGAGTTCAAGGCCCGCAGCGGCGCGTTGACCTTGATGGGCGACGGCGGCCCCCGTGGAATATATGTTGCCCTGGAGGCTCCTATGGCAGTCACGTCGGACAGCTATTACGCTTCATTCATGGCCGCGGATGCAATGCGCCTTGCCCTTATAAAGGAACTGGCTCCTTATGGTTTTACGGCCGATGTAAGCGTGAGCCCTGTCACTCAGCCGCAGGAGCGTTTCTGCATGGATATCACCTGCCTTCCGGTTGCGGGGAGTTCCGCAGACCCGACAAGGGCCATAACCGTTGTGCGCGCGGCAATTTCCAAAGCTTCAAAAGAGGCGCCCCAGTCAGTTGATGTGTCGGCCTGGAAGGCTGCGCTTGGAGTCAAGGTCCGTCAAACCATGGATTCTCCGCAGGGCTTCACATTGTCACAGCAGGCCCGTTATGCCCTCAATAAAGACATTATGTCAAGGTATTCAGAGAGCGTAGGGGCTGTAACCCCGGAGAAAGTCCGCAGTTTCATTGCCACACTCGCTTCCGGCGGAGTTGTTGAATACATTGTACCATGAGCAGCTTTGGGACCATTATAGAGATAGGTGACATTCTTGTGTCTGAGGACGTCATACTGGAGTTTTTTGCCTGTGACTATCCTGTATGCAAGGGCTGCTGCTGCATCATAGGTGACAGCGGCGCTCCTCTTAAAGAAGAGGAACTGGAGCCGTTGGAAGCCAATTATGCAATCTATTCCCCTCTTATGACAGAGAAGGGACGCGCTGCCGTAGAGGCCAAAGGCTTTTTTGAGATTGACAGGGAGGGGGATATAGTGACGCCCGTGGTTCCGGGCTCTGAGGAATGCGCTTTCTGCCACTTCGACAGCGCCGGGAACTGCTTCTGCGCCATAGAGCGGGAGTTTTGCAAGGGGCACGGCAGTTTCCGTAAGCCGATATCCTGCTCCTTATATCCTATAAGGGTGGTGGAACTTGGAGGTGGACGCATCGGCCTCAACCTCCACCGCTGGCATATCTGCAAGGACGCCTATGAAAAAGGACGCCGCGAAGGAATCCGGGTTTACCAGTTCCTCCGCGGGCCTCTTACTGAAGCGTTTGGGCAGGAGTTTTATTCTGCCTTGTCCGCAGCGGCCAAAATGCTCATAGCCGCCTCATAGTCATCTTCATTTACCTTAACCTCAATGGGCCTTGCCAGGGCAAGGGAAGGATAGGAAGAATCCGCGCCGAACACTCCGGCGGGGATGCCGTTGTCTCCCAGAAGGGCTACGCACATATCGGCCTTAAGCCTTTCTGTAAACAGGGCGACGGTTTTGAATTGTTGGGAATCAGTCTTCATATTGATTGAGTTTACGGTCTATGGACATAACTGCGCGGGAAAGGTCCCTCACAAGGCCCTCTACCTGGAATCCGCCCAGGACGCTCTCTATGGTAAGTGTGTCTTCCCACATCCTGGTGGCCCTGTTTACGGCACTCCTGAGCCTGTATTTTCTTCCTCCGTCCGGCGTGTTTCCACAAAAGACGTAGCCGCGCTCTTCCATTGCAAGGTCTATCTGCTCCCACATTGGGGCCGGGTCTCCTTTTGCGTGAATCTTGCGTGTGCCGTAGCCAAAGTAGGGATAGGCAAGGCTCATGGCTGCAAACAGTCCAAGTATCATCCATATTGAAGACCAACCATTACGGAAAGCAACCGCAACGTCTTTGGATACCATGCCGCTGAGCATGAGAATACCAATAATCACAGTAAAGATTAAAGCTATCTGGACAAAGTATTTTACAGCGCGCCTCAGGTATTTCATATCAGTTCCCTAATAATCTGGTCCGACACAAAGAAGTGGTTTTCCGGAATGTGGTAGCGCCTGCCGCTTTTTACCAGCGCGCCCTGTGCTATAAGCCTCTGGATGTCCGCCATAAGGCAGTTGGCTTCAAGGAATTCTGCATCCACCCCGCGTGAAGTCCTGAGGCCAAGCATAAGGGTTTCAACCTTTTCATCCTCAACACTCAGTGATTCCTCTGTGTGGGTGTAGCCGTCCAGGTCATCGCTGTTCCAGCTTCTGCATCTTCCGCTGAAGGAGTGTGCCGACGGGCCCAGTCCCACATAGGGCCGGCGCTGCCAGTAGCCTCCGTTGTGCTTTGCTTCAAAGCCGGGCATGGCAAAGTTGGAAATCTCATAGTGGTTGTAGCCGGCGGCATGGAGTATGTGGCACAAGGTGTTGTACTGCCGTGCGCACTGCTCCTCCGTGGCCTCCTCATACTCTCCCGTTTCCAGCCGGTGTGCCAGGACGCTGTCTCCTTCCACAGTAAGCTGATAGCAGGATATATGCTCCGGTTTCAGTTCAAGGACATCGTCAATGGTGCGTTCCCATACTTCGTCTTTAAGATTTGAAAGGCCGAAGATAAGGTCTACACTCACATTCTCAAACCCGGCTTCCCTTGCCAGTTTAACGGCTTTGACGGCATGCTCTGCATTGTGCCGGCGGTTCATCCAGCGCAGCAGTTCGTCGTCCAGGGATTGTATGCCGATGCTTATCCTGTTTACGCCAAGGGTTCTAAGGCTTTGGAGGTAGGGGAGTCCTTTTTCTACCAGGTCCTCAGGGTTCACTTCCATGGTGAACTCCGTGTATGGTCCCCCGTGACCGCATTCCTCCAGTGCCAGGAGTATGCGTGTAAGATTTGACAGCGGAAGCACAGATGGTGTTCCGCCGCCAAAATAGAGGGTGTTGAGTCCGGAGTCAATTTCCCTGCTTCTGCTTTTTATTTCCTGGCACAGCTGTTTGGTATATGCCTCAAACATGCCTTCCTGCGGTATCTCGGAGAAGAAATCGCAGTACGTGCAAAAGCTTTTGCAGAACGGGACGTGGATGTAGATCATACTACCTCAGCATGCACTCTGCCGTTCCAAGGAGTCTGCCCTGAGTGTAGAGTTCAAGCGTATATACGCCCTTGACAAACTCTCCGGTATTGTTTACGTAGATTGAGAGGTCTACCTCTGAGCCCTCATAGTCTACCTCACGGGATGCGCTTGCCTGGAGGACTTCCTCTCCTGCGAAGAATTCAGAGGATTCATCTGTGAGCAGGAGTATTCCCTCCGGGTCTTTTACCCTTACGAATACACGCACGGGACCGTGGTCTGCCAGGCTGTTCTCCACAAGGGTGAGGTTGGCAATCATGTAGCGTACGCGGCTGTGGCGGTCTCCCACCTTGTCGTTGCTGTAATGTGCGGTGAGGGATATTGCGCGGGCCTTGAGTACTTTGCCGGCACTTACCTGGGCCGACAGGGTTCCCACCTGCTGGGTGAGTTCCTCGTTGGCGCTCCTGGCCTCTGCCGCCTCACGGCGTGCGGCTGCTGCGTCTGCGGTGAGCTTCTTATTGAGGGTGTTCAGGGAGTCAATCTGGACAATATAGCCCTTCATGATGGTCCTCAGTGTGCCAAGTTCCTTTTCATACTGACGGATCTTTGCACGGTTGGTGGCCTCAGTCTGGTTGAGTTTTTCTATGAGCATTGCAACCTGCTCCCTGGACGTGTCCAGCTGGCTGTTGATGTTGTCGTAGTCACTGCTGAGCTGTGAGAAGTCACTCTGCAGGTCCTTCATCTGCTGTGCCAGTTCAGTCTTTTCGTTTTCAAGTTCTCCCACAAGTTTGCTCCTCTGATACAGAAGGGCGCCAAGCACAACCGCCAGAAGTGCAGCTACGCATGCCAGGATGTTTACAAGTGTGCGGGGGCCTTTGTTGGCCTTGCGTTCACGCTCTTCGCGTTCAATTCTCTCAAGGGGATCTTCGTTTGCCATAACAGATATGTTTAATTTCTACAAATATAACTATATTTGTGCAAATTGCGTTATATGGACAGCAATGTTTTTTATCATAGGGTAGAAGCCGTGAGAGCCATGATGCGCTCAAACGGCTGGGATATCCTGATCCTTTGCGGGGGGGACCCTCATGCAAGCGAGTATCCTGCATCGCGCTGGAAGCAGGTAGCCTGGGTGTCTGGCTTCACTGGGGAAGCCGGAGACCTTGTCATTACCATGGACCATGCAGGCCTTTGGACAGACTCCCGTTATTTCATCCAGGCCGTGAAGCAACTATCCGGTTCTGGAATTGAACTTCACAAGACGCGTGTTCCGGATCAGGTGCCAATCCCGGAGTGGATAGCGGCTCTTGGCATGGATGAGCCGGAGATTGCCGTTGATGCCCTGTGTCAAAGCTTTTCCTCAGTGCAGGAGTTGCAGGACGCGGTTCCATCGGCCATTATTGTGCCTGTGCCGGACATCCTTTCCCCGCTGTGGCAGGACAGGCCCGCCATCCCTTCCACCCCTATAATCACTTTGGGAGAAGACTTGGTGGGGGAGAGCCGTGAGTCAAAACTTGGCCGTCTGCGCAAATGGCTGGTCCTCAATGGGGCGGATGCCATTTTGCTCAGCTCCCTTGACCAGATTGCGTGGCTCCTGAACGTCCGCGGCCAGGATATAGAGTATAACCCTTTTGTGATATCGTATCTTCTTGTCACGCTGGAAAATGCCATCTGGTATGTCCGCAAAGACGCCTATTCAGAACCGGACTCAGAGACGGCCTCCAGTTTTGATGAACTCCAGGCGGACGGAGTGACTGTCAAGGACTACACGGATGTAGATTTTGACCTGGCCTCACTGCGCCTTGAAGGAGTGGATACGGTATGCGTAGACCCTGACACACTGAATTACGCCACCCGTCAGGCAATAGATGACGGAGATTTGCTGCCGGAAATTATCGATATAGAATCACCTGTCCCGCTTTGGAAGGCCGTCAAGAATTCTGTTGAGATTGACGGAATGCGTGAGGCTCACGTGGAAGACGGCCTTGCCATGGAACAGTTCCTGTACTGGCTTTCCCGCAATGCCGGAAGGGTCACAGAGTGGGATGCAGCCTGTGAACTTGGGCGCCTCCGTGCTGCTATCCCCGGTTACAGGGGAGACAGTTTCCAGACAATATCTGCTTATGGTGAAGGTGCTGCCCTGCCCCACTACATTACGCCTGTGCAGGATGCTCCGCTTCTGGAGGCAAGGGGACTCTACCTTGTGGATTCCGGCGGTCAGTATCTGTTTGGGACCACTGATATCACCCGCACTGTTCCTCTGGGGCCCTGCACTGCGTTGGAAAGGGAAGACTATACCCTGGTTCTGCGCGGGCACATACAGCTTGCAATGGCCATGTTCCCTTCCGGGACGGCAGGCTGCCAGATTGACGCACTGGCCCGTGAACCTCTGTGGAGGGCACGCAGAAACTTTGGCCACGGAACCGGTCACGGAGTAGGTTTCTTCCTGGGAGTTCATGAGGGCCCTCAGGACATTCGCCAGAACTTCAATACCCAGCCCCTTCTGCCGGGCATGATTGTCTCCGACGAGCCCGGCATCTACCGTGAAGGCATGCATGGCGTCCGCCATGAGAACCTGCTGCTGGTGCGCTCTGCCGGATCAAACGAGTTTGGCTCCTGGCTGGGTTTTGAAACCCTTAGCCTGTGTCATTTTGATACTTCATGTTTGGAAGTTGGGCTGCTAACCGCCCAGGAGCGTGACTGGCTCAACGCCTACAACCAGCGTGTGTATGATATCCTGGCCCCGCGCCTCCCCTCAGACGTCGCTTCCTGGCTGTTTGGCAAGACCCGCCCGGTATAAATCGGCCCTTCCACCCCTTGGACCTGGTCCACGGGTGTTTTGGACCTGGTCCAGCCCCTCCACACGGGCCGTTTTCGCTAACGGACTGATTATGAGCGCATTACACAAAGTCCCCCCGTCGGTTTGAGGCTCACCGGTAAATTTCCGTGTAAAAGTAAGTGTTGAAAAAGTCTTTTTGAGTGAGAAAGTTATAACTTTGCACTCATGAAAAAGACAGAGTCAGACCTTGGGAAATATGTATTTATGTCCAGCT
>Ga0310786_10001828_pt1 | contig 33791 bp, 43 predicted proteins | sample AusTroGonzalo_MG_FD_203881 | JGI IMG/M metagenome (GOLD analysis project Ga0310786, IMG submission 203881) | Bovine rumen microbial communities from tropical cattle in Woodstock, Queensland, Australia - Gonzalo_03 (v2) (version 2) | ecosystem: Host-associated > Mammals > Digestive system >... | reverse complement strand
CGTCCCCTCGGGATCGCGCACCACGCCGTAGTACGGGGATAAAAACGAAATGTATTACCTGGTAGATGGTGGTAGGTATAGCTAACTCTCTCAGTTAAAGGTAGATATTCAAATTTGGGCGGCCCCCTGTTGCAAAAACAAAATGTGACGAGGGCCGCACTTTCGTGTTACAGAGCCCCCTTTGTAAAACGCACCGTTTTAACGCCATTTTAACCCCTCCCCTGAAAGACCGCCGGATCCAGCGCATAAACGGCCTTAAAACGCCTTGTATTGGCCATTATGCGCTCGATCAGGAGATGTCGCCCGGGTGTTTTATAAACACTCTGACCACCGGCCGATCTGGCCGATAACTGGCCCAAAAGCATGATATTGTAAAACGATAAATTTCCAGCTTAGGGGGACAGTTAGGGAGACACTTAGGGGGACAAAAATCAAAGAATATAAAACGAAATGTGTCTATTAGGGGGACACTTAGGGGGACAAATTCGTGCAAAAAAATCGCTGAGTTGCATGTGTAAACGACATAAAAAAGGCCGTTTTTGCAAAAAAAACGGCTGAGTTGCACCCTTTTTTACATGGTTTTTGTGGCGAGTTTTTTATTTAATATGCGGAAAATCAGCCATTTAGCCTAAAAAGGTGGTAAAAATACGTGGAAAATCCCGTTTTTACTGCATTGCGTGAAAGGTGATGCTGGCCTTCACCAGGGCGAGAGCAGTGACTGATCCCGCCGGAATGTCAACCGGCTCATAGAACTCATTGGAGCTCACCAGGCGGATGTGTCCCTCGATCGGAGAGCGTTTGATGTACTTCACCACGGTGTAGGAGTCACTTCCGATCGTGTAGGAGAGCAGATAGATCTGCCCCCAGAGAATCCCATCAGGCGAGAAATCCGTCTTCTTATATATAATGATGTCGCCACTCTTGAGGAGAGGCGTCATCGAATCCCCTTTTACATAGACGGCGCCGTCCACCGCCGGAAGGTTCGGAACCCGGATGTGATCCGCCGGCTCCTGTGGTGTGTTGCTGAAGATCTCAACCAGGCCAGCTGTGGCGGTGAGATCATAGAGGGGAATATCCTGATCAGCTAGCAGCCGATCGGTCCTCAGCTGGAAGGTTCGAGCTGGTGATGCCTCCTGCGCTGATTTCAGCATCTCTCCTTCTCCTGTAATCAGCCAAACTCGATCTATGTCTTGAAAAGAACTCAATATCTTCTCAACACTTTTTTTCCCGAGATCGTAGTCTCCCCTTCTCGCATTGTTCAATAAACCAACAGACAGCCCGGCCTTGACAGTCATTTGATTGTCATTTATACCGGCTGCCGCCATATATTTATCAAGTCTGTCGATAATTCTCATATAATGTTGAGAAAAAATCTGCAAAAATATTTTGCGGTATTGAAAAAAACTCTATATTTGCAGTTGAAAATCCAACCGCAAAGGTGAGAAAAACGCACAAAAAAAGCAAATGAAGAAGTCAATCAAAGTGAAACCGGCCCTGATCGATCGCCTCGTGGATGTCTACGATGTCTCGCAGCAGTTCGTGTACTATGCGCTGAGCTTCGACAGGAACGGCGAGAAAGCGGAGGCGATCCGCCGCGCGGCGCTCCAGCTCGGCGGCGTGTATGTCGAGGAGGGCTTCGTGCCGACCTGCAGCATTGAGCGAACCAGGGACGGATTCCGGCAGATCTTCGCCGACGATGTGGTCCTGAATATCAATCTGAAGGACAGCTCCGCGGAGCTTACCCACCGCGGCGTCATCGTCCACTCCGCGATCAACGTGACGCTCGACGACTGGACCATCCTTGCGATGAAGGCCCAGCAGCTTGGGCAGGACTGTAGACTCTCAATCCCTGCGTAACTATGGCAGCTATCGAATACTCTCCGACCCTCTACGGCACCTGTCTGGTGCTCACCAAGGAAGAAGCTCTCCGGATCAAGCCGCTGGTGCTGAAGGCTTATGCAAAAGCCCGCGAGAATCGGGATGAGTACCAGGACCGCGTCGACAGCGGCTACGCCACCAAAATGGAGGAGACCCTGCTGATGAAGAATGAGGAGGCCACGATAGCTTTCAAGACTATTGCTGACGAAATCGAACATTTAATCAACTACTGATATGAAACGTAAAATCGTAAACGCCCTGCTGATCGCCGGCTTTATCGCCTGCGTGCTCTTCGCCGTCAAGTGGGACGGATGCAAGGCTCTTGCTCCTTTCTTTGGGGCCGTCGCACTTGGAATTGCCCTCATCGACTACAACACTGACTACATCAGAAACTATTGAGGTTGTGCTAGGCCTTTTGGCCGGGAATGACGTCCGGGTCTGAATAACTTGTCAGACATGAATTTGAGATTATAGGTTTTAGTATTACGACGCCCCCGGGGTGATGACCCGGCGCCCCGGGGTTTATCGGAAAATCCTCGACGCTGTGACAGCGTCCCCTTTCGGTTAGAAGACCGAGTTCATCATTTCTTTCGTTTCATTACCGGCCGGTGGTGGCTGACCCTGCTACCGGTCACAAAATGGGGGAGATAGTCCGGTTAAAAGGATAGACCGGAAGCTCGTTAGCAGAACGGTGAAAAGCCGTCCATACCTGGAGCCCTGGGACATTAGGCGGTTCGAGTCCACCCCCCACAATTAAAGAAATTTAAAAACTATCCGTCGAGAGACGTAATACCCAATCGATCGCCAAAGCCCGGGAATCGGGTGCGAGGCGGGATCTGTCAGCAAGCAGCTGCCTCGCAAAATGACAGGATGGACTATCGCTAAGTGAATTATATGTGAACCCTTTTCGTAGCTTGCGATATTGGCCATGGGCAGTGGTTCGACCTCCCTGCACTGTCACCAAAAGACAAAAATAGACCATCATAATGGAATCACACGACGGCATCATATACGTCACAGTCCAGGAGCTCACCGACGACGCAACCGGTGCGCCGGTTATCAGCTACGATAACTATCGCAAACTAGTTACACGCCGACGGATCTCCCAGGGGCGCCAGGGCAAAGGGATGGGCAGCTATGCCCTGATCGTCTACGAGTCCCTGCCGGTCCGCTTCAAGGAGCGCTACGTCGAGAAGTACGGCGACCCGCGCAAGCAGCTGCAGGAAACCAAGGAGACGGCGCCTGTCGTGATGGACGAGAAGGCACGCTCATTCTTCGAGCATTACGTGCTTCCGGACGGCTCCCACATCAAGAGCGACAAGATCGACGAGTTCACGGTGAACGCCTCCGTGCTCAATGAGCTTATGGAGATGGAGAACACCCAGCGCGCCGAGCATCACAAGGCCGGCAATTCGACGCCGGTCAACTGGCCTCCGATCTACGAGCGCTGCGAGGCCCTGCGCGACATCTCCGTGCACACCCTTCCTAAGAATATCTCCCGCCTGCGCGAGAAGCTGCGCGACTACCGCCGCTTCGGCTATTCCTCCCTGGTCTCCGGGCGCCTGGTCAATGCCAATGCCGGCAAGATGACCGACGAGGTGATCGACTTCCTCGTGGCGCTCAAGTGCTCCCGCGTGCCGGTGTATAACAACGCGCAGATCCTGGAGCGATACAACCTTGAGGCCATTCGCCGCGGCTGGAAGGCCGTCAAGACGCAGGCCACCATCACGAACACCTTAAACCGGCCCGACGTGCGCCCCCGCTGGGAGGGATCCTCCCTGGGCAGCCTCACGGCCAAACGCAAATACCAGTATCAGTTCGCTACCTCCCTGCCGACCGTGCGCGACGCGCTGTGGTATGGTGACGGTACGCGGCTGAACCTCTTCTACAAGGCCTACGTGGACGGCCGCTACCGCATCGCCACGCTCTACGTGTTCGAGGTGATCGACGCCGCCACCGAGGTCTTCCTGGGCTGCAACATCGGCACGACGGAGAACTTCGAGATGATGCGCGAGGCCTACCGCGACGCGCTCGTCTTCGCTGGCCACAAGCCCTACGAGCTGGTGAGCGATAACCAGGGCGGCACCAAGCGCGCCGACGCGCAGGAGTGGCTCTCGAAGATCGCCACCGTCTTCCGTCCCACCGCGCCGCACCAGCCGTCCGCGAAGACCATCGAGTCGGTCTTCGGCCGCTTCCAGGCGCAGGAGCTCCACAAGAGCTGGTTCTACACCGGCGGCAACGTCACAGCCCGAAGCGAAGCTGCGCGCATCAACCGCGAACTGATTGAGAAGAACGTCGACGCCCTTCCTACCTACGAGCAGGTGGTCTCCGCATACATGGACGCCCGGAAGCGCTGGAATGAGTCCGCGCACCCGGACGTCCGCCGTTTTTCCGGGCGCTCCCGGCTGGACGTGTACATGAGCACGGAGAATCCTGCCACGGAGAAGCTCGGCGATTCCGCCATGCGCGACCTGTTCTGGAGGACCACTGCGCGCCCGTCCCGCTTCACCCCGCAGGGCATCGCCATCCAGGTGGAGGGCGAGGAGTACAGGTATGACGTCTACGCGGCGCCGGACGTGCCAGATCTGGACTGGAGAGACCGCAACATCGGCCGCGAGTTCTACGTGCAGTTCGACCAGCGAAACATGGATAGCGTGCGCCTGCTCACCAAGGATAGCTACGGCTTCCGCTTCGAGGCCGACGCGGCGCCCTACCGGATCATCCCGCGCGCCCTGCAGGATCAGACGGCGGAGGACCGCCGCTTCATCCGCCTGCAGGATGAGCGCAACAAGGTGCACGCGATCCGCCGCGAGAAGGAGACCTACTCCCTGCTCGTCGAGCACGGCATGGCGCCTGAGCAGCACGGCCTGAAGAGCACCGGTATCACCGGCTTCAATGAGAACCGCTCTACCTACCAGCGCCTGGAGGAGCGGGCCGACGCCGAGCTGCGCAGCATCCCCGAGGAGCCCGCGCCCGCGGTGATCTACCCGGAGAGCGAAGGACGCTTCACCAAGGAGGAGAGCATGCAGACGCAGTACGACATCGCGGCCGCGCTTGACCGCTTATGAGAATAATATGGAATTGAAGGACAAATACAAGCTGCTGCGGCAGATGTTCAATGCCCCCGAGGACGAACACTTCGGAGCCACGATCCAGCGAGTCTTGGACTCCACGGAGCGGAACAGATATTATGATGAGTACCTGGAAGTGTTCCCCGACTTGGCAAAGGACGAGCTGCGCTCCTGCTGGCAGTTCTGGTTCAGCGACCGCGAGGAGATGAAGCAGGACTACACGCCGGAGCCCCTGGCCGACCTCTGCGCCCACCTCCTGACGATGGCCGAGGGAAACCACCTCTTTGACTGCTGCGCCGGCAGCGGCGCCCTCACCATCGCCGTCTGGAACATACGACACGACATTGAGGCGTATTGCCAAGAGCTGGACGAGCAGGTCATCCCCTTGCTCCTGTTCAATCTCACCATCCGCAATATCTCCGGCAAAGTACAGAAAGCAAACGCCCTGACCGGCGAGGTTTTCCAGGAGTGGGAGCTGGTGAAAGGTGAGAAATACTCCACCATTTGCCCTCAGATGTTCCCCGAGAAGATTACAGAGGCAGACATTGCCATTTCCAACCCGCCCTACAACATCAGGGCAAACGGCAAGAAGCAGAACTTCGCCTTTGTGAGAAATTGTATGGAGATTGCCCGCCGCACCGTCATTCTCCTTCCTTCCGGCACACAGACCAGCAAGGATGAGATGGCGGAAAGGCAGCGCCTCTGCGAGCGGCAGTGGGTGCAGTCCGTGGTACTGCTGCCGGAGAATCTGTTCGAGAGTACCGGCATTCCCGTGACTATATATGTGCTGGACCGCCGCCCCAAAGACTGCGCCTACTTGGTGGACGCTTCCACCCTGGGCACAAAGTACATCAGGGATCAGCGCGGCGAAGGGTCCAACTCCAAGCGAATATACAAGAAGGAGACGGTCCGCTTCACCGAGCAGCAGGTGGCCGCCATTCAGCAGATGACGGAGAAGGAGGCCGGCGTGAGCCGCAGAGTGACCTATGCGGAGATGGCGGAGAGGGACTACTGCATGGCCCGCGGCCCCTATGTGCCGGTGGACATTGACGAATCCCACATCATTCACAGAGCCTATCCGGACATCATCTCGGATCTCAACAAGATTAACCGGTTGAGGAACACCTTGAAAGTGACAGTGAACAAAGTGTGGGCGGAGCAGCTGGGCCTCACGGCCTTGCTGGACCTCTCCGACCAAGACAAGCAACTATCAAAGGCAATCAATGAGCAGCTGGCCAGTATTGGCATCACCGACAAAATCATTGAGCCGGACTACATCGCCCAGACCAACAGCAAGGAGTTGAAGTTGGTGCAGGTGGACAAAGAGATTCTATCCCCCGTCTTTGAATCCTTTATTCCCTTGTGGTATCAGCACCTCCGGACCATGAACAATATAGAAAACATGCTGATGGAAGAGTTAAGGGATGCTCTTTTGGAGCCTTTGATGTCTGGTAGAATCGGATTCGTAGAATAGACACGACACACACAAAAAAAAAGACACAGATATGATCATCGAAGGAAAAAAGACCCAGATCCGCGACCGCGTGGCGCTGTACGTGCAGCGCTACCCGAGCCAGAACATGGCCGCCAACTCCCTGAAGGGAATCAGCGCCGCGACCCTGTCGAACATCCTGAACGGCAAGTGGGACAAGATCAGCGAGGAGATGTGGCTGCGCCTCGACGCGCAGATCGTCAAACACGAGGGCTGGCAGATCTTCTCCACGTGCGCCTACCGTGACATGACCCTCTACCTTGGCGACAGCCAGGCGCAGAGCTCGGTGATGTGGGTGACGGCTCCCGCCGGCACCGGCAAGAGCACCGCCGCGGCGAGCTATGCCGCGCTCAACCCGCACGTGTACCGGCTGACCTGCGCGTCCGACATGACTCGCACGGACTTTGTGCACGAGCTCGCGCGCCAGGTCGGCGTCCGCACGTCCGGCATGTCGGTGCGCGAGGCCTTCAGCGAGATCCTCCGTCACCTGGTGACGCTCGACAAGCCGCTGCTGATCTTCGACGAGGCCGACAAGCTGGCCGACAGCGTGATGTACTACTTCATCAGCATCTACAACGCCCTGGAGGACCGCTGCGGCATCGTCTTCCTGTCGACGGCCGCCATCAAGAAGCGCATCCGCCACGGCATCGAGCGCGACAAGAAGGGCTACGACGAGCTGGAGAGCCGCGTCGGCCGCCGCTTCGTCGACCTGTCGCCGGTCTACGCGAAGGAGGTCGAGCAGATCTGCTACGCCAACGGCCTGCAGGACCGCAATGCCATCAACCGCGTCAAGAGCGACGCGGCGGAGTACGGCAATGACCTGCGCCGCGTCAAGCGGGCGGTGCACCGCGAGCTGCGCCGTCTGGGCCTGTCCGGCGACGACAACCAGGAGCAGGAGGAGGCGTAGGCATGAAGAACGCAATCTCAGCGAGCCAGGCCCTGAGCGTGAAGAACCGCACGCTGGCCGTCTCCGATGAATGGCAGGAGTGCCTGGGCGAGGAGATCGCCCGCAACGGCATTGTCTTCATCTGGGGAGGCAGCGGCAACGGCAAGAGCACGGCCGTCATGGCCTTCGCGAAGATGCTTGCGGCATCCGGACGGGTGCTGTACGTCTCCCGCGAGGAGGGCTATTCGCTGAGCTTCCAGAACCGCCTGTCGCTTCTCGGCATGGCCGACTGCGGGGCCGCCTTCCAGGTGATCGACGAGGAGACCGTGGAGACGCTCACGGAGCGCCTGAGCAGGCAGCGGAGCCCGGACTTTGTGGTGATAGACTCCGTCCAGGTGATGGGCCTGTCCTACCGGGACGTCCGCACGCTGAAGGAGCGCTTCCCGCGCAAGCTCTTCGTGCTGGTCAGCCAGGTGCACGGCAAGCAGCCGCTGGGCCTGGGCGCCGAGAAGATGATGTACGACGCCGATCTCAAGCTCTGGGTCGAAGGGCACACGGTGTTCAGCAAGGGCCGCTTCATTGGTCCCACCGGGAGCCACGTGATTTGGAAGGAGGGCGCCGACCGCTACTGGAGAGGCAAGGAGAACACACAAGAAAATGACTAGATATATGGCTAAGAAGAGAACCTACACGAAGTTCTATGCGCTGCTTCGCAAGAACCCGCGCATCGACAAGGACGAGATGGTGCTGCAGTTCACCGACGGCCGCACCACGCACCTGACTGCGATGACAGACGAGGAATACGCCGAGATGGTCGACACCATCGAGCGGCAGACGGAGAACACCCGCGACGAGCTTCGCCGCTGGCGCAGCTCCGCGCTGCTGCGCATCGGCCGCCTTGGCATCAACACCATCGACAACTGGGACGGCATCAACGCCTTCACGATGTCGCCGAAGATCGCCGGCAAGCGCTTCTACGACATGACCGTGGCCGACCTGCAGGCGCTCGTGCGCAAGTGCGAGATGATCGCCCGCGCCGGTGGCCTTCGCACCCGTGACCGCGAGGAGGAGACGCCGGCGGCTGAGAGCACGCCGATCTTCGACCGGCCGGGCATCGTCGTGCGCGTCCGCCCGACCGAGGTCGCATCCTAAACGCATTTAATCATTGTTTAAACACAAGAAAATATGTCACGCAAGATGAAATCGTGTGAAGACACCACCCTGAAGGACAAGGACGGCAAGGCCATCACTGTCCACTGCTATGTCGCCGACGAGAGCGGCGCCAGCTACTACATCAATTCGTTCTGCCAGGCGGTGCCGACCGGCGAGGGCGCGGCCACGCCGCTGGAGGACCTGGTGAAGGCCCACCAGCTGCGCGTGCTCTCCGCCACGGAGGTGCTCCAGATCCAGGCTGCGAAGAACGGCGTCCCCGCCAAGAAGGCGGCAGCAGCTGCCGCGAAATCTGCAGCGCCCGAGAAACCCGCACGCAAGGTCCGCACGAAGGTCTTGAAGCCTGCGGCCGAGCAACCGGACCCCAAGCCCGCGGAAGCGCCTGAAAACGCCCAGAAACCGGGCAAACCGGCCGATATTAGCAAGGAGGAGATCAAGGCTGAGATGGAGATGCTTTTGCAGGCTTTCCCGGCCAAGCTGCTGGCCGCTGAGCTGCGCCGCCGCGGCTTCGTGTTCTCAGCTGTGAAACCCGTCGTAATCGAGATCTAAGCTATGGACGTCACGCCTGTCATTGGAATCCTTTGTATGGTCGGCCTGGCGGCGCTTTTTGTCTTAGCGATCGCCTTACTTATCGCCCTGGTACGGCTGGCCACCCTGGAGGAAGGGGAGCCCTTCTTCGAGGATGAAAGCGAAGATCCGGATAACGCGCTTTGATATGAAAGGAATCGTACCGGATAACGCGCCCGTGCAGCGCCAGGAGGTGAAGGCCCGGCAGCAGCGCCAGTTCCGCCTGATCGGCAGCTTGCGCCGCATCGCCGGCCTTCAGCTCTGGCAGTATGACCTCACCACCGGGGAGCTCTCCGTGGCGGACGTGAAGCGCACCGTCGAGATCGGAGTGGACCTTCAGCCGGTGTATAAGAACCGGACCGTGCAGAATGAGCTCTGCCTGTATGTCCAGGCGCTCAACCGAGAGAACGCCATGAAGCACGTCCGCCGCTATCTCAAGGAGTGCGGCTACAACATCAGGAACATATTTAACAAATAGCAATCATGTCAGAAAAGAACATTCAAACCCACCAGGTCGAGATGACCGCGGAGGAGCTGGCCGAATACGAGGCCTTCAAGAAGGAGCAGGCGAAGCGCCAGGCCGAGGAGCGGGTGCTGCAGCTGCGCGACAACTACGCCAAGATGTCGGAGGATTTCATCCGGAAGACCATGAAGATGCTGACCCCGCTCTCTGAGCAAATCCGCACCAAGAAGGCGGCCGTGCTGGAGGAGGCGTCCGCCCTGCAGGCCCTGAAGGCGGAGCTGCTCCAGATCTACGGCAAGAACATGCCGAAGTCGCACACCTTCACCAACGCCAATGGCACGCAGCGCGTGACCATCGGCGTGTATGAGACGGACGCCTACGACGACACCGTCGAGGAGGGCGTCGCTATCGTCAAGGAGTACATCGAAGGCCTGGCCTCCGACGCGAAGAGCCAGCAGCTGGTGAAGATGGTGCTGAGCCTGCTGCAGCGCACGCAGAACGGCGCCCTGAAGGCTTCCCGCGTGGTGCGCCTGCACAAGCTCGCCGACGAGTCCGGTGACGAGCGCTTCATCGAAGGCGTAAAGATCATCGAGAACGCCTACCGGCCGGCGATCAGCCGGACCTACATCCGCTGCGAGAAGCGCGAGATCGACGAGAACGGCGGCGTGGTCCATGACTGGGAGGCAATTCCCCTTGGAATGACCGAATCCTAAACCGCCCGAAGGCCATGAAGAGACAGCGTGACCAGCGACTGATCGAGAAGCGCAACGCGAAGATCGCGGCCAGGTATTACTACTGGACCGAGGTGATGCGCCTGCGCAGCGACGACGCCATCCGGCAGCTGAGCGAGGAGGAGTTCTTCCTGAGCGAAGCAACCGTTCTGCAGATCCTTCGGAAGGTCCAGCGCTACGGCGAAGAGGAGCTCCGGAAGATGGTCCGACTGAAAGGGCCGATGGCCAAACCTCCAAAGATCACTGCCGACATGCTGTCTCTCATGCCCGACAGGATACCACAGAAGTAATAACACGGCCCAGGGCGCCGGAGGCCCGCAGTACACAAAAACTACCATGGTCATATTACTATCGCATCTTTGCCAGTGTACTGCCAGCCGAAACTACGGCGCCCTTTTTCTATAAGATTAACTTATAAGTTAAATGAACACACAGATGAAAGAACTACACGACGAGATCGTCCGCATGGACCGCGACCTATCAACAGGGATGACGAGCCCGGAGGCCACCGATGAAGACCGGATCCGCATGAGCGCGAAGAGAGCTGTCCTCTCTGACCTGCTGGAGCTCGTCGATGCGCGCATCAATAAGGCCCCGGATGGCTACATCCGCAAAGAGACCCTGGTGAAATACCTGGAGCCCAAGATAGAGCAGCAGGCGCGCGTCGTGCTGATCTATGTGCAAGATAAATGCTTCGAGGGCGGCAAGCTCGCCGCCTACAAAGAGATCCTGGAAGACGTTAAAAAAATGTAGTTATGGAGCAAGGAAAACTGCGCGACAAGGAATCCTGGCTCTCCCGAGCTAAGCGAGTGAGAGACTGCGAGAATCTATTGCTGGAGGAGAAGATCGAGGGCCTGAATGAGATCCGGAAACTCAAGGATGAGCGCGACCGGTTGAAGGCAGACATCAAGCTGCGCGAGGAGCGGATTGATGAGCTGGTGCGGTCTTTCAAAGATCTGCAGGAAGCATACGAGCAGCTGGTGGAGGAGCGCGAGAAGATGCTGAAGAAGTCCCTGCGCGTCCAGAAGGTCAAATGTGGCCTATACACGTTTATCTACCGAACAAAGCATCTCGTCGAGCAGGATCTATCTAGGCTCGGTTACGAGAAAGGCGACGAGCTGCGGCTGGTAATAGTCAAGACGCCACTGGCGAAAATCGTAGAGAAGAAATGATTGTGGCGATTATCTTCTCTGTGATTGTGATCGCTTGGCTGGTGGACATTGCCTGCGAGCTCGTGGAAGCGATAAAACATCCTCTGGAAGATGACGAAGTCGTCGATGAAGAGGACGTCTACTCAAAATATTAAACATTAAACAGTGCGCCCCGGGAGATGAGAGCCCGGGGCGCTTTTTCTCTAGGATTGGGGACCTTCTACGAGAAAATGGTAGCGGGAGAGGGACTTGAACCTTCGACCTCCGGGTTATGAGCCCAGCGAGCTACCAGCTGCTCTATCCCGCGATGTGACTGCAAATATATGAAACTTTTTTCTATTTTCGTGAAACTTGTAAAAAGTTTCGCAAAAAGTTTCACTATTCGACGCCTTTTATCAGGCGCACGGTGATGGTGGGCGTTGCCTCCGTCTTCTCCATCTCCGGCTCGTCGAGCTCAGTCACCACGCAGGTGTAGGTCTGCTCGTACACCTTGATCCCGTGATTCCAGGTATAGAAGCGGCTGGAGGTCCGGATCAGCGTGGACTCCTCGTCGACACGGTAACCCTGCAGCAGCTTGTGGACCTTCCGGCGGAGCGCGGCGCGCTCCTCGATGCGGTCGGTGGTTGTGGAGCCGTAGTGCGTGTCGTCGTAGCAGTCGATGATCAGGCGCGCCCGGATGGTCGCGTCGCCCTTCTGGGAGAGGCCGGCGATGTTCGACCACTGGGTGTCCGGCGCGTCGATGAGCACGGCCGGATAGGTCAGCGGATAGGTGTCGCGGCCTTCCTGGTCTATCATCTCCAGCTGGCCGTAGTCCTCGTCGATGGTGGAGAGCTCCGGCATCTGCGCGCCGAAGAGGTTAATGAGATCTTGCAGTAATTTTTCCATTGTGATTGTGTATGAAATTTCGTATTTCGGTGTTGACGACATCCTTCACGATCTTGTCGACGGCCCGGTCCGGTCCCATGAAGTGGCGCCGCGGGATCTTGATGCGTCCGCCGGGCTTCTTCAGCGCCATGTTCTTCCAGAAGTCCGCCTCGGCGGAGCCCTTTCCGCGCAGCTCCTCGGCCTCGTAGTGCTTCGCCCAGAAGAACTTTTTCATGCGCTGCGTCACGGGGATCTGGTCGCCGTCATTGTGCACGGAGGCGTAGTGCACCAGGTTGCGGATGAGCACGCGCCCGGTCATCGGCACGTAGTCTGTGGACATCATCAGGTGGTTAGAGCCGGAGAGCAGCGGCCCGTACTGGCCGCCGGCGCCGCTGAAGCCCAGCTCGCGCCGCATCGGCTCCTGCCATTCCGGCCCGCTGTAGAAGCGGCCCTTGCGGAAGTTCTCCCGCACGGAGGCCTGCACGGCCCGGCCGACCTTCACGGGCAGCACCCGCTGCTGCAGGTGCTTGAGCTCCTTCAGGTCGTCCTGGATCATCTTATGAATGTCTGGTGCCGGCATATCAATAAAAATCGTAAAGTATTGATAATAATTTAACTTTTTTTTACCTTTGCGTTATATGGAAGTACCTGAAAAAATCAAGCGCTTTGCCAAGGCGGAGGATTTCCCGGTTGTCACGCATCTCGGCGACTGGGAAGGTTTCATCGTTTTCCTGGCCGACACGGAGGACGAGTGCTGCATCGGGCTTCCTCAGTACATCCTGTCGAAAGACAAGGACATCCGCTGGGCATCTCCGGTGGAGACCGGGAAAATCATGTCCCATTTTATCTAGGTTCTCGTCTGTTCGGCTTTCTCTTGCACACCTTCACGAAGTTCGGGTTCACGTTCAGCGTGTCGACCCTGTAGAACTCCATTGAGTATTCCCGGATCTTATTACCCCACTCCGCCTGGATCTCCTCCAGCGTGTAGCGCGTGCCGGTTTGCGGATCGTAGAAGAATCCGCCCTCGGCCGTTCTCTCGAAGGTGATGATGTGCCCGGACCGCTGCCCTTTCCAGCCCCATCTGACATGGTAGCGCCCGATTGCCTTTGCCTTCTGGAAGACGTGCTCAAAGTCGAGCGCGCCGATCTTAACGGGCTCGGCGTTTGTCTCCCGGTCAATCCATGCCTGCGTCGTGCGATATGACAGCTTGCGCGGCAAGGAGTCATGTCGCTTATTATTGCCGATCGCCTCGACGTTCCAGCCTCTCATTCTAAGCTCGTGGCTGACTACGCAGGACTGACAGTTCACCTGGTACATCTTCGCCTCCAAATACAAAGGGTTGCTGCGCATGCCGTCCGCCTCGTCAAAGGTCATCTCTTTTTTCGGGATCTTGATCTGCAGGCGCTCGGCGATCGCAGCTTCATTTGCCCGGATGGACTTACGCTCATTCCACTCGCGCTGGATCCGCTCCTTCTCCTCCTGGGTCCTCCGGAGGCTGGAGGGGCTCCGCTTTCGCAGGAGGTTATTGACTGCCTGCTGGGCGCCCGGATAGGCTTCGGTGAAGTACGGGTGCGTGTCGCTGAAGATCTGGCCGTCCTGGGCCGGGTTGTTGTCAAGGCCGGGCTGCGGCAGGGGCGGCGTCCAGCCGTTTAGCGCGGAAGCGTTCACCGGCTCGTCGGTCTGCTGCAGGGAGCACTTGCAGTTCCACCGCTCGCCGGGGCGGTGCTCCTGCCAGAAGGGATGGTCCACTGGCAGGGTGAGCTTCTTCGTCCAGTAGTGCTCATGGATCGGGTCCGGCGTGATGGACGTCGTCGGCATCCACCGGATGTTCGGCAGCACGTCGGCCTCCTCCAGGAAATGCTTCCAGTCGGCGGCCTGGTGGGCGCGGATCACGGCGGTGTCGTACTCCGTCTGCAGCCATGCGTGGCAGTAGTGGTCGGTCATGCCCTGGATGTCCAGCTTCCACCGGTCGAAGCTCTTGAGCTGGCCGGTGACCGGGTCGATGAGCTGCGCGGCGATGTCGTTCTGCATGCGGTGCGTCCGGAAGGCCGAGAAGACGGCGTTATTCGTCCGGAGCTCCTGCAGGAAACGGTCAGTGATCAGGGCCGGGTCGTAGCTCTCCGCCAGGCCCTGCGCCGTGGCCTCATTGAACAGGCGCAGCGTCTCCTCGAAGATGTGGCGCTCGATCTCCGTCCGGACGTCGATCCGCTCGTCGTAGATGGCGCGCAGGCCTTCGCTCAGGGCGCGGGCGCTGAACACCACCGGCAGCTGCGCGGACTCATTTCGGAAACCCTCCTCCGCCTTGCCGCTGCACGCCGGGCAGCTGCAGCGGTATTGGCTGTCGATCAGTAGGGCAAAGGACCTTCGGGCGCCCCGCCCTGCGGGGCCAGGCCGAAAAAACTGCGGAAGCGGTCGAAGAACCGGGCCTTCTCCTCATTGGACGGCTTCGGATTGTTCAGCTGCTCCGCGAGCTGGCGGGAGCGCTCCTCGGCGGCCAGGCGCGTGGCGTCGATGTCCCGCTTCAGGGCGTCGTAGTCGTCCGGCTTCTCGATGTCGAAGGTCTCGTAGAGATAGTCATCTGACATCGGCAGTCCCAGCTCCTTGAGCTTGGAGACCACGTTGATCTGGACCTGCTTGTCGTAGTATTTCGGCTCGACGCGCACGAACTCTCCGCCTTCGGTGTTCACGCCGAGCGCGGCGAAGATCTCCGTCATGTCGTAGTTCAGCAGGTCGAGCACGAACTGCACGTCGTCCTCCGTGATCTTCATCTGCTCCTTAGCCTGGACAGTGCCCAGGGCCTGCGTACCGTTTTTGTCGCTCTTCGTCGTCAGGGTGTTGCCCAGGACGGCGATGGACATCTCGTCGTTGCAGGCGCCCGTGAAGCGCTCGTAGAGGTCGTTTGTGCCGCTCTTCTGGCTGCTCTCGTGCAGCGTCATGTTGGAGCCCTCCGGATGGATGTAAACGGCGTTTGCGCCCTGCGCCCGCGCGTCATTGAGCAGGCGCTTGCGTGCCTCCTCGTCGCCGGCCGCGTAGGTATACTCCCGGATGGGCATGCCGAAGATCTGGCAGAACTGCGCCCAGTCGCCGATGTTGCCGCGCTTGTAGAGCGCATACGGCGCGCAGGTGGCGAGGTCGCCCAGGCCGCGCGGGTCGTCGCAGACCACCAGGCAGTTGGCGAAGACATCCAGGGGGACGCCGTTGACGTCGCGCTCGTACAGGAGGACCTCCTTCTTCACGGGGTCGTAGTGCTTGCGGTCGATCAAGTCAAAGGTGATCCAGCCCTGCTCGTCGCGCTTGAACTGGAAGAGGGAGAAGCCCCAGAGCTTCGAGTTGACGGCCTCCTTGATGAACCGACGGAACCACGGCGAGCGGATCTGGTCGTTCACCTCGTCCACGGGCTTGCCGTTCCGCTGGAACTCGAAGCGCTCCCGCGCGACGGCGGAAAGGCGTTTGTTGATGATGCCCTTCAGGTGGCCGTCGGTGGTGATGATGGAGCTGTAGATGTCGTACAGCTGCGCGCGGTTGTAGAAGTCGATGGCGCTTGCGGAGAGCAAGCTGTCCATGTAGCGCCGGATGTCGAAGTGGAAGAGCTCCGGCGACTGGAGGATGACGGTGAGGTTCGGCTGCGTGGGCGTGATCTGCGTGATGCCGCCCTGCGTGATCTGTCGCTTGGCCGCCGGGCGGCCGCGTTTTGCAAGTGTTGCCATATATTCTCTTTTTTACATGTGCGTGTCGTGCAGGATATTCGAGCGGATCTGCCAGGGGGAGGCTTCCGCCGCCGCCTCGGGGTCGAGCCGGGGCGCGTTTGCGATGGTGACCTTGCCGGCCGCGACGGCCTTCAGCCATTCGATGGCGCGGTCGTAGCGGTCCTTGCGTACCTGGGAGATCTTGTAGGGGTTGTGCTGGCAGAAGATGTGGTAGACGGCGATGTCGACGGCCATCATCAGCACCAGCTGGTTGCGCTCGGCGCCGGTGGCGTCGAAGATCGCCTCGGTGTCGTAGAACTTGTCCAGGTAGCCGCGCATCTCCTCGATGGCGCGGTCCTCGCAGATCTCCACGATGGCGGCGTCGGAGGTGTCGCTGTCGTGGCGCAGCAGGGCGTCCAGGATCTCCTTGTGGATGGAGGCGTCGTAGTCCTCCGGCTGTATGAATCGGCTCATAAAATGATATTTAATTTGCGTTTAACGTCAATTTCTTGTCACATCCTGCTGTTGCTGTCTATCAGGTCGCCGCGGGTGATCACGTCGATGCGGGAGGCTTCCATCTGCGTGCGGCGCTTCACCTCGGCGACGGCGCCCTCCAGGCAGTCGGGGCCGTCGGCGGGGAAGGGCAGCGTCGGCTCGAAGAGCTTGAACTGATCCAGCAGCTCGATCATGTGCGGGTTGTCGGCCTCGTCCTGGTTGAACAGCCACGCGCCGTTGCGGTCGATGGGCTCAAGGTTCGCCTCGATTCGTGCGGCCTTGTCGGTCTTCGGGCGGGCGTCGCCGGTGATGAAGAGGTCGTCGCCTCGGCGCGCGTTCTCCTCGCGGATGAGCGGCTGGAAGACCTGCTCGTAGAACGGATCCTGCAGGCTGTTGTTCTCTACCAGATAAAACACCGGCACGCGGCCGTTCACCCAGTCGCGCACCTGGTAGTACCAGTCTATGAACTGCGCGTTGGTGCACCGGTCGACGAAGGCCTTCAGCACGTAATAAGTGGTGTTCACCTTGCCGACGAGCGTCACGGCCTTCGTGGAGCTGCCGGCCTTGCCCTTGTTCGACGTCGAAGGGTCTCCGTAGCACACCAGGAACTTGAAACTCTTCAGGGGCGGCATCTTGCCAAGGGGGAGGTTCTTGAAGATCTTGCCCTCCTGGATCGGGTTGTTCATGTATTCCGCCTGGAAGGCGCCGGTGCTGATGGTCGCCTTCACGCGCTCGATGTGCTCGGGGGTGTTCTTCTGCGGCCAGCTGCTATTGCCGTCCTTGTCGACGATGTTCACGACGGTGTGCTTGTCGGCCTTCTTGCCCAGGCGTCCCACTACGGTGTCCTTGGAAATGAGGTTGCCCTTTGCGAGGATCAGCGTGGGCTTGTTGACGGAGCGCGTCGGGATCACCGCCCGCTCGATGAACTCGGTCTTCTTGTCGAGCGTCACCGGGTTGCGGCAGTCCTTGTCTGTGTCGTAGTCGTCGATGTCGATGATGTCCGGACGCACGGCCTCGTTACGGGTGCCTCGCGGGGCGTTGCCGAAGCCGACGGCGAGGAAGGTGAGCCCTTTCTTCGTGACGAAGTGCCCCTCCTCCCACTTGTCGGCGGATGCCTGCTCGCCGTAGAACTGCTTGATGCGCTGATTCGCTTCGAGGTTCGCGCGGTAGGGCGCCAGCAGGCGGATCGCGGCGTCCTGCGTGGCGCTGACCATCAGAAGGTAGTGCTTGCGGCCGGTGAGCATCAGGGCGAGCTCCAGCATCATGGAGATGGTCGACTTGGCCAGCTCGCGGCTCCAGCTCCACACCTCATACCACTCATCGTTCTTCCAGGCGCGGTTGATCGCGGCCACCTGGAAGGGCGCGAACTCGCAGCTGGCGTAGTTGGGGAAGAAGTATTTCATCCACTCGACGGGGTGCGCTTCGAGGTGGGCCTTCTTCTTCAGCAGCTCGGCTTCGGTCAGGTCCTCCATCGGGGTCTCCCGGCGTATGTTGTCCCGGAAGGCCTCCCACTCCTGGAGTGCTCTCTTGTCGATCTCTTTCATAACCTAGCGCAGCTTGTCTTTGATGAAGGCGTCCCAGAGATAGCTGATCTCGACGGCCTTCTGGGGGTCGGTGGTGCGCACGAAGGACAGGAAGGCGATGCCGGCGTTGACGTACTCCCGGATGCCGCTCTCGCTTTCGATCTTGCTGATGGATGCGGAGAGCTTCGAGAGGATGTCCGCCTCCTTGGGCGTGGGGATGCGCTCGGCCTCCGGACGGTCAAGGATGGCGTCATTGATCGTCTGCACGTGGGCGTAGAGGTTCTTGAGCATCTTGTCCTTGCCGACGGTCATCGAGGCCTTGATGTCCTTCCAGCCTTCCTCATTCGCCCAGCGGGCGATGGTCTGCCGGGTGGCGCCTACCTTGTCGGCGATTTCCTCCAGGGTGTAGTCGCCGTGCAGGTAGAGCTCCTTGGCGATGGTCTTCTTCTGCGTGTTCTTGAGTGCTGCTGCCATAAGCAAATCTTTTCGCAAAGATTGCTTTTTATTATGGTTTTCGCTAATCGTGATTTAATGCGATAAAACGCGATTTAATCAGTTATATTGCGGTATTCGATGGCGTAAATCCTTCGTTTTTTTCTTCGCGAAAGAATGTGCATTTTTGCGATGCAACCCGAGAATAATAATATTAGCTTATGGCAAAATATAATTTCCTGAATGTCGTCGTCACCTCTGAGGCCAGCGCGTCCCTGATGCTCTACGGCCAGATCGGAGGGGAGGACGGTGTCAGCGCCGAGCAGGTGAACGCCGAGCTGCTCTACCTGCAGCAGGACTATCCGAACATCGACGTGCACATCAACTCCATCGGCGGGGAGGTCTTCGCGGGCATCGCCATCTACAACGCGCTGCGCGCCTCGAAGTCGAACATCAAGATCTTCGTCGACGGCCTGGCGGCCAGCATCGCCGGCGTCATCGCCCTGTGCGGCAAGCCCCTCTACATGTCGTACTACTCCCGCCTGATGCTGCACCAGGTGAGAGGCGTATGTAAAGGAGGCGCGCGCGACATGCGCACGTATGCCGACCAGATCGAGTCCCTGGAGAACTCCCTGGCGGAGATGATCTCCGCGAAGTGCGACATGAGCGCCGACGCCGTGAAGGCGGAGTTTTTCGACGGATCCGATCACTGGATGACCGCCGAGGAGGCCCGCCGCCGCGGCCTGTGCGACTCCATCTACGACATGCCCGGCCAGGAGGCCCTTGGCGCGGCTCCCACGGCGGAGGCGGTCTACGCTTTCGCGAACAGCCTGAAGAACAAACCATCAACTTCAAATAAAATGGATTTTTTCAATGAACTCAAGAAGGAGTCTTCCTTCCAGAATCTGAGCGAAGAGCAGTCTCTTGCCCAGATCCGCACGCTCGCCAATGAGGCGGCCAAGGTGCCGGCCCTGCAGGCGGAGATCGACGAGCTCACCGGCAAGCTCGAAGCTGCCAACAAGAGCGCCATCGAAGCGTACCTCAACCAGGCCGTCGCCGACGGCCGCATCCCCAAGGACCAGGTCGAGTCCTACACGGCCCTCATGCAGGCCGACGAGGCGAATGCCCGCAAGGTCATCGACGCCCTGCCGAAGAAGAACCAGGCCCCGAGCATCAAGGACCTCCTGAACGGCGCCGGCAAGGGCTCCGCCGCTCCCGAGAACAAGGACCTCGCGCAGATGACCTGGGACGAGATCGACCAGGCCGAGCGCCTCGCCGAGCTCAAGGACAAGCACCCCGAACTCTATGCGGCCAAGTACCGCGATAAGTTCGGCGAGTAATCCGTGAAACCCGAAAACATTTAGCAATATGGCAGTTCAAAAAGAAATTTGGCAGAGAACCATCGTTGAAGGTCTCTTCGCCGACGAGAGCTTCCTCTCTCGCGCCGTCAATGACGACATGTACGTCAATGAGGGCAAGAAGGTGCATATCCCGAATGCCGGTGCCCCCTCCGGCGTCGAGGTGAACCGCGCCTCCCTCCCCGCCAACGTGTCGAAGCGCATCGACCAGGATGTCGACTACACCCTGGACGAGCTCACGACCAACCCGATCCTCATCCCTTACGCCGACATGGTCGAGCTGAGCTACAACAAGCGCAACAGCGTCATCGACCAGGACCGCAAGGAGCTCTTCTTCAAGGCCGCCGAGGCCATGCTGGCCAAGTGGCTCCCTGACTCCAGCCACCGTGTGAACGTCTCCGGCAAGGCCGTGCCCGCCTGGACTCCGTCCGCCACCGGCATGCGCCGCTCCATCAGCCCGGCCGACGTCTCCGCCCTCCAGGTGCGCATGAACGCCGACAACGTCCCCCTGACCGACCGCTACCTCCTGCTCGACGCGCAGATGTACCAGCAGCTGCTCGACGGCATGACGCAGACCCAGGCCATCGGCTTCTTCCAGGCCGCCGACGTCAAGCGCGGCGTCATGGGTATGCTCTACGGCTTCGAGGTGATGGTCCGCTCCAGCGTGTACCGCTTCGCCGCCGACGGCACCCTCAAGCCGATCAGCGCTGACGGCGCCGCCACCGACCTGGCCGGCGGTCTTGCCTGGCAGCGTGACTCCGTGTCCCGCGCCCTGGGCGAGGTCGTGATGTTCGACCGCGTCGACGATCCGACCTACTACGGCGACATCTACTCCTTCCTGGTGCGTGTCGGCGGTGCGATCCGTCGCTACGACAAGAAGGGCGTGTACGCCGTCATCGCCGGCGCCGCTACCGCTGTGACCGGCCTGGAGATCGACGACACCGACATCGTCCTGGAGATCGGCGACACCCAGACCGTCGTCGCCACCGCCACGCCGAACACCGAGTCCGGCAGCACCCGCTGGGAGATCGGCGATGACTCCATCGCGTCCATCAGCACTGGCGAAGGCGCCTCTGTGGTCGTCACCGGCAAGGCTATCGGCCAGACCGTCCTGAAGGCCTCCAACGGCGGCCAGGAAGTCCTCGCCATCGTCACCGTGACCGACGTCGAGGTGACCGCCCTGTCGCTCGACGACACCGACATCGACATCGCCGAGGCTGGCACCCAGCTCGTGACCGCCACGGCCACGCCGTCCAGCGAGTCCGCGAAGACGAAGTGGGAGATCCTCGACGAGGCCGTCGCGACCATCAGCGACGACGAGGGCGCCTCCGTGACCGTCACCGGCGTCTCCGCCGGCCAGACCATCCTGAAGGCCAAGAACGGCGAGGCCGAGGCCTACGCCATCGTCACCGTGTCCGCCTAGTCGGCCACCCGTTGAATGTGAGCCGCCTCCGGCCCCGCCTGGGGCGGCTCCTTTTAAATCGAATTATCCATGCTTCCTAGAGTAAAAATCAACTATCTCAACGGGCTGCTCGGCACTGCGCCGGAGAACCAGGACGGCCTGCTGATGCTCGTCGTGATTGGTGCGACCGCCGTGTCGTCCACCTTCGAGCTTGGCAAGCCCTACCGGATCCAGCAGCCTGCGGATCTGGCAGCGCTCGGCGTGACGGCGACCAACAACGCCCGCCTCGCGGAGCTGGTGGATCAGTTCTACGGGGAAGCTGAGGAGGCGACGCCGCTGTACGTGCTCGGCCTGGCCAACACCTACACGATGACCACGGCCTGCGACCACCTCGACGGCCCGCTCACCGCCATCATCCAGGGGCTCAAGGGCATCCTGCGCGGCGTGATCGTCGCGGAGGAGACCGCGGCCACGCCGACGGTGACGGAGGGCCTCGACCCGGACGTCTTCACGGCGCTCCCGAAGGCCCAGGCGCTCGCTGAGTACGCCGCCTCTCACTTCTATTCCCCGATCTTCGTCGTCCTCGAAGGCCGCGCCTATGCGGGCGCCTCCTCGCTGAAGGATCTCTCCAACCAGGCGTACAACCGCGTGGCGGTGTTCATCGGCGACACGAAGACCGCCCTCGACGGCACCACCGTCGTCTCCTCGAAGGACGCCGCCGTCGGCGTGCTCGCCGGCCGCATCGCGTCGGTCCCCGTGCAGCGCAACATCGGCCGCGTGGCCTCCGGCCCGCTGTCCGTCGAGTCGTTCTACCTTGGCGCGTCCCTGGTGGACAACGTGATGGCAGACGTGGAGACCATCTACGGCAAGGGCTACATCACCCCGCGCATCTTCTACAGCGTGGACGGCTACTTCTTCACCGACGACCGGATGGCGTGCAAGGCCACCGACGACTACGCGCACCTCACGGCGCGCCGCACCGTCGACAAGGCCGCCCGCATCGCCTACCTCACCCTCCTGCAGAAGCTCCTCGACGAGATCGAGGTGAACACCGACGGCACCATGCAGGCCCCGGTGCTCAAGAGCTGGCAGGCGGACGTGGAGAACGCTGTCAACCAGGAGATGACCGCCGCCGGCGAGCTCTCCGTTGTGGACGGCTCCGGCTGCGCGTGCTACATCGACCCGACCCAGAACGTGCTCAGCACGTCGAAGGTGGAGGCGACGCTGCGCGTGCGTCCCTTCGGCTATGCCCGCGACATCATCGTGAACCTGGGATTCCTCACCAACATCGAAAGCTAGACGCCTTATGTTCAACACTAGAGAATACGAGTGGTCCGATGTGACCGTAGTGCTGGGCGGCAAGAACGTGGTCGGCCTGCGCGGCATCAGCTACAGCGCCGCCCAGGAGAAGGAGGCCCTCTATGCCAAGGGTAACAAGCCCCACAGCATCCAGTCGGGTAACAAAGCCTACACGGGCTCCATCCGCCTGCTGCAGTCCGAGCTGATCGCCCTGCAGAGCGGATCCCGCACCGGGGACGTCCTCGACATCGCCTTCGATGTCGTCGTGGCTTACGGCAACCCTTCCAAGGGTGACGTGATTCACACCGACCTGGTGCGCGGTGCCCAGTTCACCGAAAGCCCGAAGTCGCTCAACCAGAACGACAAGTTCATGGAGATCGAGCTGCCTTTCATCGCGCTCGACATCCTGAACGACTACCGCTAGATCTTCCGGAGGGCCCGGCCACCCCGGGCCCTCTTTTTAAAACACACACAAAACACTGATTGAAATATGTTCAACTACACCGCAGACCAGCTCAAAGACTGGAAGAAGAAATACGGCGAAGACAGCGTTTTCGAGGTCATCGCCGAAGACAAGAAGGCCATCCTTCACAAGCCCACCCGTCAGGACCTCTCCTTTGCCAACGCCGGCAGCTCGCAGGGGCAGGACTCCGTCAAGTTCTGCGAGCTCCTGCTGAAGCAGTGCTGGATTGACGGCGACAAGGAGATCCAGGAAAACGACGACTACTTCTTCGGCGTCGTGCCCGTCCTGACTGAGCTCAGCAAGTATAAGGAGGCCGAAATAAAAAAGCTCTAGCGCTGGCCGACGGAAGTCCGGAGAAGGACTTGATCGGCTACCTGAACACGGAGCTGCGATACTACCTTCACCTCGACCCGGACACGCTGTCAGACCAGCAATGGGCGCAGACCATCGCACAGCTACGGCATATACGACAGACTGAAGCAGGACCCGCGAAATGAACACCGCACAGTACATCATCGACATCTCCGCCATCGGCGACCGCCCCACAATCACCCGGGTGGACGCCGTGCAGCGCAAGCTGGACGAGACAGACCGCACCGCCCGGCGCCTGTCCGGGCGCGTGGGCGGCCTCGGCTCGGCCCTCAAGTCGCTGCCGGGGGCGTCATTCTTCGCGAACCCGCTCGTGCAGCTCACGACGGGCATCGGCGTGGTGTCGAAACTGGGCATGCAGGCGGAGAAGACCACCACGGCCTTCAACGTCCTGGTTGGCTCCGAAGACAAGGCCGCGAAGATGCTCGGCGAGATCAACCAGTACGCGGATAACACGCTCTGGGACCGCTCGACGACGCAGGAGGCCGCGAAGACCATGCTCGGCTTCGGCGTCTCCACGGAGATGGTGACCAAGGACCTGAAGATGCTCGGCGACGTCGCGATGGGCGATAAGAACAAGCTGCAGCAGCTGGCCCTCGTCTTCGGCCAGATCAGCGCCGCCGGCAAGCTGCAGGGGCAGGACCTGCTCCAGCTTATCAACGCCGGCTACAACCCGCTGCTGGACATCTCCGCGCTCACGGGAAAATCCGTGGCGCAGCTCAAAGACGAGATGTCCAAGGGCCTGGTGACCTTCGACATGGTGCATGCCGCCTTCGAGCGGGCGACCGGTGCCGGCGGCAAGTTCAACAACATGACGCAGCAGATCGCCCAGACCACCTATGGAGCCTGGGAGCAGGTGAAGGGTAAATTCCTGGGAGCCATGCTTCAGATCTACGACGTGATCCAGCCCGCGCTCATCCCCGCCATTAACGCGCTCGGCAAGGGCTTCGAGTTTGTCGGCAAGGCGGCGAAGTGGGTCGGCGACAACTTCAAGACGATCCTGAGCATCCTGACCCCGCTGACTGCGGCCGTCGTCGCGTACAACGCCGTCGTGACCATCTCCCGGGCGCTCACCAACGGCTGGACCATCGCCACGCGGGCGCAGTACGCCGCGCTCCTCCTCCTGGAGAAGGCGCAGATGCTCGTCAACGTGGTCATGGCCGCGAACCCGATCGGCATCGTCATCGCGGCCGTCGCAGCGCTCACTGCCGCCGTCGTGATCTGCTGGAACAAGTTCGCAGGCTTCCGCGCCGTGGTTCTCACGGTGTGGGACACGCTGAAGGGCTTCGGCGAGGTCATCAAGGTCTACGTGCTCGACCGGATCCAGGGGATGATCAAAGGCCTGGGAAAGGTCGGCGAGGTGTTCGCCAAGCTCTTCAAGGGTGATTTCTCCGGGGCGTGGTCCGCGGCAAAGGAATCCTTCAGTCTGATCTCCGGCGTCGACGCGAAGCGCGCTGCCGCCCAGGGCGCTCGCGACGTGGTCGACAACATCGGCTACTCGCACTGGAGCCATCTCCAGCAGGAGCGCTCGAAGCAGCGGGCGAAGGACTCCATCAGAAAGCCCGAGGCCGCGGGCGGCGTGGCCGACGACTCCGCCGGCCTGAGCGGCGCTCCCGGCGCCGGCGCCGGAGCTGCCGGTAGCGGCAAGATTGCGAAGGACATCGCCACCGGCGGCACGCGGAATACCTCCATAACCATCAACGTGTCGAAGTTCTTCGATGACGTGAACATCACCACGATCAACGGCACCGACATGCGGCAGCTGCAGAACGCCATCCTGGAAAGCATCAACCGGTCCCTCGAAATCGCAACCAGCGCAGCACGATGAGCACGAACAGATACATACTCGAAGACCTGGTACGGCGGCTCCCCGCGGGCGCCGTGCCGGACGGCTACAACGTGCAGATGCTTACCGAAGAGCAGCTGCAGGACATCGTCGTGGCGAATGCCATCGGCGTCCCGATGACCTTCCCGCTCTACTTTAAGGTGGAGGGCGGCGAGTGGTGGCTGCTGCCCTACGAGCCCCAGATCACCCTGCAGGGCACGAACATCATCGTGAAGAAGCAAGTGTCGAAGGGCTCCGTGCGCGGCACGATCAAGGAGCGCTGGTCCCAGGGCGACTACCAGGTGAACATCAACGGCATCCTGATCGGCGCCAAGGGCGCATACCCCAGCGCCGACGTCAAGCTGCTGCGCGCCTTCTGCGAAGCGGGCCGCGTGCTCGTGCAGTCCCCGCTGCTGGAGATCTTCTCCATCAACCAGGTGGTCATCGAGAGCTGGAACATGCCCTTCACGGCTGGCGCCGCGAACCAGGCCTATTCCATCTCCGCCCTGTCCGACGACATCTACAAGCTGCTCCTCCGGAAGGAGGACCTTAAACAGATATAGAACATGTTCACGATGCGCTTCGACATACAGGTGGGTTCCTGGAAGCTCGGCATGGTCGAGAAGGTCTCCGTGCGCCGCTCCGTCGAGGAGCTGGCGGACACGGCCGTCATCACGCTGCCGGGCGCGGAGTACAACGCCGCCCTGCAGGTCGAAGACAAGATCCACCGCGGCGACCGCGTCATCATCAACCTCGGCTACGACGAGATCGGCATGGTCCAGGAGTTCGTCGGGTGGGTGCAGCGCGTCGGCACCGACGGCGGCGCCATCACCCTGGAGTGCGAGGACGACCTGTATCTCTTCCGCAAGGCCCTGCCGGATGCGCAGCTCAAGAACGTCACCCTGGCGGCCCTGCTCGACCATGTGGTCAAGGGCGTCGGCGGCGGCTTTACCGTGGACTGCTCCTACAGCTGGACGTACCAGAGCTTCGTGATCAGCACGGCCACCGGCTACGACGTCCTGAAGAAGGTGCAGGAGGAGTGCGGCGCCGACATCTACATCGAAGGGAAGACCCTGCACGTGCACGGCCCCGGCGAGAAGGTCGGAAACACCGTTTACTACGACTTCACGAAGAACGTCCAGGAAAGCGACCTTACCTACCGCCGAACCGAAGACCGCAAGGTCCGCGTGGTGGTGAAGGCCCTGCTGCCGGACGGCAAGGTGAAAGAGCGGGAGTACGGCACCACCGGCGGCGACCGTGTCACCGTGCGGGCGATGGCATCGGACGACGAGTCGATGCGCCTGCGCGGCGAGAGTGAGCATAAGCGGCTCACCTTCGACGGCTACGACGGAAATATCGTCACGTGGCTCGTGCCCTACATCAAGCCCGGCGACAAGGCCGAGCTGCACGACCCCGAGTATGAATACAAGGACGGCGCGTACTATGTGCGCTCCGTGGAAACTGAGTTCAGCGCCGACGGCGGCAAACGCACCGTGGAGCTGGGCTATAGACTGACATAATGCCATGACACCCGAGCAGCGACTGATCAGGAACATCAAGGCGGCCGCGGGCCCCCGCGAGATCGCCGTCTACCAGGGCATCGTGTCCTCCGTCCAGGAGAACACGTGCACGGTCCGCTTCGGCGAGCAGGAGGTGTCCGGCGTCCGGATGCGCGCCTCCGTCACCGACATCGCGAAGCAGCTGCTTATCGTCCCGAAGGCCGGCACGGCCGTGGTTGTGGGCTCCCTCTCCGGGGACCTCTCCGACCTGGTGGTGCTCCTCGTCGACGAGGTGGATCGCATCGAGCTGCACGGTGCCCAGCTGGGCGGCCTGGTGAACATCGAGCCCCTCGTGGAGGGGATGAACGCGATCGTGCGGGCCTTCAACAGCCACACGCACCAGGTGGCCACGGGAGCCGTGGTGACGCCAGGCGGCAATAACACCGCGCCGGTGCCGGTTCCGGCGCCCAGCCGCAAGCTGGACGAATTTGACCGGAAGGATTTGGAAGACACAACCGTACAACACTGATATGATCGGACTGCAGCTTATTGATTACGACCTCGCCGTTAGTGTGAGGCACGACGCCTACGGACGTATCGCCGAAGGCGTGCAGCTGGGCGACATCCTCGCGCAGAACCAGGCGCTGATCCTCGCCCTCCACAAGGGCGACCTGAAGAGCGACGTGTCCGTCGGCGTGGGCATCGACCGCATGCTGCTGGACAGCGAGCGCCTCGTGTGGGAGCGCGAGATCCAGGAGCAGCTGGAGATGGACGGCCAGAAGGTGGAGTCGGTGGTGGTCACTCACAAGGATATACAAATAAAAGCTACATACTGATATGCTGAACACTTTACGCAACCTGTTTGTGACGATCTTCGGCGTGCTGCTCGGTTACTTCGCGCCGCTGAAGGACATCGTCTTCGTGATCTTCTTTGTCTTTCTGCTGAACTGCCTCTTCGGCCTGCTGGCCGGCGTCGGCGTGGAGGGCGAGCGGTTCAACCTCAAGAAGTTTTTCCGCTGCATCTGCGAGACCCTAGTCTTCTACGTGGTGGTCCTGTCGATCTACGTCATTGGCGAGAAGATGGGCAACCCCGCCGGAGCCATCCAGTGCATCAGCGGCGTGGTCTACGCGATCATTTACTTCTACTTCGTGAACATCCTGCGCAACGCGCACAAGCTGCTCCCCAAGACCAAGGTGATCCACTTCCTCTACTACGTGCTCAGCTTCGAGGTCATTAAGAAGATCCCGTACCTGGCGCAGTACCAGGAGAAGAAGGACGAGGTCGAAGAGGCGCTCAAAAAGGAGGAGGACTAGCGATGGGTACGATCACCAAGCACTTCTCCTACCGGGAGTTTGAGATGAGCGCCACCGCCGACCGGCTGGACATCTGCAACGTCATCGTCGACGTGCGGGTGCGCAACGCCATCCGTGCGCTCGTGCTCAACGTCCTGGAGCCGCTGCGCCTGGATCTCGGCATGCCGGTGCACGTCTCCTCCGGCTATCGCTGCTCGGATCTCAACCGGGAGGTGGGAGGCACGCCTGACTCGCAGCACGTGCGCGGCGAGGCGGCGGACATCTACGTCGTCCAGAAGGACGGCACCCGCATGCCGCCGGTGGACGTGGCGCGCGCGATTGTCGCGTTGAACCTTCCCTACGATCAGCTGATCCTCTATCCGACCTTCGTGCATGTCAGCCACAAGCTCTCCGGCGCGCAGCGTCACCGGATCCTGTATAACAAGTCCTACAAGGGACCCGAAGTATAAGAACCTATGCGGAAGTGCATACTTTCTTTTTTTTGTGTGTTGGCGCTGGCCGCCTGCTCCCCGAAGATTTTCTCCGGAGTGCAGGAGGCCAGGGCCTCTACGCACGCGCAGCTGTATGACAGCGCGGCCGTGAGCCGGTGGGTCAACGCGAGCCTCCAGGAATACATCGACAAGCACTTCGAGCGCGTCGAAAACGTCCGGACGGAGACCGTGCGCGAGATCCTCTCCGCGCCGGACAGCGCGGGCGTGCAGCACGTCGTCGAGCGGAGCACCACGCACACCGTCTCTGGCGCCCGCACGCAGGCGGGATCTTCCTCGCAGAAGACCCAGCAGCTGGAGGAGCGCCGCGACAGCGTGGCCGTGGCGGACAGCGTCCGCACGGAAGAGGCGGAGATCTACGAGGAGATCGAGGAGGCGCCCGCGAAGCGCGCGCCCTGGCTCCCGTGGTACGTGTACGTCGGTGGCCTGGTGGCCGCGCTGCTCTGCGGCCTGTATCTGGGCTGGAAATATAGGAGGACCGCGATATGATCGAAGTGAAGGTACGCCACCGTCAGACGCTCTCTGACATCTGCTTGCAGGTCTACGGAACCCTCGACGGCATCGTCGCGCTCGCCCTGCAGAACGGCATCCCCGTATCCGGCGAGCTGCAGCCCGGCCTGGTGCTCAGCTGCCCGGACGTCACCTACGACAACTACCTGCAGACCTACGTGCGGAAAAACGCCATCGTGCCGGCGACGGCCGACGACGGCCGCGGCGAGATCTCGCAGCGCATATTTACCGAAGAATTTACCGAAGAATTTCAATAATGGCACGCACTATTCAACAGATCAAGTCCGCGATGACGCAGGAGTTCATGACCGACAGCGTCATCCGCGAGCGATACGGCATCACCGGCGACGCGACCTTCGACGGCACCTTCAGCGCGGTCAGCCTGGAGAACATCTGGTTCTCCATCGTGGCATCCGCCATCTGGGTGCTGGAGTCCATCTACGACGTCTTTCGGTCCGACGTGGACGAGAAGATCGCCGGGGCGGTGGTTGCCTCCATCCCCTGGTACCACAAGATCGCGCTGGAATTCCAGTACGGCGATAGCCTGGTGTTCGACGAGAAGACGCAGCAGTTTGTCTATCCGACCGTCGATCCGACGAAGCAGGTCGTCAAGTTCGCCGCCTGCCGCGACGTCGGCGGGGGCGTTTACGTGCTCGCCGCTGCTGCCGACTCGGCCGGGAATCCGGTCGCGCTCTCCTCGGGCGTTTTATCGGCGTTTGAAAGCTATTTGAAGCAGCGTAAGCCGGCGGGCGTGATCCTGGAGGTCGGCTCTTTTGATCCGGACCTGGTGCGAGTCAACATGACGGTGGAGTACGACCCGCAGGTGATCAATGCGTCCGGCGAGCTCATCGCCGACCCGTCCGTCAAGCCGGTGGAGGCCGCGATTAATGACTACCTGCACGACATCTTCTTTGGCGGCGTGCTCAACAAAACCAAGCTCGTGGACGCCGTGCAGGCTGCGCCGGGCGTCAAGGACATCCTCCTCGGCGGCGTCTTCGTCAAGTCCGCCATCTCGTCCTCCTATGAGACCGTGGTGGGCAATAACTACAGCAGCTACAGCGGCGCCTTCAAGTCCAACAATCTTTCCGGAGGGATAACGTATGTTTTATCGCTTTGATGTAGACCGCTGGATCATTCACCAGCTGCCACCGGTGCTCAGGCGTCCGGTGGTGTACTCCTTCCTGCGGGCGTTTCTCTATCCGCTCAAGCAGCTCATGCAGGCCTTCACAACCTACCGCGAGGCGGTCGTGGCGCAGCTGAGCTACAACGCCTTCGAGATCTACCTGCAGAAGTGGCTGAATGACCTGTTCTTCTACGAATACGACGACATCTACATCACCGACGAGGAGATCCCTATCCCGGCGCTTTCGTTCTCAAATGAAGGCGATGCGCCGGTCTACATGACTGGCATCGACGAGGACCCGACGGTGCCGCTGAATCTGTTCAGCTCGCAGCCTGACAACCGCATCGGCGCCTTCGTTGTGCACGTGCCGGCGGCAATGACCGCGGCCGACATATCTGTGGTGGAGCAGTGGGTCAATTATTATAAGTTCGCAGGAACGCAATATAGAATAGAGCAATATGGATAAATTTCTGACTTACCCCGGGAAACAGCCGGTTTACCTGGGCGACATCAACTTCATGCAAGCGGCTGCCAGGGATGCCTTCGAGAACCTGATGAAGGCCTACACCGGGCGCAGCGACGCCAACGCCATCCTTTACGGTGTGGAGCTCACCTACGCGCTGAATACCGTCAGCTGGACGGCCGGCGTCGTGTGCATCGCCGGAGAGATTCTGCCGATCTCCGCCGGCATGACATCCGCCGAGGGCCCGTACTATTTTGACATCGTGTCCACGGCGGGCGGCCAGCGCACGATGGGCGACGGCACGACAAAGTCATGCTGGGAGGAGCGCGCTGCGACCATCACGAGCTCGGTGACGGATTATCCGATCTCCAGCTTCAAGCGTGTGTCTCCAGTCGATACGGCGACCGCCCGTGTGCATAATTTCGACGGGATCACCAATCTGGACGACCGCTACGCGCGCCTGTCGAACTGTGGCGGCGCCTTTGTGCTCTCCGTGCGTCGGCCCAATCTCTCCGAAGCGACGCCCATCCTGTTCCAGGGGGATATTTCCGATCTCACCGACGGGGAGCTTCAGAAGTTTGGCGCAAGCGAGGCGCCTCAAAGCATGATGTCAATGGTTTACGGGGGTCCGGCGGATCCTTCATCCTATACCGAAAACTATTATGCGCTGGTGCGGATCTCCTGGTCTATCGTGTCCGGAAAGCTGCGGGTAATGGTGACCAGTGGGGTTTCCATCATCGAGACACTTTCCTATCCTTACGAGGTCCACGCCGTGCTGCCCGTCTTCTAGTAACCTGTGAAGTATTTGTAAAGTATCTAGTAAGTAATCAATAAAGCTATGCCTACCCTTCAAGAAATAATGCTGCGCGCACAGGCGCTCCGCCAGGAGACGGCCGTCGACAGCATCTCCCCTGAGCGCGCCGGCTCCATCATGTACGACACGCTCGCATACATCAACCAGATGCAGCTGCAGGGCGCGAACCCGCTGCTGATCTCTAAAATCTACGCCTCCGTCGAAGCGATGGAGGCCGACTCCGCTCCTGTCTCCGACCTCACCGGAGAGCCCCTCCGCCCCGGCCAGGTGGTCGTCATCGCTACCGGAGATCCAGACGATCCGGACGAAGGCGTCGTCTACCGCTACGACGGCACGGAAGACGGAGCCAGCAGTTGGACTGCCGTTGGAAAGATTGGGAACGTGGAGCCGGTCGACAGTCTGGACTCCGACAGCACGCAGCTTCCCCTGGCAGCCCGCCAAGGCAAAGTCCTCGACGGCAAGATTACCGAGTTAGGCCAAATAGCAACTGCGGGGCCGTCTGTAATACTGAAAGATTATTTAACAAAGCGAGATGGTGCTTACAATAGTAATCCAGCAACCCGTAAGTGGCAAGACACTCTGGAAGACTTTGGTTTTTATACATATTTTGGCGTAGCAATTCCAGGAGCGTCTTTGACTATTTCAACGGGGGCGAAGGGAACTATTATCTATTTGCTGAAATCTCTTCCAATAGATAATCAAGATGTGGATTTTGCAGGCACAGAATCAGATTCCCTGATTGAAATCCAGGCAAATACAATTCAGGACATAGTTATCCCTTCTTCGGCGGCTTATTATGGAATTGTAGAAAATGTCTTGGCATCGGGGGATTATGAGTTCCCACAATGCAGTATAAGTAAGAGTGGGGCGGAAATTCTGGATGGGAAAATAGAATCGTTAATAGAATTAACATCAATTATTCCTACTTTAGCGCAGCAATTCAAAAATATAGGATTATCAGCATTTGATATTAATGCCCTACAAATGGGGATTATATCATTTATTTCAACATCAGTTCCGAGTGGATTGCCAAATGTGGATTATACGGTTGGAGGTTTGATAATTACAACAAGAGAAACGGACACCTCTTGGACTAATCAAGATAGGCAATTTTTGATTACAAATGACCATATCTTTGAAAGAGTTTATTATAATGGATGGACTCAATGGTATGGTGGTAGGGCAACAGGACTGATAAAAGAAACGACCACATCAGTCCCGACTATTGATACCCTAAAAACCGGATTGTCATCTTTTGTTTCATTATCGGTTCCTTCAGGATTTCCAGACCTTGACTATACTAAAGGATGTTTAATCATAACAGCAAGACAATCAGATGAACAACTGACAAATAATGACCATCAATATATATTTACGCAAGACGGATTATATACAAGGGCATATTGGAATGGTACATGGAGTGATTGGTTTGGCGATAAATTTCATCAGAAAAAAAATGTTATAGAGTGCGGTGTGGGAAAGCAATACACTACCCTCCGTTCCGCAGTTGCAGCGGCTATACAAACCAATGGCACAAAGGTAGTTGTCTATCCTGGAACTTATGATTTGACACAAGAGTTTGCAACAGAGTTGGCAAACCATTCTGGTACTGGCATTTTATTAACAAATGATGTTCATTTGCTATTTATGCCAGGTGCTTATGTTACCTGTATGGTTGATGTGTCAAATGAATGGGCATATACGAATTTTGAACCATTTAAAGCGGATGCGAATGGCGGAAATTTCACTCTTGAAAATGCAAATATTAATTGCAAAAATACAAGATATAATGTTCACGATGAGTTAGGTGGTAGAAATGCTCAATATATCCACCGATATATTAATTGTATAATGGAGCATCTTGATGAGAATCCTATTGCCTATTATCCACAATGCATTGGTGGCGGTCTTGGTACAAATGGATATATAGAGGTTATAGGTGGAAAATATAAATCTACATCACTCTATTATCTGACTGAACACTATACATCACCAGATGATATGCAGCAACCAATCACATACCACAATGGAAATAACGCTGCGTGTGATAGTAAAATTGTAATCCGTGATGTCTATTTGGCAGATAAGGGATACTTGCGTTTTGGCAATTATGGGCCATCAACAACATTGACACCCGTCTTTGTCTCCGGTTGCCGGATGTATAAACCTGTATTTTTAATGAATGAAACATGGGATTCCTTACAAGTGCAGAACTTTGAGGTTTTCTCGTTCAACAATGAGGTCGTCAATCCATAAAACCAACTAACTAAGAACACACTCTGGTCAAAAAATAAAACGCGCAGATGGTTTTTGATAGCCATTTGCGCGTTTCGATTTTAATTAAGGCGCGTTTCGTTTTTTTGATTATACGCCAGCGCACACGCCCAGCGTCGCGATTATCCCTGTTTTGCCAATCAATATCAAATCCCGTTCCCGAAGGCGATGCTCAACGCAC